>JAEEGG010002232.1_pt1 | contig 50532 bp, 45 predicted proteins | sample 9134161 | NCBI WGS metagenome assembly JAEEGG01 (sample SAMN16246543, study PRJNA631951) | gut metagenome | biome: gut microbiome; feature: rumen; material: CR-attached | host: Bos | place: Iran: Karaj | collected 2018-10
GACTATCGGAAGCTTCGCGGGACGTATCGGAGGCGTTGGCGAAGCATCTCGCCGGAGATAATGTTTTCGATCGTTGTTTACGCTAATATGAAGGGGATCTATTCGAGCAGGGGCATAGAAGAAGCATGCAGGACGGATATTCGCTTCATCCATATTTTGTTATGCGGATTGTAGAAAATAAAGTGTGCGTTGGCTTGATTAGCTATTCGTATCACGAGGAACATAGCAAAGGCTTTATTAACAACTTCTATGTATGTCCAGAACATAGAAGCTTCGGTGTTGGTTCTGCTACATATAAAATGGTCGAAAACCATCTTCAATCATTAGGAGCGAAGTACATAGAACTTGTTCCTGTTGGCATGGCTGAACGCTTTTATATCCGTAATGGATTTGAATTATCTCGCACATCGTCGGACGGAGAGCGAGTTTTCGGTAAGGTGATACGATGAACATACAACAGTTTTGGTCTGACGTTTTCGCGCAGAGAGCAGACGAGATAAGGAATACTTCCACGCCGATGCCTGCGAAACGAGGAAATTCCAGCATTTTAGATGGGTTAACTCGAAGGGGAAAACAGGAAGACACCTCGCGGAAAGCCTTGAAAACACTGGGGAAAAGGCAATAATATTGCTAAAAGTACGGTCTCAAGGCCGCCCGCCGCGCTCCTCAGTTCTCCAAGCGCTAAAGCGTATACGGTTTCAACAGACGTCTCTGCGGAGGCGTCTGTTTTTTCGCACGGCGGCTATTTGAAAGCCCTACGCTGCCGTTTATCGCGTTTTACAGGCGGGTTGTCGGTTTTTGTGCAATTTATGTGCGTATCTGTTATAATGCTATACAGAGAGACCGAGTCAGCACGGAGCTGCCCAAGAGAATGGATGAAGGGGAGAAGATACGATGCAGCTATCTTATACCGCACTTGAGATTTGCAGACAAAGGCTTGGCATAAAGAAACTGCTTGGCTTTGAGGAGACCGGGAAAGCCTCTGCTGAGGAGATCACAGAGGAAGCTGCGGAGCGGATTTACGAGGAGCTTCTCCGCGAGGCTTGGATCGTACCCGAGGGGGAGGCGTTCCGCGTCACCCCGTTGGGCCAGCACATTATGCACATGCTGGGCGAGCCGGAGCAGTTTCTGATCTTGGAGAATCCCGCCCGCCGCCTGACGACGCGGATTTACCTGCGCAACGGGTACTACCTGTGCGTGCTGCATGAAAGAAGAGGGGAAGAGAGCGGAGCGGCGGAGCAGCTTCTGATCAAGCTCCTGCCCGGCTTTGACCAGGTGGTAGGCGCCTTTGCCTACACCCTCGCGCCGGGGGGAGACACGGAGGAGCTTCATATTACGGGCGGCGCTCTCGACGAGAAAGGGACCATCACATCTGCGGTGGACATTCGGGGCTCCCGCCGGGGAGAGAGTCTCTGCTGTGAATCGGCGGAGGGAGCAGACGGGATCCGGATCGCAGCAGAAGACGCTGAAATGGAAGTGAGCGCCTTGGTAAACCGGCTGACTGCGTGGCTGCTTGACAGGGTTGCGGAAACCCTCGCCCGGAAGGAGGATGAAAATGGGACGCATGACCGTTGACACAGAAAAGATAATTGCGGTCTCGCAGGAGATCGCCAGGATTGCCGAGAATCTGCAAGCCGTCCGGGAGAATGCGCTCCGCGCTCGGTTGAGCGGGGTTTTGGAGGCGCTTATCCGTCCCGGCGTTGACCTGTCCATCTTCTTTCAGGCCAACGTGATTGCCGCAGAGGCGGCTCATATGAGCTCCCTGGGGCGTGCGCTGGAAGAGGTCGCAAGAAAGTATCAGGAAGTGGAATCGAAGCTGCTGAATGCGGAGAACAGCGACAGCGCAAAGGCTCCCCGCGGAACAGACAAGCGAGGCTGGTTCAGAAAGTTCTGGGATTGGGTCACCAAGCGGGAACCGGACGACTATGATACGACGACCTTGGAGCAGGAAAAAGCTGCTGACGCCAAAATGAAGGAGGCGCTGTGGAAGGTTCTGCAGGATGAAAAGTATTCCCGGGAGAACTGGGACCGTGCCTCTGTGGAGGAGCGCAAGCAGATCCTGCAGGATTATATGGATGAGGTCATCCGGATCTACGGTCTGAAGCATGTGAAAAAAACCATCCGCTGGGATCCGAATGCCACGTATACGGACAACTCGATCACCTGGGGGTACTACAACCATGGCTTCTTCAGCCACACTGTCACACTGAACGAGCGCGCGCTCAGTGACAGCAATGGTTCCTGGGATTCCTACGATCTGCTGGAGACGGTGAGCCACGAGCTGCGCCATGCGTATCAGCATGAGGCGGTGGATCATCCTACGGAGTACATGGTATCCAAAGAGACCATTGATTCCTGGAGCGACAACTTCGATCACTATATCAATGCAGATGTCGATTATGGCGGATACCGCGCTCAACCCGTGGAGGTTGACGCCAGAGATTTCCAGGTCAATCGGGATACAAGGCCGGGCTCGTAAGCGCCGGAAATACTGCACACGGAGGGGTTCTATCATGAAAAGAAGAGTAATGGCGATCCTGCTTCTTCTGGCACTGGGCTGCTTGTGCGCTTGCGGAAGCGTCCGGCAAGACCAGCAGACGCCTCGCGAGGATGAGGCTGAAACACAACCCGATCAGAGCGGCGGGGATGAGACTGTCCCCGAGCAAGCCAAACAAGAGGAGGATGATGAAGTGGATACGGAAAACAGAAGCCTGCTGGCAAAGGCGCTGGGCGTGGAGGAGACGGACAGGAGCATGCGCTTTCTCCTGAACGCGCTGAAGACTGTCGGTGCGGGACGGATTCAGTCTGCTGAGGCGCGAGAGGAGAACGGACAGAAGCTGCTCGCGATTTTGGCGGAGGACGGCACCGAATTCTGGATCTATCTGACCAACAGCGGCGGCGTAGACGCGGTGAAGAACCTCACCACGGGGGAGTGGCCGATCCGCTCCAGCCGGTGACCGCCGCGCTCCTCAGTTTAGCAAGCGCTAAAGCGTATACGGTTTCGACAGACGTCTCTGCGGAGGCGTCTGTTTTTTGTGCGGCTGCCGGAAGGGCGTCCTCAACCGACAGGAAGGCCGGTTCAACCGACAATCCCTTTACACGCCGGCCGATCCGAGTTATAATAATATAAAACAGCATCACACGAAAGGAGCAAAGGAGCATGAGCGATACGAAAATCAGAATTCAGGACGATCTCTATGAGGCAGTCAACGGGGAATGGCTCAAGACAGCCGTGATCCCGGAGGACAGACCCGCCGCCGGCGGCTTTGTCGAGCTGGATCAGAACGTGGAAAAGCTGATGATGGCGGACTTCCGCGCCCTTGCCGAGGGCAGCAAGACCACCGACATCCCGGAGATGAAGTATGCCGTTGCCCTGTACAAAAAGGTGCTGGACAGCGAGCGGCGGAATCGGGAGGGCATCGCCCCCGCGCTTCCCCTTCTGGACAGGATCCGCGCCCTCAAGACCGTGGAGGATCTGAACGCGGCGGCGCCGGAGCTGCTCCCGATGGAGTTCGACCTGCCCCTGCGGATGGGCGTGGAGGCCGACATGGCGGACGCCACCAGGAACGCCTTCGTCGTCCTCGGCCCGGATCTTATCCTGCCCGACACCACCTACTACGCGGAGGACAACGAAAGCGGCAAGCAGCTTCTGGCGCTCTATGCGGACATGGCGGCCAAGGTGCTGGCCTACACCCCCCTCACGGAGGAGGAGCAGAAGCAGGCCCTGGCCGATACCCTGGCTTTTGACGCGCTGGTCGCCAAAAAGGTCAAGAGCCAGCTGGAGTGGTCGGAGTACTACAAGTGCCACAACCCGATGCCGGTGGACGAGGTGGCCGAGCTGGTCGCGCCCTTTGACATCAAAGGGCTGCTGCAGGCGCTGTATGGGGAGAAGGCCCCCGATACGCTGATCGTATACGACCCCAAGGCCATCCGGGAGATGAAGGACTATTTCTCCGAGGAGAACTTCGGCCTCTACCGCAACTGGGCCTATGTCAAGGCGCTGCTGAAGGCGACGCCCTATCTCTCCGAGGAGCTGGCGACCCTGGGGAAGACCTACTCCAGAGCGCTGCGGGGCGTTGCGGTGGATCCCTCGCTGGAAAAACAGGCCTATCGTGCCGCCTCCGAGCTGTACGCCGAGCCTGTGGGCGTCTACTACGGCAGAACCTATTTCGGCGAAGAGGCCAAGAAGGATGTAGTGGAGCTGGTGAAGAAGATCATCGAGACCTACAAGCTCCGCATCCGGAAGAACGGCTTCCTGGCCGAGAGCACCAAGGAGCAGGCGATCCGCAAGCTCTCCACCATTGAGATCAAGATGGGCTACCCCGATGAGATCAAGGAGATCTGGTCCAAGCAGGTCTTTGACGAAAACGAGTCGCTGCTCTCCATCATGCTCCGCCTCACGGAGATCCGCGCGAAGGATGTCCTGGAGAAGCTGCTCAAGCCGGTGGATCGGACGGAGTGGCTCATGCCCGGCCACATGGTCAACGCCTGCTATAACCCCAGCGCCAACGACATCACCTTCCCGGCCGCCATTCTGCAGAAGCCCTTCTACTCCCTGCAGCAGAGCGTCAGCGAGAATCTGGGCGGCATCGGCGCGGTCATCGGCCACGAGATCTCCCACGCCTTCGACAACAACGGCGCCAACTTCGATGAGTTCGGCAACCTGAAAAACTGGTGGACGGAGGAGGACTTCAAGGCCTTCCAGGGCTTGACCCAGGAGATGATCCAGCAGTTTGACGGCATCGAGTTCCACGGCGGCAAGGTCAATGGCGAGCTCACCGTCAGCGAGAACATCGCGGACAACGGCGGCATGGGCGTGACCCTGGAGATCATGCACACGCTCCCCGAGGCGGACTACCGGGCCTACTTCATGAACTGGGCGCGGGTGTGGTGCAGGAAGGCCAAGGAGGAGTATATCCAGCTCCTGCTGGCAAACGACGTTCATTCTCCCACCGTCCTGCGGGCCAACATGCAGCCCAGAAACTTTCCCGAGTGGTATGAGGCCTTCGGCGTGACGGAGACGGACGGCATGTACCTGCCCCCGGAAAAGCGCATCAGCATTTGGTAAGCGTAAAAGACGGTTCCCCGAAACATGTACGCAGCCTGAAAACAGGGGTTTTTGAAGAAGAACGGATTGCCACGCCAAACCCCTCCGTCACCGGCGCAAACGCCGGCGACACCTCCCCTTTCAGGGGAGGCAAAGCACACTGGCTCGCAATGACATGTTTTGTGGTTTGTCTGCATATGACAGCACCCGCCGAGGCGGGTGCTGTTTTCTGCTTTATGAGCATCTTTTCAGCACAAGCATCTTTTTCGCAAATAAATTTATGTTTTTCGTAAATTTGTAGTTGACAAACGCAAAAGTCTGCGTTATACTGTGGCCACAGTGGTTAACGAGAAACGTTAATTCTTGTACGAAAAAAATAAATGATAAAAGGAGAACAAAGTCATGGAAAACAAGAAACTGATGAAGAGCGCCGCGGTGATCGACCGGATCCTGAAGATCCTGCAGGGCTTTGCCATTGCCGGTGTGATCGTAGCCGCCATTTTCATCCCCCTGACCGCCATTCTGGGCGAGAAGATCATTGCCGACGCCTCCAGGCTGAATCTGGGCGTCCTGGATCTCCGGCTGGCCGACGCCAAGGCGTATCTGGACATGGCCGATATCAAGACCAGCATCATCGTCATGCTGATCGGCATGATCCTGACCTCCGCCGCCGTCTGGTACTGCCTGCGGGTGCTGCGGGAGATCCTGGCCCCCATGAAGGAGGGCACGCCCTTCGCCGCCGGCATGGCCGGCAAGATCCGCAAGCTGGGCTGGACGGTGCTGATCGGCGGCTTCGTCGCGGAGGTCGGCCACCGGCTCTCCCAGCTCTTTGAAGCCCGCGCCTACCAGATCGAGCGCCTGCTGAACATGGAGGCCATCGCCTCTGTGGACTACAACTACAGCGTCAGCCTGTGGTTTGTCTTCGCCGCGCTGATCCTCTTCTTCCTGTCCTACATCTTCCGCTGCGGCGAGGCGCTGCAGAAGGAAGCGGACGAGACCCTTTGAGGTGCCGCCATGGGAAAAATCATTCTGCGGCTGGACCGGGTCATGGCAGACCGCAAGGTCAGCCTGAAGGAGCTTTCCGAGACGGTGGGCGTTTCCAACGTAAACCTGTCTAAAATGAAGACCGGCAAGATCAGCGCCATCCGCTTCTCCACGCTGGAGGCCATCTGTGAAGCGCTGCACTGTCAGCCGGGGGACATTCTGGAGTACGATCCCAACGCAAGCGACGAATAAGAAAAACCGCCCGCCTCTTTCGAGGCGGGCGGCAAGTCTATGTAGCTTGAGGCTTAGAAAATGGGGGACTGGAAGAACATGCGGGTGCTCAGATTCAGCTCCAGCTTGGCGCCGCCGTACTTGGTGCCGGTGACGTCATACTTGCCCCAGAGATCGGTGCGGAAGTAGGACTGGTTGTGGGCGGTGATGGGACGGCCGTAGTAGCCGCCGTTCTCCCGGTTCAGGCCGAAGATCGCGGTGATGGGGTTGGTGAAGAGGCGGCCGGACAGGTAAGGCACCACGTCGGACACATCGCCCAGGCGGCGGACGACGCCCTCACGGGAGCCGACGGAGAGCAGCGGGGAGCCGAAGCAGACGGTGTTCAGCACGTTGTAGTTGGCCTTGATGGAGCTGTTGGCCGCCACCTGCTGGGCAACCATGCCGCCCAGGCTGTGCCCGGCCAGGATCACATTGGAGCCGCGGGGGATGTTCTGCTGGATCACGCGGACAACGTTGTAGTAGTAGGCGTTGTCAAGATCGAAGCCGGAGAGCAGGTCGGTCAGCACCTCGGTGGACTGGTTCAGAACCAGCTCGGTGCCGGAGAGGGTGACGAGGTAGACGGTCTTGCTGCTGTAGCCCTGCCGCAGGGTGCCCTTGGTGATGCTGATGGGGCCTTTTTCGCCGCCGTTGTAGCCGTCGCGTACGTACTCATAGATCTCAGCTGCGTTGGTAAAGGTGCGGGTGTTGGCGGCGAAGGCGGAAATGCCGCCGAAGAGCGTGGTGATGACGATGGCAAGGACGAGGATGCTTGCCAGGATGCTGACGCGTTTTTTCATGATGCCCGGATCCTCCATTCAAATTTTCTACAGTCTCTTTCCTCTGCGCTATTTGCCCAAATGAGCGACAGTTGAACAGGTCGTGTATAGTCAATATAACATAAAAAATCGGAAAAGGGAAGAGGAAATTGACCAAAAAACACCACTTTTTTCAGAAAAAGGCAGCGCTTTGAAGGGCAACTTTACAAAATCTGTCATTTTGCACCAGCTATTTCCGATTGGGGCTTCCCCCGGGCGGAAGGACGTGCTATCATAATAAGTGCGAAACCTGTACCATACTCGACGAAGCGGACAAAAGGAGGGCTGTATATGGGAATGACTTTTAGCACCCTGCACCTGTGGGGGATCGGGCGCGAGGCGCTTTTGCCGCGGCTTGCGCCGGGAGACCTGCTGCGGGAGCAGAACGCGCCATGGCTGGGCGTGGTGCCCGACGAGGAGGCGTGCGGGGACCTGCAGCGGCTGGAAAAGCTGGGAAAGATCCTGACGAAGGAAAACGGGAGCGCCGCCGCACTGCTGTTTTATTACTATGACGACGACTGGTTCCTTTGCCGCTTGTATCAGGGTGGCAAGAAAACCGCCGAAGGCAGAGGCGAAGGCTCCTGGGCCAAGCTTGGCAAGAAGCTGAACGAGCTCTTTGGGGACGAAGCCCCCGCCAAGGCGCTGCGCTATCTCTCTCGCTGCAGCGACCTGCAGGAGCAGATCGCCCTGCTGGAGGAGACGGTGGGCGCCGCGCTCTATGACGTATCTGTGGAGGAGCAGCCCCGCCGGGTGCCCCGGAGCGATACGACCCTGCGGGAAATCAAGGCCCGGGAGGCGGCGCTGCGCAAGCGCCCCAAGCAGTTCAAGCTCACGGAACTGCCTCGGGAGGACTGGCCGGAGATCCTGCGCGAATCATGGGATATGGGGGAGCTGGTTCAGGCGCGGTACCCTTATGGCTTGGGCTTTCCGGTGTATGGGCCGTATCACCCCGGCGCTCTGTTCGGCAGCCCGCACATCGGCTACACTTCTGGGAACAGAGAGGGACAGCAGAGCCGGTTTATGGTGTATGACAGCGGCATCGGACAGTTCCGGGAATGGGGCCCCTTTTCGCTGCCGCCCGTTAGGTTGTTGTGGAAAACAAAGCGGGGCGAATTGGTGCTGCTGTTCCATCGTTTGCTGACAGTCAGCAACGGAGAGCGCAGCTGGGTCGTGGTCAGCGGCACGGGCTCTGTGCGCTGTGTTCTGCCGGACGGAAGCGAGCGCTGGAGCTTTGAGCCGGAGCTGGGGGAAAGGAACCTGACATATGCCCACAGCTCACAGGAGGGCATCCTTACGCTGTACGCCGAACAGGAGACTCGCGATGCCATTTCATCCGCAGCGCAGATCTGGCGCATGGACGGCGAGACGGGAGAGATCCTGTGCAGCCGCAAGCTTCCGGAGACGGAGCGGCTGAAAACGCTGTGTTATGTGCCGGCAATGGACGCCTTTCTCTACGTGAATGGCGAGAAAAAGGAACTGGTGCTGCTGGACACCGCCCTGCGGGAAATCGCCCGCTGGGGAGGCTTCCGCGGACATGATCAATTCCAGGATTTGCAGATCGGCGGCTTTTTCTTCTGGAAGCAGCAGTATTGGGATCAGAGATCGTTTGACCTCTATGATCTTCGGGACGGCGCGAGGAGAAATATTCCGCTGGAGATCCCCGCTTGGGTGCGCGCGGTTCTTCCGGACGGGCGGATCCTGGGCACGAACGAGAAGGGAAGCGCGCTCACGGTGTTCGACCGGGAGGGAAAGGTGGCCGCCCGCTTCTCCCTGCCGGGCACCCTGTGCTCCATACAGGCGGAGGCAGAACGGATCTGCCTGGACGTGCAGAAATTCGAGGGGCCGATGGGCATGGAGGCTGGACCGTATTCTGTCTGGCGGCTGGATCCGGTCAAATAATCAGGAAGCGGTTTTATCCAAAATCCCCATGCGCCTCGCGGCGCACCGCGACGCATGAAAGCCTCATGCACATGGGGATTTTTCCGCATGCCATTCGGTTGCCCCGTCAGGGGGCGAGAGTGGCGCGGTTGAATAAATTGTTTACTATGGAAGCGCCAGCTTTCATAGTAAAAAACAGGAGGAGGACACAGATGGCAGGCTTTGGGAAAGGCGGCCCTTCGCGGGTCGGGGCAGCGGCGCGCGGGGGAAAGCAAAAGATGGTGACAACGCGCAGAAGGCTCAGAAAGCGCTGGCTCTGGCTGCTGGCGCCGCTGCTGCTGGCGGCGGGCTTCCTTCTCTACGTCTCGATCTACTACCACGCGGACGAGACGGCGCGGACGGCGCTGGAATCTGACGGCGCGGTGACGGTCAGCCGGACGGACTACGGCTGGCGCTTTGACGGGCCCGCGGAGGAGGACGCGCTGATCTTCTACCCCGGCGCCAAGGTGGAGGAGATCGCCTACGCCCCGCTGCTGCACCGGATCGCGGCGGAGGGGATGGACGTCTGCCTGGTGGAGATGCCCTTCCGGCTGGCGGTGCTGGCGCCGAACCGGGCGGATCGGGTGATGGAGACGGAGGAGTACGCCAACTGGTACATCGGCGGCCACTCTCTGGGCGGCGCCGTGGCGGCCAACTACGCCTCCGACCACGGGGAGAAGCTCCGGGGTCTGGTGCTGCTGGCGTCCTACGCCACCCACCCCCTGGATCCCGGGCTGCAGGTGGCGGTCATCGTGGGCTCGGAGGACGGCGTGGTGAACCGAGCCAAGCTGGAGGCGGGGATGCAGTACCTGCCCGCGGACGCCGTTTTCTATACGATCCCCGGCGGGAACCACGCCCAATTCGGCAGCTACGGCCCCCAGCGGGGGGACGGGGAAGCGCGGATCTCCCCGGAGGAGCAGTGGGCGGAGACGGCCGCCGTCCTGGCCCGGCTCCCGGATCGGGCGGCCTGAGCGCGGCGCACCCTTGGGACGGCGCAAAGAACCCTTGGGACGGCGCAAAGAACCGCCCGCTTGACAGGAGAAACCGGATTTACTATAATGATGAAAACAGGAAGCGAAAGGAAGCGCAGCCTATGTATTGCATGCAATGCGGAAAAGAACTGCCGGAGGGCTCCAAATTCTGCCTCTTCTGCGGCGCAAGTCTGCCCCAGGGCACAGCCGGACAGCAGCCGCCCCGGCAGGCGCAGCCCGAATGGCAGCAGCCCCAGCCCGCGCCCACGGCGCCGTCAGCGCCGGCAGGACAGGGCACAGCTCCCGCGGGGGAAAAGAAGAGCAAGGGAGTCTGGTCTTACTGGATCATGGCGGCGATCTGCGTCGCGTTGTCCATTATAAACATCAACGACATGAGAGCCGAGGACGGCATTATCTCTTATATGGTCTGGTTCGGGATCCCGGTTCAGTTCATTCTGTTCCCTCTGGCGGCGATTTTTGTCGGGATCGGGATCCGGAACGCGTTCCGGGGTTCGGACTCGTAAATGCCCGCCTGGCAAGCGGCAAATGCCGCTTGCGCGGAGGCGGCGGGAATGGTATAATCATCGTCGTTGTCAAATAGTCTATCCCATATAGAAAAATGAAAGAGAGGCGTAAGTATGCGTTGTCCTTATTGCGGGTCCGAAGTGAAGGACGGATCCAAGTTCTGCACCGAGTGCGGCGCGACCCTGAACTATTCTGCCGTTCAGCAGCAGAATCAAAGCCGACAGATTGCCACAAACGGCGGAGTCCTGCTGGGCGCGGCCGCCCGGAAGGCGCGGCTGACCCAGGTGGTATCGGAGGATCAGATCGTCAGCGGCAGGGCGTATAACGGCATCCTGCTGGGCGTGCTGCTCTGGGGCCTGCTGGTGAATGTGCTGCTGTGCTACACCGTGGGGGATGTCTATCAATACATCAACCCCATCGCCTTCTCCATCGGCTATCTGGTGCTGGCCTTCGCCGGCGTTATCATCGCCGCGAAGTCGCAGAAGCCCTGGGTCAGCTTCCTGGGCTACAACATGGTGGTGGTGCCCTTCGGCCTGGTCATCTCCTCCCTGGTGGCGGCGTATGCCGAGGTTCCCGGCGGCACGGAGATCGTGCGGGACGCGTTCCTGTATACCATGATCATCGCCGTGGGCATGACCGGCGCGGCGCTGGCCTTCCCCAACTTCTTCTCCAAGATCGGCGGGGCCCTGCTGGGCTGCCTGTTCGGCGTGCTGCTGCTGGAGATCGTGCTGCTGATCCTCGGGAAGGGTCAGGCGGCGGTGGACTGGGTCGTGGCCGGCCTCTTCAGCCTTTACATCGGCTATGATGTGTGGCGCTCCCAGCAGTTCCCCAAGACGGTGGACAACGCTGTGGACAGCGCGCTGGACATCTATCTGGATCTGGCGAACCTCTTCATCCGCCTGCTGGCGATCCTGGCCAAGCGGGACGACTGAGTTCGATCCGACCACAAAGAAACACACCCGCGGGAGGCGCTTCGCAAGGGAGCGCCTCCTTCTCATTGGGCCTTTAGGGGCAATAAACCCCCGGTTTTACCGGGGGAATTAAAAAGCTTTAGCAAAAGCAACCTCCCGTGATAGAGTGGTAAAGGTTTGGCGACCGCATTACCACAAGAACACAGGAGGTTACAAACATGGGAAAGAATGACATAAATCACAATGCACACTCAACATGGCGGTTGCAGTATCACATAGTGTTTGCCCCAAAGTTTCGGCGGAAAGTGATCTACGGGCAGCTAAAGGCAGACATAGGAGTCATACTGCGGAAGTTGTGCGAGGAGAAAGACGTGGAAATCATCGAGGCGGAGGCATGCCCAGATCATATCCACATGTTGGTGAGCATTCCACCGCAGCTAAGTGTAGCACAATTTGTGGGATTCCTCAAGGGCAAGAGTACGCTGATGATTTTTGACCGACACGCAAATCTGAAATACAAATACGGGAGCCGTCATTTCTGGTGCAGAGGGTACTATGTGGATACGGTAGGAAAGAATGAGAAGATGATAGCGGAGTACATCCGCACGCAAATGCAAGAAGATGAAATGATGGATCAAGTGACAATGAAAGAATTTGTTGACCCGTTTACGGGTCGCAAGAATAAGTAGGCATGAAAACAGGCCGCTTTAGCGGCGGCCTGTAAAGGTAATGCGGGAGCCAATTTTCAATGCCCCTTAAGGGGTTCTGCCTGTACTTTGCCCTTCTAGGGCTCATGCAAACCACCACTTCAGTGGTGGTTATGATTTGGACAGGAGAGGATTGACCGCGCCGTATATAGAGGGTATAATCCTGCCAACAGATCGCACTACAGCGAGAGGAAAACAATGAACATTTATTTCAAGGGTATTCAGATTCGAGATGCAGCTTCTGCGGACTGCCGGCAGCTTGCGGATTGGTGGAATGACGGAAGGGTTATGGCTCACGCCGGCTTTCCCAACGGGCTCGGCACGACGCCGGATGAAGTCAGCAGGCAACTTGCCCGGGAATGTGATGAAAAAGGGCGGACGCTGATCATAGAATACTGCGGGCGGCCGATCGGAGAGATGAATTATCGCAATATAGGCGACCGTACCGCGGAGATCGGCATCAAAATATGTGAGGTTGATCATCAGGAGAGGGGACTTGGGCGGATCGTTCTGAGCTTGCTGATCAAAGAGCTGTTTTCCACGGGCTATACGAAGATCGTTTTGGATACGAACCTGAAGAATCATAGAGCGCAGCATGTTTACGAATTGTTGGGCTTTCAAAAGGTAAGGGTCAATCATGACTCCTGGACAGATCAATTGGGCGAACGGCAATCTTCTGTCGATTATGAACTGAAGCCGCAAGATTTTCGGGATTATTCGATCGCCCTTTAGGGAACAGCGTCGAGCCTGCCGAAGCGGCCCTCTGCTGCCCGCCATAAGGAGCATCGGATTTGCCCCAAAGAACCGAAGAAAAACCGGCGTGACCATTTCGGTCACGCCGTTTTTGGTTGGAGAAGCTCAGAGCGCCAGAATCCGGGTGGGGACGCCCAGCGCCGCGAGACCCCGATAGAGCACGCTGGCCTCATCGCTGTACAGCCGGTCGGCGGGCAGGCGCCGCAGGGCGCCGGCAAGGGTTCCGGCATCCGGCAGCGTGTCCGGATCGTAAAAGGCGGTATAGTCCCGGTTGCCAGGCTCCCGGCTCAGCCGCTCCGCTGCAAGGGCCGGGTCCAGGGTCCGCAGATCGCCCAGGAGGGCGGTCTCCGCCCCGGTGTTGCCGAGATACAGCTGCCTGTCCTGGCGGACGGTGCAGTAGAGTTCCTGCTGCTCCTGCCGGAAGAGCCCCTGCAGATCCAGTCCCCGCGCCAGCCGCTCCGCCGCCGCGCCGGGGGTGCTCTGCTCCGCCTGGGCCAGCAGCGCCTCTGTGTCCTGTCCCCAGTCCCGAAGCAGGGGGGACAGGGCAATCAGATCCGAAAGCCGGGCCCGGTAGTCCTCAAAGCCCATCATCCGGGCGTGGGGCGTGTAGTTGGGCACGGCGAAGTAGATGAACGAGGGCTTCAGCTCCCGGATCACCCGATCCAGCGCGGCGGCGTCCTCCCGGAAAAAGCGGTTCAGCAGCAGAGAGACGTTCAGCTCCGCGCCGCAGGATTTCAGAAAGGCCGCCGCCTCCAAAGAGGCCCGGAAGGCCCCCTTCCGGCGGACGATCTCGTCGTGGTGGGCGGCGTCTCCGTGGAGGGTGACGCCGAAGCTGACGCAGCCGCAGTCCAGATAGCTTTTTACAACAGCTTCCCGGTCCGGCCGCCGCAGCAGGGCGAGGCCGGTGGTCATGCCGTGGTGATAGTGCTCGATGTGCTTCAGGCCGGCGGCAGTCCGGAGGATCGCGGCGATCTCCGGGTGCTTGATGGGCTCGTTATCCAGCGTGAAGCTGGCCGGAAAGGGGAGCAGGGCGGCGATCTCGTCCAGCTTTTGGAGGCAGAGCAGGGCGTCCTCCAGGGGCATGAGCCTCCCCGGCCCGCCGTTTACGTAGCAGTGCCGGCATTCGGTGTCGCAGCCGGCGAGCAGCAGGTCAACGTTCAGTTCCATGGCGGCTTATTCCCCGACTCGGCCCCGGGGCCTCCTTTTCTGCAGCTTGTAGAGCTCCTCGGTGGCCAGGCGCGCCTTGGCCACGGGGGTGCCGGCAGGCGGGAAGCAGTAGTACTGGATCTCCTGGTCCCCGATGCAGATGATGTCCCCCAGCTCGTACCAGTAGTAGTCGGCGTAGAGACTGTAGTTCAGCCGGGCGGGGCGCTCAAAATGGAGCTTGCCCCCGCAGCCGTCCAGGGTGAAGCCGCTTTGATCCTGCCGCAGCCGCCCCTGGCCTACCAGATAGATGGCCTTGAAGTCTACCAGCATCCCGATCTCCACCGGCACGTCCAGCAGATAGCGACCCTCCTCCAGCTCCCGGCGCACCTGGGCCCGCTCCCAGGCGTACCAGTCCGGGATGTGGGAAAACTCCGTCTCCCCGGTGAGGGCGCGCAGCTGCCCCAGCTCGTCCAGCTCGTACTCCTTCCCGCAGGCGCGGCAGACAAAGCGGGCGCCCTTGCCCTCGGTCTGCCCCTCGGCCAGACAGTGGGGACATTTGTAGAGGATGCGCTCCAGCCCGTCGGCGCGGAAGGGCTCTGTGATTTTGACGCCCTTCTCCCGCTGCCAGGCGAAGTTGTCAAAGCAAAATTCCCGATCCAGGATGGCGTCCAGCTCCGCGACGGACTTCTCCCGGATCTCCTCCCGGGTGAGCAGCCCCTTCACCGCGGCGCTGACCTTGACCTTGCGCTTCTGCAGGCAGTTATAGAGCGGGTCCCGGCTGAAGGCGCCCTCGGTGTGGATGCTCACCACCGGCGCGTCCAGCCGCTTGAGCATCACCCCCAGCTTCCGGGGCAGGGGCGTGGCCGTGCCGTCGAAGCTGTAGCTGGCCTCGGGGTAGAGCAGCACGCTGCAGCCCTTCTCGTGGATGGCGCAGCGCATGTCCGTCAGCAGGTTGAGGTCGGTGACGAACTTGTTGGTGGGGATGCAGCCCAGGCGGCGCATGAGCCCCTCCTTGCCCACAAAGCCGTCGGAGGTGCAGACGATGCAATAGGGCCTGGGGTAGAGGATCCGGTTCACGATCTCCAGGTCGATGAAGCTGGAGTGGTTCATCAGGATGAGGAATGGCCCGTCCCCGAGCCGCTCCATGCCCTCGCTGGTATAGCGGAACTCCGTCTCCTTCAGATCCTTGGCGCCCAGGATGCGGATCAGCCGCCCCAGCAGGCGGGAGGGCTTCCGGGGCGCCTGATGCGCCGGCCGGGGCAGCGCCATCACCTGTTCGTAGGAGAGGCGTTTGGTCTTGATTTTCATAAGCGTCCGCCCTTTCCACTAATTTTTCTCCATCATAATCCTTTTCCTGCAGAGAGGCAAGAAAAAGATCCGGCGCCGTGACTTCTGTCACGGCGCCGGTCAGACTGTAGACAAAGTCGGTTTTCTGTCATCTTGAGCGGAGGCGAAGCCGAAGTCGAAAGATCTAAAGTCCTGGAGATACGAGTTTTTTTAGATCCTTCGACTCGCTGGCGCTCGCTCAGGATGACATACTTTGGGTTTTGTCTACACATTGTCCGGCGCCGTGACTTCTGTCACGGCGCCGGTCGATTCCAAGGAAAACGCTGCCCTAACGATTCAGTCCCCCCAAGGGGACTGAATCGTTATGCTTAGCCCAGGTATACCCGCAGCTGGCGCAGCTCCTCGCCCCAGACGTACTGATAGGAGCCGGAGACGCCCCGGCTGATCCGATCCAGCGCGGCCTCATAATCGGCGTAGCCCTCGCCGTCGAAGATCAGAGAAAAGCTCTGATAGCCCTTCTGCAGCGCCTCGTCCACCGCGGCCTCCATCTCCTGGGCGCTGCGGACGGAGAATTCATTCTCCGGCCGGGCGCTCAGATCGGTCTCCTCCAGCAGCTCCACCGTCATCTCCTCGTTCCAGACGTGGCTGCGGCTGGCCCGGTCATGGCCCAGATTGAACCAGGTGTAGTCCGGGTCGTGACCTTCGTCGTCGTCCCAGGTCACGTCCACCATGCGCCAGCTGCCGTCGATCAGCAGCAGGTTCCACATGTGGGTCACAGTGTCGCCGAAGGTGACGACGCCCGCGCCCTTGACCCGGCTGTCGCCGTGCTGATAGCGTACCTCCAGCCCGGCCAGCGTGCCCGCCAGGTAAAAGGCGTCGGAGTAACCGTCGCAGTTGGCCTCGCCGTTTAAGAGCGCGCCGATGGCGGTGTCGTCCTCGTCGGTCTCCTCGTCGTCGGTGTAGACAACGCCGGCGCACAGGGCGTCGTGGATCTTCCGGGCGGTCTCCAGAGGATCCTCGCTCTTGCAGTCCTCCGCCAGCTTCTGCGCGGCCTCCAGGGTCTCCTGCAGACGCTCCGGCAGCTCCGCCTCCGTCCCGTTTGCCACCGCCCGCAGGATCTCCCGCCCGGGGTAGTAGGCCTTGACGGAGAGGATGATGGCGCCGGTGGCGCGGCTGGCGGAGAGCTCATAGTCGAAAATGCCCGCCTGGGCCACCAGGTCATAGATGGGATCCATGCCGTCCTGGGAGATGGTGAGCCCGCCCAGCTTGCCCAGCAGCTTCTCATAGAGCTCCGGCGAGCAGAAGAGGGTGATCTCCGTGGCGCCGGCCGCGGCCTGCTCCTCCAGATAGGCCAGCGCCTCCTCCATCGAGGCCAGGGACACCGCGTTCGCCACGATGTTGGCCTCCTTATAATATATAACGTTGTTGTTGTGGTACATGGTGGCGGTGATCAGGCCGCCTTTGGCCTCCAGCTCGTGGATATAGGCAAGGGGCTTATCCATCAGCAGCTCCCGCAGCGCTTCGCTTGCCAGGTACAGGCGGAAGTCCTTGATGCCCAGGGAGCCCATGTGGGCGATGGCCGCGGTCACGTCCTCCTCGCTGCGGCAGACCAGGCAGGGATCCTGGGTGTAGCTGACCCGGTAGTAGTGCAGCATCCCGGGGATGGACTCGGAGGTGTAGGAATAGCGATCCAGCATACTGGTGGCGTGGAGAAGATTGCGCTGCTCCTCGTCCTCCGCCAGCTTCTGATAGAAGGCTGGGTCAAAGACGATGTAGAACTCGTCCAGCTCCTGCTCCGCAAAGGCCTCGATGGCGGCGTCAAATTGCGCCACGTCCTCCACCGGGGCGTAAGCGCCGGTAAAGGGCTTGACGCTGATCGCCTCGATCACGCCGCTGGTGTAATACTGGAACTGGACGCTGAAGCCCGCCTGGGCGGCGTAGTTGCGCAGATTGCCGCTGTTGGCCAGGCTTTGGGCCAGCTCCGGGCTGCACAGCAGATGGAAACCCGCGGGCGTAGGCTGGGCGCGCAGGATCTTCCGCACGGCAAGGCCGGCGTCCTTCTCGCTGCGGCACTCCGCCCAGGGGGCGTCGCTGTACTCGACCCGGGACATGCGGATCAGGCAGCTCTGGTCGCTGTACCGGACCCGGGCGTCGCCGATGCCGGCCTTGATCTCCAGAATGCTCAGCAAGCTGGCGTTATCCGCCATGAGCCGGTCGAAAAAGGCCTTGTCGCAGGTAAAGTCAAAGTCCGTCACGCCGTCTTTTTTCTGCTTGGCGAGGAAGCGCAGCAGCTCCTGCTCATCGGAGATGCTGTCCTCCGCATAGGCGCAGGGCGCCAGAGCGAGCAGAAGAACAAGGGCCAGGAAGAGGGCCAGGAACCGTTTTTGCATAGGGAAATCCTCCTGTGTGGGGTGGAAAATCATAAAAAGAATAGCACAGGGAGGGAGACTTGTCAACGAAGTCTGCCCCCAGAGGCAATTCTCGCTTGCAAGAAGGCGGAAAGTGGGATACAATCAAACAGAAGAGAGGCGCTGCGGGGAAGGGCAAAGGCATACCCCGAACGCCGCATGAAGAAGGAGGTATCCGCATGGCAGAGGTAGCAGGCAGTATTTTCTATTACGATTGGGAGCTGCAGCTGATGGAATGGCTGCAGGCGCATATCGGCAGCAGCGGCTTCGGCTTCTGGCTGCTGTCCAATCTCTCGGCTTTCGGCGAACAGCTTTTGCTGGTGGCCGTCATGGGCTTTCTCTATTGGGGGCTCAACAAGGAATTCGGCAAGTACCTTGGCCTGAACGTGCTGATGGCCAACGTCTGGAACCCCATGATCAAAAATGTGTTCCTGCGCCTGCGGCCCTATTTTGTCCCGGGCTATCAGGTGGAACTGCTGCGCCCCATCGACGCGGAGGCGGACATCATGGACGTAACGGCCCAGGGCTATTCCTTCCCCAGCGGGCATTCCACCAGCGCTGTGGCGGCCTACGGCTCTCTGGCCGCCCATGAGAAGAAAAATCGCCTTTTCTGGATCCTGGCCATTCTGCTGCCGCTGCTGGTGGGCTTTTCCCGGGTCTTCGTAGGTGCGCATTATCCCACAGATGTGCTCTGCGGCTGGCTTCTGGGCGCGGCAGTGGTGCTTCTGGTGCCCTGGCTGCGGAAAAAGATCAAGAACCGCTGGCTGTTCTACGGGGTGCTGCTGCTCTCGACGGTGCCCGGCTTCTTCTACTGTGACAGCAACGACTACTTCACCTCCTTCGGTATGCTTGTCGGCTTCGTACTGGCCGAGCCCTTTGAGGAGAAGTTCGTGCAGTTTGAGAATACGCGGAACATCCTTCGCTGTGTTCTGCGCACCCTGGGCGGCGCCGCGGTGTATTTCGGGCTCAACATCGTCCTGAAGCTGCCCTTCCCCAAGGAGCTGCTGGAAGCGGGCGATCTGACCGCACACCTGATCCGGTCGCTGCGCTATGCCGTGGTGATCTTCGCGGCGGTGGGCGTGTACCCGATGCTCTTCAAGCTCACCGGAAAGCTCTGGAAGGACTGAGCCCTTCCCACATAAGAAAACCGCCTGCGGGCTCTTGCCCCGCAGGCGGTTTTCTTAAACTCAAAACTCAAAACTGCCGGCGCAGCAGCTCGGCCTTGTCCAGGATAAACTGCCTCAGCCAGGGGCCGGCCTCCTCGTTTTTCAGGGCGAAGTCGATGATGGATTCCAGATAGCCCTTCAGGTTTCCGGTGTCGTAGCGGCGGCCCTCAAAGTCCACGGCGCACATGGGCTCGTGGCGCACCAGCTCCTTCATGCCGTCGGTGAGCTGGATCTCGTTGTTGCGGCCGGGGGCAGTGTGCTCCAAAATGTCGAAAATGCCGGGGGTCAGCACATAGCGGCCCAGGATGGCGTACTGGGAGAGCTTTTCGGCCAAGGTGGGCTTCTCGTTCATGTCGCTGATGCGGTAGACCCGGTCGGAGAGCTTCTCCTCCAGCTTCACGGAGGAGTACTTCACGATCAGCTCGTCCGGCACCTCCCGCACGGCGATGGCGCTGCAGGAGTTCGCCTCGGCGGCCTCCACCAGCTGTTTGAGCACCGGCTTTTCCGAGAGCATGATGTCGTCCCCCAGCAGGACGCCGAAGGGCTCGTTGCCCACGAAGCTCTTGGCGCGCCAGATGGCGTGGCCCAGACCCTTGGTCTCCTTCTGCCGCAGGAAGAACACGTCCGCCATGTCCGCGACCTCCCGGACAATGCGAGCCTCGTTCCGCTTCCCGTCGTGGATCAGCCGATCCTCCAGGTCGGGGGCGTAGTCAAAGTAGTCCTCAATGGGGTTCTTGCCCCGGTTGGTGATGATCAGGATCTGCTCCACGCCGGCGGCCACGGCCTCCTCCACGATGTACTGGATCACAGGCTTGTCCACCAGGGGCAGCATCTCCTTGGGGATCGACTTGGTGTTGGGCAGCAGACGGGTCCCCAGACCCGCCGCGGGGATAATGGCTTTCCGAACGCGCATTTCAATCTCCTTTCTAAATTGGCTCCCTCTCTGAGGGAGCTGTCAGCGGCGTGTCACGCCCGCCGCTGACTGAGGGAGTTGTCCGACAATAGAGTGCTTATGGCGGTGCGTCTCACGCAAGGCGACAGACTGAGGGGTTTTCCTTTCTGCTTAGGCTCCCCCGTCAGGGGAGCTTTCCGGACGAGCGGTGCTCGTCCCTACGGGGTCTTCTGTTCTTTTTTCGGGCGCGGTGCGGAGGGAGGATTGTTTCACACGTCTCCCTTTTCCTCCCGCTTGTGCAGGGAGAATTCGCAGCCGCAGTAGAGCTGCTGATAGATGCCGTGCTCGTTGGCCAGGTTCCGGGAGCGCATCTCCCGCCCCTGCTTCTTGAAGTCCGAGGGGAGCCAGGAAACGCCGGTAGCCCGGGCGATCTCCTCCCCCAGGGCATTGATGCGCTTTTCGTCCTTGTGGCGGGAGAGGGTCAGCGTGGTGCAGAAATAGTCGTAGCCGTAGTGCTTGGCGAGCCGTGCCGTCTCCACAAGACGCAGGCGAAAGCACTCCGTGCACCGGGCGCCGCCCTCCGGCTCCTGCTCCAGGCCGACGACGCGCTTGTCGTAGTCCTCGTGCTTCCAGGGCTCGGCCAGGACGCTGACCCTGTCGGCCAGACCCATCTTTTCGATGATCTCCACCAGGGCCTTGAATCGCCGGTCAAACTCCGCCTGGGGGTAGAGGTTGGGGTTATACCACAGCACGGTCACGTCAAAATACTGGGTCAGATACTCCAACACCGCGCTGGAGCACACGCCGCAGCAGGCGTGCAGCAGCACCCGGGGCACTTTTTTGCCCCGCTTCTGGATGATACGGTCCAGTTCCTTCTGATAATTCCGATTCATATCCTCAATATAGCACAGCGCACAGAAAAAATCTACTGTTCTTGGGAAAAGCTTTCTTTCGGCGCACTTTTTGCCCGCATCAGCCGCACCAGCAGCGCGATCCCCGCCACAACCAGCAGCAGCAGCGGCGCCGCCGCCCAGGCGGGCAGACCCAGCAGGAGCTTGCGCAGCCAGGGGAAGAAGTGCAGTTTCCCCAGCAGCGCCCGGGCGGAATCCGAGTAGCCCATGACGGCGAAGAGGTTCATCAGCGTGTGGCACAGCCAGGTGTAGCGCAGCTTCCCTGTGGCCTCATAGATCGCGCCCACCATCAGCGCAAAGAGGAAGGTGTAGACAAACTGCCCGGTGTTCCGGTGCCAGAGACCGAAGAACACCGATGTGAGCACAACGGCCGCCCAGGCGGGCAGATTCTTCCGCAGCCCCCGCTGAATGAGACCCCGGAAGGCCAGCTCCTCCATCAGCGGCGCCATGCAGACGGAGACGAAAAACATGCTGTCATACGTGGCGTTCTGGCCGCAGAAGCCCGCCACAAAGCTCACCGCCTGGGGCACCAGCGGCTTGATGGAGGCCAGCAGCAGGCAGGAGGCCGCCGTGACCGCGAAGGCGCAGGCGAAGCACAATCCGACCCGGCGCGCTCCGCCGCCCGCCTCCCGCAGCAGCGCCCGTCCTCCGCCCAGCTCCAGCAGCCGGTGGACGGCGCAGGGCAGCAGCCAGCCCAGCACCGCGAGAGCGCCGCTGATGGGGATCAGCAGCATGTGGATGCGGGCAAAGCTCTGTTCCGCGGCGAAGGAGAGGAGCCCCCGCAGCAGCGTGGTGCAGCCGGCCAGCGTGCAGAGAAGGCCGAAGACGACGCCCAGAGTGGCGACGATCCCATAGCCAAGCCGCAGTTTCCTGTTCCCGGGGAAGAAGCGGCGCAGGGTGTCCGGCAGCAGGGCGGTCAGCGCAAAAGCCCAGCAGGGCAGGGGGAAGAGGCAGAGGTACATGGAGATGGCAGCCTTCCCGTTCCAGTCCCGGAACTGGGAGGGCAGATCCGCCAGGAAGGCGCCGGAGGGCAGATTCCGCACGATGGGCAGGGTTCCGGTTTTCGGATAGATCGCCGTTCCGCCCCAGGCGAGCCTGCCCCCGTCCCAGAGGACGACGGCCAGGAACAGCCAGGCGGCGCAGAGAACAAGAAAGCCCGCGGTCAGCAGCGCGCGGAGCCAGATGGGGCGCTTTTCTGTCTGCATGACAAACCTCCACAGGAGTTTTTCTGTATTATACCATGCCCCGCGCCGGAAGACCACAAAAACCTGCAAAGGATTGACGAAACGCTGCCGCCGGGGTATGATAGGGGCGAAAACGACATCGGGGGGAAGCACCATGGATAACCGCACCAGCAAGCAGAACTACTATCTGGACATCGCCGACTCCGTTCTGGAGCGCTCCACCTGCCTGAGAAGGAAGTACGGGGCCATCATCGTGCGCAACGACGAGATCATCTCCACCGGCTATAACGGCGCGCCCCGGGGCCGCCGCAACTGCTCCGACCTGGGCTACTGCATGCGGGAGAGCCTGCACATCCCCTCCGGCGAGCGCTACGAGCTCTGCCGCAGCGTCCACGCCGAGGCCAACGCCATCATCTCCGCCCCCCGGCGGGACATGATCGGCGCCACCATCTATCTGGTGGGGCGGGACGCCAAGACCAATGAGCTCTTGAGCGACGCCATGAGCTGCTCCATGTGCAAGCGGCAGATCATCAACGCCGGCATCGACCGGGTGGTGATCCGACAGAGCCCCACGGAGTACCGCACCATCCCCGTCTCCGACTGGGTGGAGAACGACGACAGCATTTTTATGCTGTAAAGGCCAACCGCTGACCGCGGGCCTGTTGTAGGGGCCGGCGCCCTCGACGGCCCGGCGACCCGTACAAAGAGAACTGCCCTCTGCGATATTGGTTAAACATGTTCACAGATGTTTCGTGGAGAACAGATGAGCCATCGACAGAAAAGAAAAAAGTTCAGGAAACCGAGCAGCACAACGATCCTGTATTTGGTGTTGATTTTGCTGATCGTCTATCTGTCTGTGTTCAGGCTTCCCTGGTTTTTCGAGGATAGAATTACAGCTGTATCGGGGATCATAAGCAATATATCCGTTGAAGAAGGCGCTGTTTTGAATATACGCAGGGCGGTTCTATCCTTCCGTCTGGACAATTCAGCATATTATTTCACACTTACGGATGTTATAGAGTGGGATGACATCGATCCTCTGGTTTCCGCCTTACAGGCATGTGAAGCGGATCAAATCCCGATTACGATTGAGGTCACATCAGAAAAAGACTATCGAGATTGGCCGCTCTCAAACGGACGAGACCATGCGATTTCGCTTTCCTACGGGTCTCAGAGCATATCGCCGGATGCTTACAAGAAAAACGTTGGGCTGATCAGAATCGTCTTTCTTGCTGCTGCACTGCTTTTGACGATCCCAATGCTTTTCCTGTGGAGACTTGACCGAAGTCAACTGCGTAGGAGGTTCAAATGACTTTTCGCAGAGACAAGAAACAGTTCTATGAAGGCTTGGTTTTACTCCTTCTGTTTACTGTGCTATCTGTTTTATTTATTTTTATCTTTGGGTGGGAATTGAGTGGTTTTGCTGCCGTGTGTGCAGTTCTTCTCGTTGGCTACCCGCGGTGTTTTCAGCAGTATATCACGATAGACGAGCGCGGAATATCGTGCAGGGAAAAGGATCGACAGCTATGGGCGTTTGAATGGCATCAGATCATAGACTTGAAAAAATACTCCCGGTATAGGAATCCGGGAATTGCGCTGGTATTGACAGAAGAGGCCGAAAGGCAGCGGCAAGACGCTACAGCCACTTCTTTCCAGTTGTGCAAAGAGGCGCGAGTGGCGCTGGACCGGTATTACGGCGAGCAATGGAGAAAAAAATAGAACACGAATCGAAAAAGGACGCTGTGATCTTCGTCACAGCGTCCTTTTCAGCTTCTCGTTCAGCTTCGTATAGATCCGTTTCACGAACCAGGGTTCGGTGGAGGCAGCCAGGGCTCCGTCCAGGCTGAACCAGGCAACGCCCTTGTTCTCGTCCTCGCAGATGCGGAGGGGCTCGGCGTCGTCCGCCTCCAGCAGGTAGGTCACGTTCAAGTGGAGATGGCTGGGGACGTATTCGCCCCGCTTCTCGTGGCCGTCTACAGTCAGCGTCTCCAGGGAGAAGATCTCCGGGCTTACCGGGCGGACGTGGGTGACCCCCGTCTCCTCCGTCACCTCCCGCAGGGCGACGGAGAGCAGATTCTCCTCCCCGTCGGCGTGGCCGCCGGTCCAGGACCAGGAGTCGTAGATCTTATGGTACACCATCAGCACCTTGTCCCGCCCGGGGTTTACCACCCAGGCGGAGGCGGTCATGTGGGCGATCCGGTTCTCCCGCAGAAAGGCGTCGTTGTTCTGCTCCAGAAAGCGGAGGATCACGGCCTTGTCCCGGGCCTCCTGCTCGTTGAAGGGCACATAGCGAGAGATCTCGTCGTAAATGCTCATTTCGCCACCTCGTACACGTCCTCCCGCAGGTGCAGGAAGGTGGGCAGCTGCCGCCGCACCTCGTCCACCCGGGCAAAATCAATGTCGGCGTAGAGGATCTGCTCCGTCTCGTCCGCCGCGGCGATCAGCGTGCCCCAGGGGTCGGAAACCAGGGAGTGGCCCCAGCACTCGTAGGAAAAGCCCTCGTAGCGGGCGGCGGAGGCGGCGGCCAGAAAGACCTCGTTGTCCACGGCCCGGATCCGCAGGGTGCTCTCCCAGTGCACAGGCCCGGTGGTCATATTGAACTGGGCGGGCAGCAGGATGAGCCGGGCGCCCCGCTTCGCCATAGCCCGAAAGAGCTCGGGAAAGCGGACGTCGAAGCAGATGGCCGCGCCCATCTTGCCCCAGGGCGTGTCGAACACGGTGATCTCCTCCCCGGGGGAGAAGGTGTTGGACTCCCGGAAGCGCATCCCCGGCGCGTCGATGTCGAAGAGGTGGATCTTCCGGTGCCGGGCGACCTGCTCTCCCGCGTCGTTGAAGACGAAGCAAGTGTTATAGAGCCGCTCCCCCTCCCGCTCGGGGACGGAGCCGCCCGCCAGCCAGATTTGATTGTCCCGGGCCATCTGGGCGAGGGCCGCCACGGTGTCCTCATGCCCCAGGGCGGCGAACTCCCGGAACCAGCGCCCGGCGTAAGGGCAGTTGAACATCTCCGGCAGCACCGCCAGCTCCGCGCCCTTCGACGCCGCCTCCCGGAGCATCCGGGCGGCTTTTTTCATGGTCTCGTCCCGATCCAGCTCGGTACGCAGCTGGAGGATGGCGAGCTTCAAGTTGTCTTTCATAGGCTGTTCAGATACCCCTCGATGTCAAAATCCCGAACCTTTTCGTCCTTGCGCAGGTACAGCGGGTGGTGGGGGTGCCCCTTCTTGGAGCAGGCGCCGGCGCAGAGCCAGCGGGCGCCGTAGCGCTTGCCCAGCTCCACCATGTCCCGCACACACTCGGGCAGGTAGGGGCGTTTTTCGATCACCGCGCCCCAGGCCGCCCAGACGGCGGGGGAGACCCCGCCAGCCGCGGCGCCCGAGAGCAGCCAGGCAAAAGCCCGCAGATTTTCCCGGTGCAGCGCCTCGTTTTTTTCCCGATCCATGTCGTCGGGCCGGGTGGCCCGCTGGGCGTAGACATTGAACATGACCCAGCTGTCAAAGCCGTTGCCCGCGGCGATCCGCGAGACGGATTTCAGCGTGTTGTCCAAGTCGTCCGGCGCGGCGGTGGAGGGGTTCACCCCGATGCAGATCAGGGGGTTCTTGCCCCGGGTGCCCAGGATGTACCGGTATTCGGTGTAGAAATCCGGCACATACAGCCACTTGGAGGCGTCGTAGCCCCCGGACTTGCCGGAGCGGGCCAGAGCCTCTTCAAAATCCAGCAGCGCCACGTCCTGGCTCTGCGATGCGGGAATGTGCATAAGATACCTCGTGATTTCAAAACTGTAGGGGCTGGCGTCCTCGACAGCCCGTGGTATGGAGTGCGTAGTGCATAGTGCTTAGGAGACGGAGGACGGGGAATCATGCGGACAACAGCCTGCACAGAGCGAAGCTTTGTCATTGCAAACCGTAGGGAGGCATGCCCACATGCCTCCGAAGAACATACAACGGAGCGATCAGGGGATCGCTCCCTACGGCGTATCTCTTCACTCTTCTCTTATTACCCCAGCAGCCAGACCAGCAGGGGGATCGTGGCCATGGAGAGAGCGGTGCTCTGCAGGGTGGCCTCGGCGCAGAGCACCGAGTCCCGGTTGTACTGGTTTGCCATCACGGTGATGACCACCGCGCAGGGGCAGCCGGCCACAACGGTCACGGTCATCAGCAGCACCGGATCGCTGCTGATCAGACCGCAGACTAGCCAGGTCAGCACCGGGATCAGCAGCAGCCGCACAAAGCTGATCACATAGAGCCGCCAGCTCCTGAAGGCGTCCAGCAGGCTCACACTGCCGAGGGAGGCGCCGATCACGATCATGGAAAGCGGCACCGTGCCGCCGGAGATGGTGGCGATCAGGCTGCTCACCGCCTCCGGCACCGGGGGATTGACCAGGAAGAGGATCACCGATGCCAGCGCGGCCAGCAGGGGGACGCTCAGAATATCCTTCGGGCGCAGGTGGGCGTTCTGCCGCCCGCTCTGCAGCCGCCACACCCCGTAGGTGAAGAGCAGGATGTTGAAGGGCAGGCAGGAGAGGGACACATAGAACACCGCGTGGCCCTCGGGAAAGAGGGCCTGCACAATGGGGAGACCGATGAACATGGAGTTGCCCACGCTCATCAGAAGCTCGAACACGGGCTTGCGCTCCCGTTCCACGGGGACGGCGCGGGTGACCAGCCAGGCGATCCCATAGCCCACCAGCTGCATGACCCAGAGCACCAGAAAGACCGTTCCAAGCTCGCCCCAGCCCATATCCTGCTGGGAGGAGAGCACGGAGTTGAGGATAGAGGCGGTGAGAAAGACGTTCATGGTCAGGGAGCTGATGGCCTTGATAGCGTCCCGGCTAAGGCTGCCCCGGCGGGCCGGCACATAGCCGATGACCATCAGCACCAGAAAGACCAGCATTTTGTTGAGAAGCGCGGTAAAGTCCACGGGGATCACCTCAAATTCCCAGAATCATCTTGGCGATGAAGATATAGATCAGCAGCGAGACGGCGTCGGTCAGCGTGGAGATGAGGGGATTTGCCATCACCGCCGGGTCCAGGCCGATCTTCTCCGCCCCGATGGGCAGAAGGCTGCCCACCAGCTTTGCGAACATGACAATAAATACAATGGAAAGGCTGACCGTGGCGGCCACGGCCACGGTGACGTTGGCGTTGCCCAGCAGCAGCCCGTCCACCAGGAGCATTTTGCCGAAGTTGACCACCGCCAGCGTCAGGCCGCAGAGAAAGGCCACCCGCCATTCCTTCCACAGCACCCGCAGCGCGTCCCGCGGTTCGATATCCCCCAGGGACAGACTGCGGATCACGGCGGTGGCGGACTGGGCGCCGGAGTTGCCGCCGGTGCCCATCAGCATGGGGATGAAGGGCACCAGGCCCGCCACGGCGGCCAGGCGCGACTCGAAGGAGGTCAAAATCATGCTGGTGAAGGTGGCCGAGAGCATCAAAAACATCAGCCAGGGGATGCGGTTGCGCCAGATCTCCAGGGGGCGGGTGCGGGAATAGGGCTTGTCGGAGGGGGTCATACCGGCCATCTTTTCGATGTCCTCGGTGGCCTCCTGCTCCATGACGTCGATGACGTCGTCAACGGTGACGATGCCTACCAGCCGTCCCTCCATGTCCACAACGGGCATGGCCATCAGGTCGTAGTCGGAGAACTTTTCCGAAACGCTCTCCTGGTCCTCGGTGGTGGTGGCGAAGACCACGTTCCGATCCATCAGATCCTCGATGATCATGTCGTCATCGTGCAGCAGCAGATCCTTCACGGTGACGATGCCCTCCAGCTTCCGGTGGGCGTTGGTGACAAAGCAGACGTAGATGGTCTCCTTGTCCTCCCCGATGCGCCGGATGCGGGCGATGGACTCCTTTACGCTCATGTATTTTTTCAGATCCACAAACTCCGCGGTCATGATGCTGCCGGCGGAGTCCTCGGGATAGCGGAGATACTGGTTGATCAGGTTCCGGGTGGAGGGGGTGGCGGAGCGCATCAGGCGCTTGACCAGGTTGGCCGGCAGCTCCTCCATGATGTCCACCGCGTCGTCCACATACAGCTCTTCGATCAGGCCGGAGAGCTCCTGGTCGGTGATGGCGGTGATGATGCGCTGCTGCTCCGGCGGCTCCAGATTGGCAAAGACCTCCGCCGCGGTCTCCTTGGAGAGCAGGCGGAACACCGCCAGCATCTGGGCGTCCTCCAGCTCGGAGAGAAACTCCGCCACGTCGAACTCGTTCATCTCCTCCAGCCGCTGCCGCAGGGTCTTGCGATCCTTCTGCTCCAGAAGCTGGGTGAGCTCGTCATACTGCTTTTCCTGGATGGCCTCGTAATCCATGGCCTCCAGAATTTCGTTTTCCTCCAAAGCGATCACCTCCGGTTCGTTCATTCTATCATGCCGGCCCGGGGATTACAAGGGAAAAGCTCTCCGGAGCCGGGACAGAAAATCCGAAAAAATGGGAAGAATTGCTTTGCAATCTGAACGGCTGGTGTTACAATACTACCATACCGAAATAAAGGAGGCCTTGCCATGGAAGAAAAACGCGCGTATACCCCGGCAGCCGATGCGGAGCTTCAGCTGATGGACGCCTACTGGCGCGCCGCCAACTATCTCACGGCCTGCCAGCTCTACCTGCTGGATAACCCTCTTCTGGAAAAACCCCTCTCCAACAAGCACATCAAGAAAAAGATCGTGGGCCACTGGGGCACCTGCCCGGGCCAGAATTTCATCTACACCCATCTGAACCGGGTCATCAAAAAGTATGACCTGGACATGATCTATCTCTCCGGCCCCGGCCACGGCGGCAACGCCATGGTGGCCCAGGACTGGCTGGACGGCAGCTATCAGGAGGTCTACCCCGACATCAGCCGGGATAAAGAGGGCATGCAGCGGCTCTTCAAGCGCTTCTCCTTCCCCGGCGGCATCCCCAGCCATGTGGCGCCGGAGACTCCCGGCTCCATCAACGAGGGCGGCGAGCTGGGCTACTCCCTGGCCCATGCCTTCGGTGCCGTGACGGATAACCCCAGCCTCATCGCCGCCACCGTGGTGGGCGACGGCGAGGCCGAGACCGGCCCGCTGGCCACCTCCTGGCAGCTCAACAAGTTCCTCTCCCCGAAAAACGACGGGGCGGTGCTGCCCATCCTGCACCTGAACGGCTACAAGATCGCAAACCCCACCCTTTTTGCCCGCATCTCCCATGAGGAGCTGGAGAGCTTCTTCATCGGCTGCGGCTGGCAGCCCTACTTTGTGGAGGGCAGCGACCCGGCGGACATGCACCGCAAGATGGCGGACACGCTGGACAAATGCATCGAGAGCATCCTGGGCTTCCAGAAGGCCGCCCGGGAGGAGGGCGTCACCGAGCGCCCCCGCTGGCCCATGATCGTGCTGCGCAGCCCCAAGGGCTGGACGGGGCCGGACTATGTGGACGGGGCCAAGGTGGAGGACTACTGGCGGGCGCACCAGGTGCCCATCCAGCCCGACAGCGAGGCGCACATCCGCCAGATCGAGAGCTGGCTCAAGAGCTATCGCCCGGAGGAGCTGTTCGATGAAAACGGCGAGCCGGTGCAGGCGCTGAAGGATCTGCCCCCCAAGGGCAACCGCCGCATGGGCGCCAATCCCCACGCCAACGGCGGATTGCTGATGCGGGATCTGCGGATGCCGGACTTCCGGGACTACGCGGTGGAGGTGCCCTTCCCCGGCGCGGTGGAGGCCCAGGACATGGCCAAGGTGGGCGAGTTCGTCCGCGACATCTATAAGCTCAATGCCGACGCCCGGAACTTCCGCTCCTTCGGCCCGGATGAGACCACCTCCAACCGCCTGACCCCGGTCTTCGAGGAGACCGACCGGATCTGGATGGGACAGATCACCGGGGACGACGACCACCTGTCCCCCGACGGGCGGGTCATGGACTCCATGCTCTCCGAGCACGTGTGCCAGGGCATGCTGGAGGGCTATCTGCTCACCGGCCGCCACGGCTTCTTCACCAGCTACGAGGCCTTTATCCGCATCGTGGACTCCATGTTCTCCCAGCACGCCAAGTGGCTCAAGGTCTGCAACCAGCTGCCCTGGCGGCACAAGATCGCCTCCCTCAACTATGTGCTGGCCTCCAACGTCTGGCAGCAGGACCACAACGGCTTTACCCACCAGGACCCGGGCTTCCTGGATCACATGGTGAACAAAAAGGCGGACGTGGTGCGCCTCTATCTGCCCCCCGACGCCAACTGCCTGCTTTCCTGCTTTGACCACTGCATCCGTTCCCGCAACTATGTGAACGCCATCGTGGCCTCCAAGCACCCCCGGCCCCAGTGGCTGACCATGGAGCAGGCGGTGAAGCACTGCACCCAGGGCATCGGCATCTGGCAGTGGGCGTCCACCGACAAGGGCGAGGAGCCGGACATCGTCATGGCCTGCTGCGGCGACACCCCCACCCTGGAGACCCTGGCCGCCGTCACCATCCTGCGCGACGCCTTCCCGGAGCTGAAGATCCGGGTGGTGAACGTGGTGGATCTGATGCGCCTGCAGGACAGCTCCCAGCACCCCCACGGGCTGAGCCAGCAGGAGTACGACCTGCTGTTCACCAGGGATAAGCCCATCCTCTTCGCCTTCCACGGCTACCCCAGCCTGATCCACGAGCTGACCTACAAGCGCACGAACAAGAATCTGCACGTCCGCGGCTATATCGAGGAGGGCACCATCACCACGCCCTTCGACATGCGGGTGCTGAACCACCTGGATCGCTTCAACCTGGTCATGGCGGCGGTGTACAACCTGCCCAAGCTGGGCAACCGGGGCGCCTACCTGATCCAGCAGATGAAGGACAAGCTGGTGGAGCACAAGCAGTATATCGCCGAGTTTGGCGTAGATCTGCCCGAGGTCACCAACTGGAAGTGGACCTGAGCCCCGCAGTTTTGAGATTTGAGTTTTGAGATTTGAGTTTTGAGAAGCGCCCCGGCTTTCGCCGGGGCGCTTAGACTGTCGTCAACGTGGGGAAAATGGCTCCCCTGAAAGGGGAGCTGTCGCCGCCGTTTGACGGCGGTGACTGAGGGGTCCCCCTTCGGGCTACCCCTCCGGCCTCGCCGCAAGCGGCTCAGCCACCTCCCCTTTCAGGGGAGGCAGGGGGAACGCGGGCGGCTATCAGCCGCCCCTGCGGGGGCGTGGATGCGGTGGGCGGCAGATCAAGTCTACATCCCGCAGCCCCGTCCTCTCAAAACTCAAAACTGTCTTGTGGCCGTACGTTTCCGCCTATTTCTCCCGGCAATGTTGTCCGATTCAACAGCGCCGTTTGACCCCCTTCACGAAATGACATAACTATAATGAACTCACCTTATGTAAACTATGGAGGGCTTGGTTATGGCAGTTGAGGGAGAAAAACGCCTGTCTCTTCTCCGGGAGCTGGAGGCTGGCGCGGGAAAGCAGATGCGAGTTGCGGCGCGCTGGGGGATCTTTTTCCTTTTGGGCTATACCCTCTCCTGCGCCCGGGTGCTGGGCACCGGAGGCCCCTTCGGGATGGCCTTTGTGGCCTGCGCGGGGCCGGGAGCGGCGGGGGTGTCGGCCTTGCTTGGCGCGTCGCTTGGCTATCTCACCGGCAGCGGACTGGACTGGGGGCTGCGGTATCTGGCGGCTGCGGTGCTGGTCTACACGGTGGGTTATGTGAGCCACGAGACCCCCGCCTACCGGCAGCCGTTCTTTATGCCCGCGGCGGCGGGGGTGGTCATGGCGATGACGGGCTATCTGGGGAGCTTCGCCTACGGCGCGGCGCCAAGGCCTCTCTGGGCGGAGCTCTTTCTGGAGACCGCGCTGGCCTTCGGAGGCGCCTATTTTTTTCGGGAGGCTCTGTCCGGCGCCCGGCGGAGCACCGAGACAGAGGAGCTGCGGCACAGCGTTTCGCTGATGATCCTGGGCGCCTGCCTGCTGATGACCCTGTCCCGCCTGGTGCTGCCCGGCGGGATCTCCGTGGGGCGGCTTCTGGCACTGCTGCTGGTGATGGCCACCGCCATGAAGGGCGGGATGCTCACCGGCGCCGCGGTGGGGACGGTGCTGGGTCTCGCAGTGGACATCGCCAGCACCGGCGCGCCCTTCTACACCATGGCCTATGCCTTCTGCGGGCTGCTCTCGGGGATCTTCGGCCGACACGGACGCTTTCTCTTTGTGCTGTCCTTCCTGCTGGCGGACGCGCTGGCGGTGGTCTGCGCCTGGAGCACGGAGGTCTACACCGCGGCGCTGATCGAGTGCTTTTGCGCCTCGGTGCTGTTCATGCTGCTGCCCGGGAGCCTGCTGGATCAGGTGGGCACCCTCCTGCAGGTGGCGGAGCGGGGCAGCGGCGAATCCGGCCTCCGCCGCTATGTGGCGGGGCGGCTGCGGCAGCTGGGCGAGGCCTACGGCGAGCTGTTCCAGACGGTGCAGGAGGGCCTGCGGGAGCCCTACAGCGAGGAGAACGTGGCCCGGGTCTTCGACCGGGCGGCGGACGTGGCCTGCGTCTCCTGCGCGAGCAAGAACCGCTGCTGGAACGCCGAGTACATGGACACCCTCTCCGCTATGAACGACGCCACCCAGGCCATGAAGGAGAAGGGGAGCCTGCAGGAGGCGGATCTGCCCGGGCACTTCCGGGAGCGCTGCCTCAAGCTGCCGGACTTCGTGGCGGCGGTGAACGCGGAGCTCCGGGGACTCAACTACAAGCGGCAGCTGCGCGCCCGCCTGGAGGAGAACCGGAGCGTGGCCTGGGGGCAATATACCGACATCTCCCAGCTTCTGGGGCGGGTGGCCGCGGAGCTGGGCAGCCTGAACGGCGCGGACCCCCTGGCCGAGCGCCGCCTGCTGCGCTATCTGCGGAGCCTGGACATCGACGCGGAGACCGCCGTATACCGGGACGGCCGGGGCAGGCTCCGGGTGGTGATCGAGAGCGGCCGCCTCACGCCTCTGACCCGGCAGGAGAACTATCTGGAGCGCCTGTCCTCGGTGGTGGGCGTGCGGCTCTGCAGCCCGGAGGAGGGCCGGGAGGGCAGCAGCCGCCTGACGCTGCTGGAGGCGGAGCCCCTGGCCGTCTCCGTGGGGATCGCCGCCCTCAAGAAGAAGGGGGAGCGGGTCAGCGGGGACAAGGGCAGCTACTTCAAAACCGACGCGGGGGTGCTCTGCGTTATCCTGGCCGACGGCATGGGCACCGGCGAGGAGGCGGCAAAGGACAGCGCCCGGGTGGTGGCCATCCTGGAGAAATTCCTCCGCTCCGGGGCGGACCCGGCGGCGGCCATGAAGATCCTCAACTCCGTCCTGCTGCTGCGGGGCGGGGACAGCTGGGGCTATGTCACGGTGGATCTGATGTGCGTGGATCTCTTCACCGGGGAAACCTGTTTTTATAAGTACGGCGCCGCTCCCTCCTATGTGAGAAGCGGCAAGGCCGTCCGGCGCATCAAGGGGGAGAGCCTGGCGGCGGGGCTGAGCCCGGCTGACGGGACAGCGCCGGATCTGGTGCGGATGCAGCTGCGCCCCGGAAACACCGCCCTCATCGCCACCGACGGCGTGATCGCAGATCCGGACGACGACTGGCTGAAAGCGCTCCTGCGCGAAGAGCAGACGGATATGAAGGGGCTTGCCCGCAGAGTGCTGCGGGAGGCGGAAGGGCTCTACGGCGCGGGAGACGACATGACAGTCGTGGCGGTTCGGGTGGAGGAACGGGCATGAGAGGGCGGCTTCGTTTCCGGCTGGAGGGGCTGCGGGACCGGCTTTTTCGCCCCAGGGAGCGGCACAGGGGGACGCCGCCCCCGCCCCGGGGGCTGACCCGGAACGTGATTGTGGTCAAGCCCCGGGATCCCCGGTTTCGGGAGGTGATCTATGTTCTGAAGGAAGAGGCGCTCTCCGACCCCGACTGCAGCCGGGAGGAGCTGCTGCGCCAGGCGCAGGAGGCCGCCCGGGCGGAGGCGGGCGGCCTTCTGCCGGGTGCGCGGCGGCTCCCCCTCTGGCCGGCGGCGCTGCTGCTCCTGGGCGCACTGGTGATCCTCAGACTCACGGGGGTGATATGAACCCACAATAAGCCCGTAGCGCCGACCATTGGTCGGCGACGGATAACGAGAACGGTATTCGCCGAGCACTGCTCGGCGCTACGGGGAAATGTCCCAACCATCCAAAAGACCCCCGCTGCATGGCGCAGCGGGGGTCTTTTGGAAACCGATCTATTCGATTACTTGATGCCGTACTTCTTGTTGAACTTATCCACACGGCCGCTGGTGTCGACCAGCTTCTGCTTGCCGGTGAAGAAGGGGTGGCACTTGGAGCAGATTTCAACGGTGATGTTCTGCTTGGTGGAACCGGTCTCGATCACATTGCCGCAGGCGCAGCGAATGGTGGTCTGCTTGTAATTGGGATGGATACCCTGCTTCATGGTCATGATCTCCTCATCAAAGGCTGCCATGATTGTGCCGCATCGGCATAGTTACATGGCGCAAAGCGAATTGTAGCATAGCGAAACGGGAAATGCAAGGATTTTTTTGAGATTTTGACGCTGACGATGGGTAGATGTTTGGATTAGATTGTGCGGGCGGCTGATAGCCGCCCCTTCTCAAAACTCAAATCTCAAAACTGAAAACTCAAAACTGAAAACTGACCGCCACCGTCTCCCCGGCGTTCAGAAAGTAGAGCAGGCATTCCCGCACGGGCTTTTGGCAGATGCGGGTGAGGGCTCCGGCGTAGGCGCGCAGCTGCCCCGCGTAGACCCTGGCCCGCTCCTCGGCCTCCCGCCGGTTTTTTACCCGGTCGGTCTTGTAGTCGAGAATGACGAGCTGCCCGTCCTCCTCCCAGAAGCAGTCCACCACGCCCTGGAGCAGCACCTGCTCCCCGGCGCCCACGGCCTCGGGGAAGAAGTCTCCCGCGTCGCAGAGCAGGGAGAACTTGAACTCCCGGCGGAGCGAGGGCGCGGCGAGCATCCGCTCCCCCAGGGGGGAGGCGAAGAGCCGCCGAATGGCCTCGGCGTCCACGGCGTCAGCCTCCCGTGCCGAGAGGAAGCGCGCCTCCCGCAGACGATCAATTTCACCCCGGATTCCGTCCAGGCTCCCGGCCCTGGCAAAGTCCATGTACTGCAGCACCAGGTGGGTGGCGGTGCCCTTCTCCGCCCCGGTGAGAGGCTTGTCGCCCCGGGCAAAGTCCGGCAGGCGGAAGGGACGGTGGGGCTTGGGGGAGAGATCCTGGGCGTCCTCGTCGGCGGCCGCCCGGCCCTTGAGCTCCGTAGCCGTGACCTTGGAGGGCAGGCGCTCCGCGGCGGAATGGGGGTAGATGAAAGCAAGCTGCCGCCGCAGCGTCTCTTCCGCGTCCGCGTCCGCCTGCACCGGGGGAAGGGCGTCCGCCGCCTCCCCGGCCTCCTCCGGTTCCCGGATCGAGAGGCGCAGGTGCTCCTCCCCGTCTCCCAGCGCAGCGCCCAGGAGCCAGAGCAGGGGGCTCTGCACCCCGGTGAGCAGCGCCGGCGCCATGGGGGTGCCCGCCAGGATCCGCGCCTTTTCTATGAGCCCCTCCGGGTCCTTTGCGGCGGCGGTGAGGAAGAGCCGCTCCTTGGCCCGGGTCATGCCCACGTAGAGCAGCCGCAGCTCCTCCGACAGCATCTCCCGATCCAGCCGCAGGGCGACGGCGGCCCGGGCAAGGCCGGGGTACTCCACCCGGCGCTCCAGATCCGTGACCTTGGGGCCCAGCCCCAGCTCCGGATGCACCAGGACGGCGCTGCGGCTGTCCTGCCGGTTGAAGCGGTGCGCCAGGTCGGAGAGGAAGACCACGGGAAACTCCAGTCCCTTGGACTTGTGGATGGAGAGGATGTGCACGGCGGAGCCGCTCTCCGCGCCAAGCGAGGGCTCCTGCCCCCGCTCGGCCATGCGCCGCAGCCAGAGCACGAAGCGGTGCAGTCCCCGGTAGCCGGTGGCCTCAAAGCGCTCGGAGAGCTCCACCAGCTCCAGAAGCCGCGCCCGGCGCTGCTCGCCGTCCCGCATGGCGCTGCACACCGCCAGCAGATCCAGCTCCTCCAGGATGCGCTCCGTGAGCTGGGCGGCCCGCAGATCCGGCGCCTGTCGGCGCAGCCGGGAAAGCAGCTCGAGGAAGCTGCGCCCCCGGGGGTCGGACGCCGCCCAGAGCTTGAGAGCGGTGAAGAAATCCACCTTTCTGTCCGCCGCGCGGATGGCGGAGAGAGTGTCCGCGTCAAAGCCGACGGCGGGGGAGCGGAGCACGGCGATCAGGGGGATGTCCTGGTGGGGATTGTCGAGAATGGCCAGCATCGACATCACGGTGGACACCTCCGCCGCCCGGAAGAAGCCTCCGCCCTGGCCGAAGCCCACGGGGATCCCCAGGCGCTGCAGCTCCTGCCGATAGATGGGGCCCACGTTGTTGGCCGAGCGGAGCAGGATGGCGATGTCGCCGTAGTCCAGGGGGCGGCCGTCTATCTGCAGGCCCTGTGCCATCAGTTTGCGGATCTCGCCGGCCACGAAGGCGGCCTCCTGCCGGAGCTTGTCCGGCGCCTCCTCCTCGCCCCCGCCGGGGGCAAGGCGCAGCAGAGAGAGCTCCGGCACGGGAACGCTGCCGCTGTAGCCCGTGGCGCCGAAGCGCAGGGCCGCGGCCTCGTCGTAGTCCACGTCTCCCAGGGCTTTGGACATGCAGCGGGAGAAGACCGCGTTGGCCGCGTCCAGGATCTCCTGCCGGGAGCGGAAATTCTCCCGCAGCAGGATGCGGCGGGGCTCGCCGGGGGCGGCCTTGTCATCATCGGCAAAGGCTTCGTATTTTGAGGTAAAAATCGTGGGATCCGCCAGGCGGAAGCGGTAGATGGACTGCTTCACGTCCCCCACCAGGAAGAGATTGCTCCCATCCCGGCTGAGGGCGCGGAAAATGTCATCCTGCACCTGGCTCACGTCCTGGTACTCGTCCACCAGAATCTCCGCCCAGCGCTCCCGCTGCTCCAGGGCGAGAGGCGTGGGCCTGCCCTCCCCGTCCAGCAGGAGCCGGGCGCTCAGATGCTCCAGATCCGCGTAGTCCAGCAGATTCGCCCGGTACTTCGCGGCGGTGAAGGCCTTGTCAAAGTCCAGCACCAGCCGCAGCAGCGCCTTCATGGCGGGGGCGCTCAGCCGCAGCTCCCGCAGCAGCGCCTCCGAGGGCTGGGCAAAGCGGGCGGCCAGCTTCTCCATCTCTTTCTTGCAGGCCTCCCGCCGCGCCTTCAGCGCCTCGCTGAGAGCGGGGTCGGGGGACTTGCGCAGAACGCCCATCTTGAAGGGAATGGGAAAGCCCTCCCGTGCCGCCTCCCAGCCCAGGGCAAGGCGGCGCCGCAGCTCCCGCAGGGCGTCGGCGGTGTCGGAAAAGCCCTCCAGCCAGGCCTTGGCGATGGCGGGCGCGGAGACGATGACGGCCAGCATCCGGTCGAATTCCTCCGCCCAGTAGTCCACGGACTCGGCGGCGTCGCGCAGGATCTCCCGCCCCCAGGGCGTCTCGCCCACGTCGGCGGTCTCCGGCTCCAGGGCGGCCTCCTGCCGGGCGACCCAGAGCTCGGGACGGGCGTGGCACTGCATCTTCTCGTGCAGCTCCAGCACCAGCTCCGCAAGCCGCCGGTCGTCCCGCCCGGCGCCCACGGTGTCCGCCAGCAGCAGGAAGCCCGGGTGGCTCTCCGGCTGCTCGTAGCAGGCGTCCAGCACCCGCTCCAGGGCGTTGGCCTTCATGCTGCGCCCCCGCTGCTCGTCCAGCACGGCGAAATCCGGGGCGACGCCTGCCATGTGGCTGTACTGCCGCAGGAAGGCGGCGCAGAAGCTGTGGATGGTGCCGATCTGCGCCCGGCGCAGCAGGGCGCTCTGCCGCCGAAGGTGGCGGTTGGAGGGATCCTCGGCCAGCGCCTCGGCCAGCTCCTGCATGATCCGGCCCCGCAGCTCGCCGGCGGCAGCCCGGGTAAAGGTGATGATCAGAAAGCGATCCAGATCCACGGCGTTTTCGGGGTCGCAAAGCTGCGCCATCAGGCGCTGGGTGAGCACCCGCGTCTTGCCGCTGCCCGCCCCGGCGGACACCAGGATCGCGCTGCCCCGCCGCTCGATGGCGGCGCGCTGGGCGTCGGTCGGTGTGAAATTACGCACGCTGCATCCCCTCCTCTCCCAACATGCCCCAGACCTTGTTGTCGCTGAGCTTGGGCAGATAGCGGCAGCTCTCGCTGCCCTCGCCGTCGCTGAAATAGCAGGCCTCCAGATAGTCGCAGTGCAGGCAGGCGCTCTCCTGCTGGCTGCGGTAGTAGGGGTCGGCGGCGATGCTGCCCCGGTGGAGCTGGCCGGCCATGTCGGTCAGGGTCTGGCGCAGATGCCGCGACAGCTGCCCCAGCTGCTCCAGGGAAGCCAGGGAGTCTGCGCTCCCGCCCCGTTTGGAGAATTTCACCGGGATGTAGCGCTTGTCCTCGCCCTTCTCCCAGGCCTCCCACAGCGCCGGATCATCCAGCACCAGGCCGCTGCGGCGCAGGGCGTCGGCGCGCTTTTTGGCGATCTCCTCGTCGCTGGCGCCGGCATCCACCGGCAGCAGCACATTTCGCGCCGGCAGGTACATGACCCCCGCCGGGACGATCTCTTTTCCGTAGCGGCTCTGGCCGTCCGCCTCCAGGGCGAAGAGGTAGAGCAGCATCTGCAGTCCCATGCCGTACCACACGTCCGAGAGGGAGAAGGCCTTTTTGCCGGTCTTGTAGTCCACCACCCGGAGGTAGAGCTTCCCCTCGTGCACCCAGCCGTCCACCCGGTCGGCGATGCCGGTGAGGGTCATGGCGCTCTCGCCGTCCCCCAGCTCCAGGGGGCGGATGTCCTCGGCCTTGGAAAAGTCCAGCTCGAAGTCCAAGGGCTCAAAGTCCGAGCGGCGCAGCTCCCGGGCGGTATCCAGCACGATCTGCTCCACATCGGCGCAGAGCCGCCGGAACAGATGCAGGAAGCGGCCGGATTTCTCCTGAAAATCGTTCAGCTCCTCGTGAATATAGCGCTTCACCCACTTGTCGCTGAGGGCCTTGACCTGCTCGTCCTCCGTCCGGGCGAAGCCGCCCAGCTCCCTGACCTCCCGCGCCACGTGCTCCAGCACATAGTGGGTAAAGGTGCCGATCTCCGGCGGCTGGAAGCCCGCCGGCTCATAGGGTTTGGCCTTCAGGCCGTACTGGCAGAAGTAGGAGAAGCGGCAGGAGGAGAATTTGTCGATGCGGGAGGCGCTCAAATACAGGCGCTTGCCGTAGAGCGCCTCCACCGCGGCGGGGGACAGCTTTCCCCGGGTGCTCGCGGCGGCGTGTTCCAGCTTTGCAAAGCGCTCCGGCGCGGCTTTGCGGAAATAGTCCGCCGCCGCGGCGGAAGCGGGACTTCCGCCCTGGAGGGCGTGGGCGGCCAGGGTCAGCGCCGGCGCGGGCGCGGCGAGCCTGGAGCGATCCAGGCTCAGCCGCTCCGGCGTAAGGCCAAAGAGCGCCTTCGCCCGCTCGAACACATAGGCAGGGCGCAGCGCCTCCCCGTCGTGGTCGCAGAGGGGATAGCTCAGACTCAGACTCTCGGCGGGCAGGGTAAAGCAGCTATAGATCAGGGAAAACTCCCGCCACAGCTCCTGCTCTCCCGCGCCCAGGTCGATCTTCAGCGCCAAGAGGCGCTCCCGCTCCTCCTGGTCAAAGACGCCGCCCTCCTCCCGGGCCAGGGGCAGGCGCCCCTCGTGGCAGCCCAGCACCAGCAGGTGCCGGAGACTGCGGCGGCGCATCCGGTCAAAATCGCCGGCGGCCACCCGATCCAGGGACACGGGGATCAGACCGATGTCGTATTGGGACAGCATCCGGGTGAAGAGCTTGCCGAAGCCCTCCGCGTCCAGGGGCATGTCCCCCAGCAGGGCGGCGCTCTGCTCCAGGGCGGAGACCACCAGCTCCCAGAGCTGCCGGTACTCCCGGGCCAGCTCCTCCTGGCCGTCCGCCTGCAGGGCGGCGGCGCGATCCTCCAGCTGCTCCGGCAGCCGCAGCTCCTCCAGCAGCCCGGAGAGGGCGGCGGCCTGTCCCGCCGCGTTCTCCGCCAGGCGGCCACGCCGGGCAAAATGCAGCAGCGGCTCCGCCACCCGGCGGCGCAGGGCGTTGATCTCGGCCAGGCGCGCCTCGGTCTCGGGCGTATACTCCGCACCGTAGCCCTCCGGGTGCTGGCGCCAGTCCTTTTCCCGCGCCCAGGCGCCGCCTCGGAGCTGCCATTTATAAATGTAGTCGGAAAGCTTGTCGCACTCCTCAGGGCGCAGACCCGTGAGCCCGGTGCCCAGATAGCTGATCATGTCGTCCACGTCCCAGCCGGTGCCGGTGATCTCATAGGCGAGGGAGATCAGCGCCGGAAGGGGCTTGGAGAGCAGCTCGTTTTTCCTTGTCACAAAGAGGGGAATGCCGTAGTGCCGGAAGACGTTTTCCAGAGTGCTCTGATAGTCCTCAAAGCCCCGCACGGCCACGGCGATGTCCCGCCAGCGGCAGCCTCCGTCCCGCACCAGCGCCAGGATCCGGGCTGCGGCGGCCTCGCACTCGGCGGAGATGCTCTCGGCGCAGCCCAGGCGGATGCAGGAGGCGTCCCCTTCAAAGCGGCGCTGCCCGTAGCGAAAGAGCTCCTCCGCGAAAAAGCCCAGGGCGGCGGCTTTGCCCCGCCCGGCCTCCGGCTGCTCTACCGTGATCTCCTCGCCCAGCTCCTTCGCGGCGGCGCAGAGCCGCCGGAAGGCGCCGCGGCTGAGGGCAAAGACCTCATCCTCACTGTGTACGCTGTCCAGGGTCAGGCAGACCGTGAGCTGCACCCCCCGGTGCAGCATGGCCGCGAGCACCGCCAGCTCCTGATAGGTGAAGTCCAGAAAGCCGTCCACATAGACCCGATCCTCCGCCCCCAGGGCGCCCTCCTCGATCTGCTGCGCCAGCAGCTGCAGCCGGTCGGAGGGGTCGGCGTGGCCGTTTGCCACCACCGCGTCATAGGCCTCCAGGATCAGCGCCAGATCCTGCAGCTTCTCCCCCAGCCCGTCGGGGCAGCGCTCCGCCGCCTCCGCCAGCTGCGCGGGGCTGACGCAGGCGCTCTTAAGTTCGTCCACGGCGCGAAGCAGCATGGTCTGCAGCTCCGTCCGGTGCCTTGCGGCGGAGTAGACCTGCAGCCGGGTGCCCACCGCGTCCAGCGCCAGCGCCATGCACAGGAGCCTGCCCCCCTTGTCCAGCAGCGGCGCCGCCAGGCCGCCCTTCTCCTGCCCGATGCGGCGGGCCAGGCCGGTGAAGCTGAACACCTCCGCCGTGAGGGAGAGGGCGTCCCCGCAGATACGGCAAAGCTCCCGCTCGGCCTCGTGGCTGTATTGCTCCGGCACCAGCAGATAGCGGCGAGTCTCCCGCCGCTCCACCGCCTGCCGCAGCTCCTCGTAGATCGCGGCGGTCTTGCCGGTTCCGGCTTTTCCGATGATGAAGCGCAGCATGTCCCGCGCCCCCTTCCATAATCCGTTCTTTCTTTTATTCTACCAAATTCCAGCAGCCCTTGCAAGGGCGGGACGGAGGCATAAAACTTGCGCCGGAGCACAGACTGCTCTTGCAGATCCCGATCTTTTGTGTTATTGTAACTATCGGCAGAATAGCCAATAAAAGGAGGAACCGTCGATGAAGTTTTCGTCTAAAATAGAAAAATGCAGCCTTTCCCCCATGCGGAAGTTTGCCGCCATCGCGGAGCGCGCCGATGAGCGCGGTCTGAACATTTTCCGCCTGAACATCGGCCAGCCCGACCTGGCCACCCCCGCCAGCTTCTGGGAGAGGCTGCGCAGCATCCACCAGCCGGTGCTGAGCTATTCGCCCTCCAACGGCCTGCCCGAGTATCTGGACGCCGTGTGCCACTACTACCACGGCCTGGGCGTGGATCTGAGCCGGGAGCAGGTGCTGGGCACCACCGGCGGCAGCGAGGCGCTGCAGATGGCCCTCTCCGCCATTCTGGACGAGGGGGACGAGATCGTGATCCCCGAGCCCTTCTATCCCAACTACGCCACCATGGCCAATCTCACCGGCGCCAGCGTCCATCCCATCACCACCTGCCCGGAGGAGGGCTACCGCTACGCCATCCGGGAGCGGGTGGAGGCCTGCATCAACGAGCATACCCGCGCCATCATGATCACCAATCCCGGCAACCCCACCGGCTGCGTCATCAGCCGGGAGGAGCTGAAGCTGATGCTGGACATCGCCAAGGAGCATGACCTGTTCATCATCTGCGACGAGGTGTATCGCGAGTTTGTCTATAACGGCGAGCGGCTCATGAGCGCCCTGCAGTTTGAGGGCTATGAGGAGAACGTCATCGTCATCGACTCCGTCTCCAAGCGCTTCTCCGCCTGCGGCGCCCGGGTCGGTGCGCTGATCTCCCGGAACAAGGAGTTTCTGAGCCACTGCCTCAAGTGGAGCCAGATGCGGCTGAGTAGCCCCACGGTGGATCAGTTGGCCGCCGCCTCCCTCTATTCCTTCACCAAGAGCTACTTCGACGATATGCGCGCCGAGTATATGGCCCGGCGGGACACCATGATCCGCGGTCTGCGGAAGATCCGGGGCGTGGTCTGCGACGTGCCCCAGGGTGCCTTCTATGTGATGGCCGCCCTGCCCGTGGACGATGCGGAGAAGTTCCAGGAGTGGCTGCTCACGGACTTTGACGATCACGGCGACACCATCATGTTCGCCGCCGGCCGCGCCTTCTACGCTACGCCCGGCAAGGGCGTCAACGAGGTGCGCATGGCCTATGTGCTGGAGCGGGAGAAGCTGGAGCGGGCCATGGAGGTGCTGGGCATCGCCATTGAGCAGTATAACGCCAGTCACTGAGCTTTGCCCGGCACAAGGGCTTGTGCCGCGGGCAGAAGGAGACCGCAAGATCCCGGAAAACGGAAATTTTTGTTGACAGACCGGGCTTTCTTCGGGTATAATGACCACTCGGCGGCATGTCCGTCGAGTGGTTTTTCCATTTCCAGCGTCAACTACTTCGCGGGAGATCCGCGATGTTGAGTATATTATCCGGAAAGGAGTGCAAGAAATGCTTCGTACCTATCAGCCCAAGAAGCTCCAGCGCAAGAAGGAGCACGGTTTTCGCAAGAGAATGAAGACCGCCAACGGTCGCAAGGTCCTCGCCCGCCGCAGAGCCAAGGGCAGAGCCAAGCTCAGCTACTGATTTTCCCCGCACCCGTGAGCAGGGTCGAGCAGAACGGCAAAAACGAACATTTTTTCAGGGCGGAGCGATCCGCCCTTAAGGCGTATTGTCTGAAATGATACTATTCTCCACCAAGAGGCTTCAAAAGATTCTCGAGGCAGAATTGTGCCAGACGAGGAAGTGACCGCGGAGAATGCTTTGTGTATTGTCAGGGGCGCTGACGAAGGATGGCGCAAGTCTGACCGGGAAGCTTTGAAGGATGCTATTGGAGAAGCGTATGAAGAGTCGGTGCACCCTAAAAAAGAACAGCGATTTCCGCAGGCTCTACGCCAAGGGCAAGAGCGCCGTGAATCCCTATATGGTGGTCTACTGCCGCCGGAACCGGACGGGGGAGAACCGTCTGGGCTACACCGTTTCCGTGAAGCTGGGGCACGCGGTGCTGCGCAACCGCATGCGCCGCCGCCTGCGGGAGCTGGTGCGGCTCAACAGCCCCCGGATGAAGTCCGGCTGGGACATCGTGATCGTGGCGCGCTCCCGCTGCGCCGAGGCGCCCTGGCAAAAGCTGCAGGCGGCCTTTTTGGCCAGCTGTGAGAAGCTGGAGCTGCTGGAAAGGCAGGAAAGGGCATGAAAAAACTGATGCTGGCCGCGATCCGCTTTTACCAGAAGCACATCTCCCCGGGGCGCCCGCCCTGCTGCCGCTTTACCCCTACCTGCTCCCAATACGCGCTGCAGGCCGTTGAAAAGTACGGCGCCCTCAAGGGCGGCTGGCTGGCCCTGCGGCGTCTGAGCTGCTGCCACCCTTTTTATAAAGGAAAGCGCGGCTATTATGACCCCGTACCCTGAGCCGATTGCGAAACAGGTTTCGCAATTGTATGACCCTGTACCCTGACAAGGAGTGAAAACAATGTCTATTTGGGATATTATCACCTGGCCCTTTGCCTGGCTGATGCGCGCCTTCCTGAATCTGACCGGGAGCTACGGCATGTCGCTGATCCTGTTCAGCCTGGTGGTGAACCTGGTGCTCCTGCCCTTCATGGCCAAGAGCAAGCGGGGCATGATGCGCACCACCCGCCTGCAGCCAAAGCTCCAGGAGATCCAGCGCCGGCATGAGGGCAATCCCCAGAAAATGCGGCAGGAGATGCAGAAGCTCTACCAGGAGGAGGGCGCCAGCCCCATGGGCGGCTGCCTCTGGTCCCTGCTGCCCCTGTTCCTGCTGATCCCCCTGTACAGCATCATCCGCCTGCCCATCACCAGCATGATGCGCGCCCCGGAGGAGGTCGTCACCAAGCTGGCCGAGTATTTTGCCGCCGACCCCACCTACACCGCCGCCTCCGACGCCTATAAGCAGATCGCCCTAACCTTCCTGTCCCACGAGAACTGGGACGCCGTCAGCGCCGCTCTCAGCGGCACCGTGGACGGCTGGAGCCGGATGATGGACGTGGATCTGCGCTTTTTGGGCGGAGTCAACGGCATCAACCTGGGCGCCCAGCCCAACTGGCAGGCCATCTTCACTGGCCCCTGGACCTGGGACAATATTGGCCGGTTCCTGATCCCCTTCGTGTCCGCTGCTCTGTCCTGGCTGTCCATGAAGGTGTCCACCGCCGCCAACGCCACCGTGCAGGACGCCCAGACCCAGGGCATGAACAAGAGCATGGGCATCGTCATGCCCCTCATGAGCGTTCTTTTCTGCTTCATGATGCCCGCCGCCATGGGTATCTACTGGATCGCCAACAGCGTCTTCGGCATGGCGAGAGACTACGGCCTCACCAAGTATTATAAGAAGAAGCTGGATGCGGAGGACGCCGAGCGTCTGGCCGCCCGCAGCGAGCGGGAGAAGGAGCTGGAGGCAAAGCGGGAGGAGACCGAGCGCCTGAAGGCCGAGGGCAAGACCGAGGTCAACACCAACACCAGCAAGAAGAAGCTCCAGGCCAGCGAAAAGCAGCAGAACGCCGAGCGCAAGGCCGCCGCCGAGAAGGCGGAGCGCGCCGCCCGGCGGGAGCGCCTTGGCATCAAGGAGAACGAAAAGCCCGCCTCCCAGGTGGGCAACCGCCGCTACGCCCGCGGCCGCGCCTATGTGCCCGACCGCTATGAGAACCCCGAGCACGCCGAGGAAGCCACCCTGGCCGCCGCAGAGGCCTCCGAGGGCGAAGCCTCCATCGACGAGAGCGTGGCGGAGGAGACCACTGTCCCTGTGAACGGACAGGAATAAGGAGTATACGAGTTCATGGAAAAATACATTGAGAAGACCGGCCGTACCACGGACGACGCCATTGCCGCGGCTCTTGCGGAGCTGCATCTGGAGCGGGAGGACGTGACGGTGGAGGTCCTGCAGCTGCCCAAGACCGGCTTTCTGGGCTTCGGCGCCGCCCCCGCCAAGGTGCGCGTGGGCTATGAGGTGCCGGAGGAGCCCGCCCCCGCCCCCGTGAAGGAGGAGCGGCCTGTCAGAACCGAGAAGCCCGCCCCCGCAAAGACCGAGAAGGCCGAGAAGACCGAGAAGGTCGAGAAGCCCGAGAAGGCCGAGAAGCCCGCAAAGGTCGAGAAGCCCGCAAAGGTCGAGAAGGCTGAAAAGCCCGCCCCCGCGCCTGCCGCGCCGGTGGATGAGGAAGCGGAGTTTGCGGAAGTCCGCGCCTTCCTGACAGGCCTCCTGGAGCACATGGGTGTCAAGGCCAGCATCGAGATCCACCGCCGGGAGAACGGCGGCATCGGCGTGAACCTGGCCGGCAACAGCATGGGCGCCATTATCGGCCGCCGTGGCGAGACTCTGGACGCCATCCAGCACCTGACCAACTACGCCGTCAACAAGGGCAACGACAAGCACATGCACATCAGCGTGGACGCCGAGGGCTACCGCAGCAAGCGGGAGGAGTCTCTGGCTCACTCCGCCGAAAAGATGGCCGAGAAGGTGCTCAAGTACAAGCGCAGCATGGCCTTTGAGCCCATGAACAGCTACGAGCGCCATGTGATCCACACCGCCCTGCAGAACTACGAGGGCGTCACCACCAGCTCCACCGGCGTGGAGCCCAACCGCCGCGTGGTGGTCTCCTACGTCAAGCCTGAGACCCCCAAGACCAACAAGCCCCAGAGCCGCGAGTGGGCCTGAGGAAAATCGTTAACTTTATGTGCACAGCACATCGGAGGAATGAACATGATTTTTGAAAAAGTGCAGGAAGCCCTGGCGCAGCAGTTTGAGATGGATCCCCAGTCCATCACCATGGACACCAACCTGATCGACGACATCGGCGCCGATTCTCTGGACGTGGTGGAGCTGATCATGTCCCTGGAGGATGAGTTCGGCATCGCCATCTCCGACGAGGACGCCGCCCAGCTCTACACGGTGCGCCGCATCGTGGAGTATCTGGAGAAGCTGCAGTAAGCAGGCTCACGCCGAAGCACCCGCTCTCCCCCCCGGGAGGAGCGGGTGTTTTTTGCTGTGAAAAGTCAAAACAAAAGCATATTTCGGTTGACAAGAGGAACATTCTCCGATAGAATGATGCTGCGTGCGACAAGTGCGCCGCATCCATAGCTCTTCTGTTCGGCACGCCTCCGGGCGTGCCTCAATCCCGCCCGAACCTGCCCTTGCTGCCGGTTCGGGCTGATTATCGGAGGAAACTGTTATGAGCAAGAGATCCAAAGCCGGAGCTTCTGCCGCGCCGGGGAGCAGCCCCGCGCCGTCCCCTCTGTTCAAGAAGGAGCTGGGTCTGGAGACCTTTATCTTCCCGCTGTTCTTCTTTGGCATTTTCGTCCTCTTCGCCTGGAAAATGGGCCTGTCCAACGCCCTGGGCACCATGCTGAAAACGGCGGAGGATCTGCTGAAGGACACCGTCCTGCAGCTGACCGCCATCTGCGTCATCATGGGCGCCATCTCGGGACTGCTGTCGGAGTTCGGCTTTGTCTCGCTGCTCAACCGCCTGCTCCAGCCCCTGATGAAGCCGATCTTCGGCATGCCCGGCGCGGCCTCTCTGGGCGTGGTGACCACCTTCCTGTCGGATAACCCGGCCATCCTGAGCCTGGCGGAGGATCAGAACTTCCGCCACTACTTCAAAAAGTACCAGTTCCCGGCGCTGACCAACCTGGGCACCGCCTTCGGCATGGGCCTCATCGTCTGCACCGCCATGTACAGCAGCTCCACCGCGGCCATGCCTCTGGGCGCGGCGGTTCTGGTGGGACTTCTGGGCGCTGTGGTGGGCAGCATCGTCAGCACCCGGCTGATGCTGATCTTCACCAAAAAGCGCTTCGGAACGGAGGCGCCCATGGAGACCAGCGGCAGCGTTTCCGAGATCCCCAAGAACATGCGCCAGGTGCGGGAAGGCAACCTGGGCAACCGCATCATGGGCGCCATTCTGGACGGCGGCCACAACGGCGTGAAGATGGGCGTGAGCATCATCCCCGGCGTGCTGGTGATCTGCACCCTGGTCATGATGCTGACCATGAAGATGCCCGAGGGCGGCTACACCGGCGGCGCCTACGAGGGCATCGCCCTGCTGCCCTGGCTGGCCGGGAAGATCGACTTTATCCTCAAGCCGCTCTTCGGCTTCACCTCTCCCGAGGCCATCGGCGTGCCCGTCACCGCCCTGGGCGCCGCCGGCGCCGCCATCGGCCTGGTGCCGGATCTGCTCAAAAACGGCCTGGTGGGCGCAAACGACATCGCGGTCTTCACCGCCATGTGCATGTGCTGGAGCGGCTATCTCAGCACCCACACCTCCATGATGGACAGTCTCAACTGCAAGGAGCTCATCGGCAAGGCCATCCTCTGCCACACCATCGGTGGCCTCTGCGCCGGCATTGCGGCCCACTGGATCTTCGTGCTGATCAGCTTGCTGTAGGAAACAATCCCCATACATAAAACGGAGGCAGGCCCCGACCAGGCCTGCCTCCGTTTTTCTCAAAGCTCAAAACTGATACTAACACCTAATAGAAATCTTTGAATCTTTCCGGTCAGAATTGCGCCATGCTTCGTTGCTTCCCTTGACCATATATCTCCATTATGCTCTGCGGGAAGCGCCTCGCCTGTCACAATTCTGCCTCGGAAATCTTTCTAAAGCTTTCTATCAGGTATTAGTATGAAAACTCAAAACTCTTCAAACCGGTACTCCGCCCAGCGGTGGAAGTGCTCTCCCGCCCGGAGGGTGATGCTGGGGAAGTCCGGGTGGTTGGGACTGTCCGGGAAGAACTCCGGCTCCAGAGCCAGACCCTGCCGCGGCGCGTGAGGCGGGGGCAGAAAGGCGCCGGTGTAGACCTGCAGGGCGGGGAAGTCAGTCCGGAGCTCCATCTGCAGCCCGCCGGCGCGGAGCGTGCAGGCCTGCTCCCCGGAGAGGACGAAGGCGTGGTCGTAGTCCCGGCCGATCCGGCGGGGACTGCGGAAATCGAAGTCCCCCTCCGCCGGCAGCAGCCGCCCCGTGGGGATGAGCCCTTCTCCCGGCTCCACATAGCGATCCGCGTTGAGCCGGAGATCGTTTTCCAGCACCTGCCCCTTGCCGGACAGGTCGAAATACATGTGGTTGGTGGGGGCGAAAACGGTGTCCCGGTCGCTCTCCCCCTCGAAGTCGATGCGCAGCGTCCCGCCTGCCACCCGGTAGGTGACGGCGGCGTGGAGCGTGCCGGGATAGCCGTTGTCCCCGTCGGGGGAGAGCAGCGTCAGGCGCAGGGCGTCCTCGCTCAGAATCTCCGCCTCCCAGCGGCGGCGGTCAAAGGAATCCGGCCCGCCGTGGAGCTGGTTTTCCCCCTCGTTGGGGCTGAGGGCGTAGCGCACTCCGTCCAGGGTGAAGGCGCTGCCGCCGATGCGGTTGCCCACCCGCCCCACCGTGGCGCCCAGATAGGCGGAGCCTGCCAGGTATTCCTCCGGACTGTCATAGCCCAGGATGCAGTCCCGCCCCAGGAAGCGCAGGCGCTGTACCGTGGCGCCCAGGGTGGAGACGGAGACGGACAGCGTCTCGGAGGAGAGGGTATAGAGCTGATATTCGCCAAAGGCTTTCTGAGAGATCATATGTCTGCTTCCTTTCGGTGTTTTTACCAATTTACCTTAGTATATCACAGGCAATTCTTTTTTACAATTCACAAATATCCGGCTTGAATTGCCCAAATAACTGTGTTATACTCTGGGCAGAACGCCCCGGAAAGGGCGATCAGCAAAAATAATAAGGACGTCTAAGGAGGTCACTATGCTGACGAACGAGTATTTGAAAAGAGTTTATGAGCAGGTTGAGAAGCGGGATGCCCACGAGCCGGAATTCCTGCAGGCCGTGCGTGAGGTCTTTGAGTCTCTGGAGCTCGTGATTGACAAGCACCCCGAGTGGGAGAAGGCCGCGCTGCTGGAGCGCTTTGTGGAGCCTGAGCGCGTGGTCGAGTTCCGCGTTCCCTGGGTTGACGACAAGGGCGAGATCCATGTCAACCGCGGCTACCGTGTGCAGTACAACTCCGCCATCGGCCCCTACAAGGGCGGTCTGCGCTTCCACCCCTCTGTGAACCTCTCTGTTATCAAGTTCCTGGGCTTTGAGCAGTGCCTGAAGAACTCCCTGACCACCCTGCCCATGGGCGGCGGCAAGGGCGGCTCCGACTTTGACCCCAAGGGCAAGAGCGACGCCGAAGTCATGCGCTTCTGCCAGAGCTTCATGACCGAGCTCTATCGTCACATCGGCCAGTTCACCGATACGCCCGCCGGCGACATCGGCGTGGGCGCCCGTGAGATCGGCTTCCTCTACGGCCAGTACAAGCGCATCGTCGACCGCTTTGAGGCCGGCGTGCTCACCGGCAAGGGCCTGACTTTCGGCGGCTCCCTGGCCCGCACCCAGGCCACCGGCTACGGCCTGTGCTACTTCTCCGCCGAGGCGCTGAAGTACCTGGCCAACACCTCTTACGAGGGCAAGACCGTTGTCGTCTCCGGCTCCGGCAACGTGGCCCAGTACTGCGCCCAGAAGGTCACCCAGCTGGGCGGCAAGGTGGTCGCCATGTCCGACTCCCAGGGCTATGTCTACGATCCCAAGGGCATCGATCTGCCGAAGCTGTTCGACATCAAGCAGAAGAGACGCGCCCGCATCTCCGTCTATGCCGACGAGGTTCCCGGCTCTGAGTATCATCCCGGCTGCCGCGACATCTGGACCGTCAAGTGCGACATCGCCCACCCCTGCGCCTCTCAGAACGAGATGGACGAGAAGGGCGCCCAGGCTCTGGTGGACAACGGCTGCATGGCCGTGTTCGAAGGCGCCAACATGCCTCTGACCCCCGAGGCCATTGCGGTCGTGCAGAAGAACGGCCTGCTCTACAGCCCCGGCAAGGCTTCCAACGCCGGCGGCGTGGCCACCTCCGGCCTGGAGATGACCCAGAACTCCATCCGTCTCAGCTGGAGCTTTGACGAGGTCGATGAGAAGCTGCACGGCATCATGAAGGAGATCTACAAGGCCTGCTACGACGCCTCTGTCGAGTGCGGCAAGCCCGGCGATCTGATGCTGGGCGCCAATGTGGCCGGCTTCCTGAAGATCGCCCAGGCCATGATGGCTCAGGGCGTGGTGTGATCCTCCCCTAAAACAGCATAACCCAAGCCCGGCGGTCTTTTGACCGCCGGGCGTTTTGCGCCGGGGG
>JAEEGG010002233.1_pt1 | contig 50527 bp, 36 predicted proteins | sample 9134161 | NCBI WGS metagenome assembly JAEEGG01 (sample SAMN16246543, study PRJNA631951) | gut metagenome | biome: gut microbiome; feature: rumen; material: CR-attached | host: Bos | place: Iran: Karaj | collected 2018-10
ATTGTTTTACAATTATTTATAAAGTTTTCAAAATCAACAATTTTTGGTTTTGATTAAACATATTTACCCAAACAAAAATGTATTCTAAAATCCTCCGGAAACATCTTAACATTTGCGAAATCCAAATTCGCCAAATACGTTATTTTTGGCACACGAAAGCGGTAAATGGCACACGAAGGCACACAAAGTTGATTACACCCCTGGAAGAGTTGTAAATCAATATCTTGATGGTAAAAAGAAAGAGATCTAGGGTGCCTGTCCAGCGTCACCAAGAACTATGACATAGCAGTGTTTATCGAAGACAGAACACTTTATCTGCGCCCCCGAATCGGTTAATTTTTGTGCCAAACGGCCTTTTTCTTGGCACACGCTGGCACACACGCGCCACCTCGTGTGCCAAAGTGCCCTCTAGCTCAAACTAGCTCAAACTTAACCGACCTCAAGCCAAACTAGCAATGACCCCTTTTCGGAACATGAGTTTCAGCTAGTTTCAGTTGAAATCAGTTAAAGTTGAACTTTAGACAGAAAGACGTAACTAATTGATTTACTTGCCGATGCAGAAATTCCGAAAGATATTCCCCAAGATCTCATCGGTAGATACTTCGCCGACGATGGTTCCGAGGTGGTAGAGGCTTTCGCGGAGGTCTTGGGCGAGGAGGTCGGTGGGGATGCCCTGAGCGGGGTCGGCATCGGCAATGCCGAGGCCGTCGCGGACGCGGCGGAGGGCGTTGGCGGCGTTTTGCAGGGCTTCCAAATGGCGGGTGTTTGTAACAAGTGTGGTCTCGGATGCGGTATCGAGATTGCGCCAGGTGGTTGTCAGAGTCTGGCGAAGGTCTTCCAAGCCGACGCCGGCCTTGGCTGAGATGGCGTACAGTTGTCGTCCGGGGTTGGAAAGGAGCGGGGAGAGGGCGCGGCGGGCTTCTGCGTTCACATCGACAGGGACGACGTCTGCTTTATTGAGCAGGAAGATGAGTTGTTGGTCTTCGGTCACCCGCGACGCGATGTTCTGGGCGCTGGCCAGCAGTTCACCGGGAGGAGCGGTCAGGTCGAGCATCGCAAGGACGAGTTGTGCGGTGGCGAGTTTGTCATAGGCCCGTTCAATGCCGATACGTTCAATGGTGTCATCGCTGTCACGTAATCCGGCTGTGTCGATGAAGCGGAAGAGGACGCCGTCCAGGTTGAGTGTCTCTTCCACGGTGTCGCGCGTGGTGCCGGGAATGTCGGAGACTATGGCTCTGCTTTCTCCAAGGAGGGCATTGAGTAAGGTGCTTTTTCCGGCATTCGTGTTTCCTACAATTGCCACTGGAACACCATTTTTAATGGCATTACCTAAATGAAAACTTTCGATAAGTTTTTCACAGTGGGTGAGCACGTTTCCGACCAGTTCCCGCAGTTGTGTACGGTCGGCAAATTCCACTTCTTCCTCGCTGAAATCAAGTTCCAGTTCCATCAGGGAGGCCAGATGCAGCAGTTCTGCACGCATGCCTGCGAGTTCACTGCTGAATCCGCCTTTGAGTTGTTTCATCGCGATGCGATGCGCTGCGGCGGTCTGGGCGGCAATTACATCGGCCACGGCTTCTGCCTGGGAAAGGTCCATCTTACCATGGAGGAAGGCCCGTTGTGTAAACTCGCCTGGCGCGGCCATTTTTGCGCCTCCTGCAAGGAGTAGTGAAAGGATCCGGGAGACAATATATTCGGATCCGTGGCACGCGATTTCTACGGCATTTTCACCTGTATAGGAATACGGGGCGCGAAACACAGACACAACGACTTCGTCGAGCAGTGTTCCGTCTGCTTCATGGATCTCACCATAGTGGATGGAATAGCCCGGTGCATCGGCCAGGGAGGTGCGGCCTGAGAAAATCCCGTCCACACAGCGGAGAGCATGCAGCCCGCTGACGCGGATGACTGCGATGGCGCCGCCGCGTGCCGTGGCGGGAGCGCAAATGGTATTGTCGAAGAGATTCTGCATTTATTGGACTGCAAAAATAGCATTTTTTCGGTACTGCAGCGGAGAAACGCCGGTTTTGGCGGTAAACAGACGCGTAAAATGGTTGGGGTGGGAGAATCCCAGCTCTTCTGCGATTTCTCCGATTGGCATGGTCGTGGTCGTCAGCAGTTTTTCGGCTGCCCGGATCAGTTTGCCCTGGATGAACTCCTGGGCCGAAACGTGCAGTTCCCGTTTGACCAGCGACCCGAAATAGTTGGGCGTGAGATGGAACTGGTCAGCCGCCCAACTGACGCTGGGCGGTCCTTGCTGTGCGGCGCTTCCGCTGGACAGATAGCTGTCAATCATGGTATCGAGTGCGCGTCCCAGATTGCGTCCCGGGCTTGTACGGATAGCGTAACGCCGCTCAAAAAAGCGTTTGCAATAGCTCAGGAGCCGGCCGATGCAGAGCCGGATCATGTGATTGGTCAAATAGTCGGGGTCATGCAATAGCTCGGCGAAAGCGTTTTCGTAGCAACCGGTCAGGATGCCCCGCTCACGGTCATCGAGCGTCAGCGCAGTCTCGAAATCGTGCTGGAAGAACTCAAACATATAGAAATCACGGCCCAGTCCCGATTTTACAAGCAGTTCCGGTCGAAATGCCAGGATCCAGCCACGGCGTTTTGCCGAATAATCCACTTTCAATGACACAGTTTGGCCGGGCGTCAGTGTAAAGATGCTTCCGGCGTTGTAGGGAAGCGGTTCCCTGTTTTTGCGGAGCTCGCCAAAAACAGAATCCATGAAGATGACACAATACATTTCAAAGTCCTGCTCTTCAAACAGGGCCGTATCGGCTCGGGCCAAATCACCAGCCGAAACGAGCGGATGGAGGTTGGGCTGGTGAAAGAATTGATTGAATGTCGTGATATCCATGTGGCAAAGATACGTAATTTTGGTAGATAATTCGGGTATAATTCGAAATAAAGAGTAAAAATGGTATAAAATCAGGTAATATTGATAGCAATTCGCAAAGCGCGACCTGTTATTTTTGCATCAAACTTCAAAAACAATCTACAATGCCTGTCCAATTTTACATCCCAGAAAACCAGGTTCCCCTGGAAATGCACAAGGTACGCGTGGTCCAGAAACTCAATCTGCTTCCGGTTGGAGAACGTCTCCGGGCCATTCAGGAAGCGGGAAACAATACATTCCTTCTCCAGAACCGCGACATCTACATGGACATGATCACCGATTCGGGCGTCAATGCGATGTCCGACTTGCAGGTGGCCTCCATGAGTATCGCTGATGACAGCTACGCCGGCAGCGAGACCTGGAACCGGTTGAAGGCCGCCGTCAAGGAGGTGTTCGGTGTGGACAACGTTTTGCCGGCACATCAGGGCCGTGCGGCTGAAAACATCCTGGCGGAAGCCTTTGTGAAGCCCGGCATGTTCACGCTGATGAATTTCCATTTCACGACGACCAAAGCCCACATCACCCGGTTGGGTGGGGAAGTGATTGAACTGGTCGACAAGAAAGGATTGATCCCGCAGAGTGACGATCCTTTCAAAGGAAACTTTGACTTGAAGAAGCTACGTGCGACGATCAAGGAAAAGACGCCCGACAAGATTGCTTTCGTGCGTGTCGAATCCGGCACCAACTTGATAGGCGGCCAGCCGGTCAGCCTGGAGAACATGCTGGCGGTCTGTGATATCTGTCATGAGTTCGGTATTCCCAGCGTGCTGGACGCCTCGCTGCTGCAGGACAACGTCTATTTCATGAAAGTTCGGGAGCCGCGCTGCAAATACATGGATACCAAGTCAATCTATCAGTTGCTGGCCAGCCGGTTCGACATCATCTACTTCTCGGCCCGCAAACTGGGATTCAGCCGCGGCGGTTTCATCCTTTCGACGGACCGCAAGTGGTGCGACCAGATGATGGAGTTCGTGCCGCTCTACGAGGGCTTCCTGACCTACGGCGGCATGGAGGTCCGTTCCATCGAGGCGGCGGCCCAGGGGCTGCTAGAATCGCTCGACATGGACTACATCAGCCAAGGGCCGGAATTCATTGAATACCTGGTCAAGGAACTCGATGACTACGGTGTCCCGGTGATCAAGCCGGCAGGCGGTCTGGGGTGCCATCTGAACTGCTCGGAGATTGTTCCGGATATTCCGCACGACCAGTATCCTGCCGCAGCCGTAGGAGCAGCTGTTTTCATCGCAGGTGGTATCCGGGGCATGGAACGGGGAACGATGTCCGAGCAACGTGAGCCTGACGGTACGGAACGTTTTGCCGAATTGGAACTGTTGCGTCTGGCCGTTCCGCGCCGAGTGTTCACGCTCAGCCAGATCAAGTATTGCGCCGACCGGGTGAAATGGGTCTGGGACAATCGCAAACTGATCGGCGGCCTCCAGTGGACGATGGAGCCGAAAGTGCTTCGGTTCTTCTTCGGCCGCATGAAAGAGATTGGGTATTGGCAGGAAGAACTGGTCGCAAAATTCCGGCAAGACTTCGGAGATTCCTTGTAAAACAGGCGCAGATTGACTACATTTGTAGGACAAATCTGCGTCTATGATTTCTTTTATCCTTGCCTTGGTGGCTCTGGTTGCCGGCTATCTTTTCTACGGGCGTTTCGTGGAACGGGTCTTCGGCGCCGATGACCGGCCGACCCCGGCCGTTTCCAAAGCCGACGGTGTCGATTACATCGTCCTTCCCTCGTGGAAGATTTTCATGATCCAGTTCCTGAATATTGCCGGAACAGGGCCGATCTTCGGCGCCATCATGGGCGCGAAGTTCGGCCCGGCTTCGTACTTATGGATCGTGTTCGGCTGCATTTTCGCCGGTGCCGTGCATGACTACTTGTCGGGCATGCTGTCGGTCCGACATGGCGGAGCCAACCTGCCGGAACTGATCGGCACCTATCTGGGCAAGACGACCAAGACCGTGATGCTCATCTTTTCAATTTTCCTGCTGATGATGGTGGGCGCCGTGTTCGTGTTCAGCCCGGCCAAGATATTGGGAGGAATCTGGGAACCCGCCTTTGTCGTAAACCATATCGGCCAGTATAGCTTCTGGATCATCATCGTATTCATCTATTACATCATCGCAACGCTGCTGCCGGTCGACAAGATCATCGGCCGCATCTATCCGATTTTCGCCTTTGCCTTGATTTTCATGGCCATCGCACTGATGATCGTCCTCTTTGCCAAATTCCCTGATATTCCCGAGGTGTGGGAGGGCTTGAAGAACACGCCGGGCGGAGCGCTGACGACAAACCCGATTTTCCCGTGTCTGTTCATCTCCATCGCCTGCGGCGCCATCAGTGGCTTCCATGCTACACAAAGCCCGCTGATGGCCCGTTGCATCAAACATGAGAAAATGGGACGTCCAATTTTCTATGGCGCCATGATTACGGAAGGCGCCGTTGCACTTATCTGGGCAACGGTCGCAAGCTATTTCTTCTACGGAAAACCTGAACCGGCATTCCAGTTGATTCCGGGTGGTGCCGAAGCCATCGGCGATGCTCCTTCGATTGTCAACCTCGTCTGCCGGGAATGGCTCGGTGTATTCGGTGGCATCCTCGCCCTGCTGGGTGTCGTGGCGGCGCCGATTACCAGCGGCGATACGGCCCTGCGAAGTGCGCGTCTCATCATTGCCGATTTCCTGAAGCTCGAGCAGAAATCTGTGCGCAAGCGCCTCTATATCTGCATTCCGCTCTTCGCCCTCGTCTTCGCCCTGCTGATGTGGCAGATGAACGACAAGGCCGGCTTTGAAAAACTTTGGGGCTGGTTCGGCTGGTCGAATCAAGCGCTTTCTGTCTTTACGCTCTGGGCACTGACGGTCTATTTGGCGCAACAAAAGAAGTTGTTCTGGATCACGCTGGTGCCGGCTCTCTTCATGACATGGGTCTGCACGACTTTCCTGATGATCTCACCCAATGCCTTCGCCTTGAACCTGTACGTATCCTACGCCATCGGTTTCGCGGCCGTGATCGTCGCCATCATCTGGTTCTCCGTCTGGCATCGTAAACTTAATCGTTCCTGACCAAAGAAACGACATTCTCGACGTGGGTCGTGTGCGGGAACATGTCGACAGGTTGGACATGAATGATGTCGTAGTGGTCGGCAAAGACAGCCAGGTCACGGGCTTGCGTGGCTGGATTGCAACTCACATAAACCATCCGCCTGGGCGCACAGGCAAGCAGGACCCGCGCCACGTCGGGATGGATGCCGGCCCGCGGCGGGTCAAGCACCACGATGTCGGGCTGCCCGTGTGACGCAATGAAATCCACATTCAGCACGTCTTTCATGTCGCCGGCGAAGAATTCCGTGTTTTCGATGCTGTTTTCCTGCGCGTTGACCTTCGCATCTTCGATGGCTTCCGGTACATATTCGATTCCCACGACTTTACGGGCCAGAGAAGCCAGGAACAGCGCAATGGTGCCGGTGCCTGTGTAAAGGTCATAGATAACAGGCCTCTCCGTGCCGGCAAGGATTCCTTCTTTCACAAAATCACGTACGACAGAGTAAAGCCGGTACGCCTGCCTCGAGTTCGTCTGGTAAAACGACTTGGGACCGATTTTGAAACGCAGGTTTTCCATCTGCTCATACACCGCTTCAGCGCCGTGGTAGAGCGTGCAGGGGAGGTCACTGAAATTGTCGTTGCCCTTCGGGTTGATGACATAGTAGAGCGAGGTTATCTCCGGAAAGCGCACTTGGATGGCTTCCAGCAACGATTCGCGTGCCGGTCGTGCTTCTTCGCCCTGCGCCTCGCCTCCGAAACAGAGTACCAGCATGTTCTCTCCCGTGGAGGTTGTCCGGACAACCATCGTGCGGAGAAAACCCTGATTCTCGCGCAGATCGTAGAAGCTCAGGCCATGTTCGATGGCGTACTGCTTGATGAAAAGCCGGATGGCATTGGAGGGCTCCCGCTGCAGGTGGCATTCCTGGATATCTAGCACTTTGTCAAAGAAACCGCTCACGTGGAATCCGAGTCCGAGCCGCTCCGTGTCATTGAGTGTACTCCAGTCTTCGCCGGCGAGCAGCCAGCGCCGGTTGGAGAAAGTGTATTCCAGCTTGTTCCGGTAATGATCGGTCTGTTCTGAGCCCAGGATGGGGGAGACCTCCGGAATCGTAAGGTGTCCGATGCGCGTAAGCTGGTCCACAACCTGCTGCTGCTTGAAAGCGATCTGCATCGGGTAGGGAAGCGTCTGCCAGGTACAGCCTCCGCAGTCGCCGAAATGCGTGCAGAAAGGCTTCAGACGATGCGGTGAAGGAGCCTTAAGCCGGACAATGTAGCTCTGCGAATAGCCACTGCGAACCTTATTGACTTGGACGTCCACGACATCACCGGGGACACCCTGTTTGATGAAAAGGACTTTGCCGTCAACATGCGCGAGTCCGTTGCCTTCCGCTGCGGTGGATTCGACTAAAATATCCTCCAGATAGGGTTTTTTCTGCCTTCCCATGCTCACTCGTTTTATTTGGCAAAGATACGCAAAGAAATTTGTATATTTGAAGGATTAAAAGATCGATTATGAAACGGACTGTAACCCTGCTCATCGCGTTTCTGCTGTTGCTGCCCATGGGCTTTGCACAGGAAACGCCGGACTACCTCCAGATCGCCGGAAAGGTGATCGATGGCACTTCCGGGAAGCCGCTGCACTATGCTTCCGTCAATCTGGCCGGGACCAATATATCCAACGTCTCCAATGCCGATGGCTTTTTTACATTGAAAGTCGATCCCCGGACCGCTCCTTCCGCCCTGTTGACGGTCAGTTATCTGGGCTACACCACTGTAACCCTGAAATTGGCTGATTTTGAAGGGTATGATTTGAAGAATCCCTTGAAGATCGAACTCATGCAGGTGTCGCTGTCCCTGAATCCTTCCCTGATCAGGGCCCAGAATCCAGAAGAGTTGCTGCTTGCCGCCTTATACCGGATCAAGCAGAATTATCCCGACAAGCATGTGGGCATGACTGCCTTTTACCGGGAGCTGGTCAAGAAAGGAAATTCGAAGTACCTGACCATGAATGAGGCGATTCTCGATATCAACAAGGCCCCCTACAATTCGTACCAGATTGACCGGGTGGGCATTTACAAAGGGCGGGGCAGCCAGAACTACGATGCCACCGATACCTTGTTCATCAAGTATCAGGGCGGGGTCGTGTCGATTTTGGAGATCGATCAGGCCAAGAATCCTTTCGCCTTGGTTTCCCTCTATGAAGTGCCTCATTTCTATGATGTTAAGTCCGAGCCGGCCGAGTTCGTCGGCGACCGGATGTTCTATGTCCTCTCTTTCGACCAGAAGCCGTCCGTGGAAGACATTTACATGCGTGGCAAAGTCTATATTGACAGCGAAAGCCTGGCAATCGGCCGTATAGAAATGTGGATGAACGTGGAGGGGCGGGAGGATGCCGTGGAACTGTTCGTGCTGAAAAGGCCGCAGAGCACCCGTTTTGAAGTCAAGAGCGCAAGCTATGTGATCAACTACAAATGTACCGACAATAAGTGGTATTACGATTACGGCAAGATGGAACTCAAGTTTGAGACGCGCCGGAAACGGTCGTTGTTCCGGAATCATTATACCGTCCTGTCGGAAATCGCCGTGACCGACCATAAAAGCGAGCCGCCCGTGATCGAGCGCGACGCGCGCGTCAGGTTCAAGGACCAGATGACAGAGAAGGTATCCGCCTTTACTGACGATAACTTCTGGGAGAATTACAACGTGATTGAACCGGATGCCGATATCGAAGCCATCATCCGGAAGATCGTCCGGCAACTGAAACGACATAATCTAGAATAATTGATATGAAACGGATCCTGATTCTTTTTGCCGCCATACTGGCTGTGACAGCCGTATCGGGGCAAAACCTGCGTTTTGCGAGTCGTCCCTCGCTTTCGCCAGACGGTCAAACGCTTTATTTCTCATACCTGGGTGATATTTATACAGTCCCCGCTACCGGCGGACAGGCGCTGAGTCTTGTCGCCATGCAGGGAAAAGAGAACCATCCGCTCGTGTCTCCAGACGGCAAGTGGCTGGCCTTTTCTTCCGATATCAATGGGAACCAGGATGTCTTTGTCGTTCCTTTGGGAGGTGGACAGGCAGTCCAACTGACATATCACGAAGCCAATGACTTTCCGGTATCCTGGTCGCCCGATGCCAAAACCCTCTATTTTGAATCGCAGCGTTCCGGATCCCGGCGAACGACCTATTGTGTCCCGGTGACTGGCGGCACGCCGCAACTGCTGTTTGACGGCTATTTTACGACCGTGGTCAATCTGGTCGAAAATCCGAAAGACGGCACGTTCTATTTCAACGAGTCGGCCGAGAGTATCAATTTCCCGACGCGCAAACGCTATGTTGGCGACCACAACCCGAACATCCAGTCGTGGAATCCTAGAAAGAAGCAATACGTCGCGCTGACCGACTACGAAGGCAAGGACACCTGGCCGATGGTCGATGCTGCCGGAAACCTGTATTACGTGACAGATGAGCTTAACAAAGAATCCAATATCGTGCGCTATGTTCCGGGCGGAAAGCCGGTACAGCTGACCCGTTTCGGCAGTTCTGTCCAGTATCCGCGCATTGCGTGGAACGGCTCGAAGATCACGTATCTGCTCGATTATGAGATTCACTTGTTGGATCCCGCCAACGGGAAAGACGTGGTTCCCCAAATTGTCGTAACTGCCCCGGATCCTACGGTCCGCAGGTCGTTTGAGAAACAGAATCCTTCGTCGGGCGCCGTCTCGCCCGACGGCAAGAAACTGGCTTTCGTCATCCGGGGATTCCTGTATGTGACGGATACCAAAGGAAAATACTTCCAGCGTCTGGCAACGCCCGATGACGAGCGCGTTCACGAGGTCGTCTGGGGCGCCGACAACAAGACTCTCTATTACACCCGCACGCAGCACGGTTGGGTAGACCTGTTCTGCATCGCGGCCGACAACAAAGATGTGGAAAGGGCCGTATATACCTCCGAGGCCAATGTCAAGAGCCTGACCGTGTCGAACAAGGGCGACAAGATCGTCTTCGTGGACGGCAGCAACCGGGTGATGCTCTTCGACGTGAAAGCCGGTACGACAGCCAAGATTGCGGATGCCGAGTTCTGGTCCTTCCAGCAATACAATCTCTCGTTCTCCAGCGACGATAGCTGGTTGGCCTTTGAAGCCATGGACCGTTTCGAGCCGGATATCTTCCTGTACTCTTTCGCCGACAAGAAACTGATCAACCTGACGCAATCCGCCTCCACGGAACGGGAACCGGTGTTCTCGCCGGACGGGAAATACCTGTATATGGTTGCTTCGCCCACGTCCTCCTCGTTCCCGCGCGGCTACGGCGGACAACTCTATAAACTGGCTCTCCAGAAATACGATACCCAATTCAAATCCGATACGTACGACCAGCTGTTCGATGCGAAGAAACCGGTCAAGGATTCGGTCGTGCGCATTGATACGAACGAGATCTTCGAACGGATGACGCCGGTGGAACGCAGTGGCCGGCAGATGGGCTTGCACTTGTATCAGGCGAAAGGGAAGACCCTGCTGCTTTATACTTCGTTCTCGGACGGAGTCCGTGAGGTCCGCGCCCTGGATATCAACGATCCGGATGCGAAGCCGAAAGCGATCAAAGGCCTGATGCCCGGCGCGTTCTTCAGCTCGAAAGAAGGGCTTTATCACATGACGCGTGGCAAAGTCAACAAGATCGATCCGAATTCCCTGAATGCGACCGAAGTACCTGTTTCCGTCAATGTAGACAAGACACTTTCCGACGAGTTCTCCCAGATGTTCTATGAGACATGGGCGACGCTGGCCCAGAACTTCTATGATGTCAATTACCACAGTGCCGACTGGAAGGAGGTTCGCGACCGCTACGCCGCCTTCCTGCCTGACATCAAGAGCCGCGACCAGCTCCGCACCCTGATGGCCGACCTGTTGGGTGAACTGAACTCCTCGCATCTGGGCTTCAATTCGATGGGCGCCGAAGAAAAGACGGAAACCCGGATCCATTCCCTCGTCACAGGCATCCTGTTCGACAACAAAGATCCGTACGCCGTGGCTTCCATTCTGCCTGGCTCGGCCGCTGACAAGGTGGAAATCGACATCCGCAAGGGCGACCGGCTTGTGGCGGTCGACGGTGTGCGCATCGTTCCTTCCGTCAACCGCGAAAAATATCTCTCCACGCCGCTGCAGAAAGACGAAGTGAAACTCACCTTCAACCGTTCCGGCAAAGAGTTCGACGTCAAGGTCCACACCATGCCGCAGATGGCTTTCCGCAACCTGCAGTACAAACAGTGGGAAGACGCCTGCAAGGCCAAAGTCGAGAAGGACGGGGCAGGGAAGATCGCCTATATCCATATGCGTGCGATGGGTGGGGAGGATCTGGATTCCTTCCTGACCAAGATGCATACGTATGCCGTCAACCGCGACGCCCTGATCCTCGACCTGCGCTACAACAACGGCGGCAACGTGCACCAGGAGGTCATCGACTTCCTGCGACAGAAGCAGCACTTCCAGTGGAGCCACCGCGACTTCCCGAAGGTCTCTCATCCCAACGTGACGCCTTCCGACAAGCCGATCGTCGTGCTGGTCAACGAGCATAGCCTCAGCGATGCGGAAGTCACTTCCAACGGTATCCAGACGCTGGGTCTGGCCAAGCTTGTCGGCACGGAGACCTATCGCTGGATCATCTTCACCTCGTCGGTCGGCCTGATCGACGGCTCCTCGTCCCGCATGCCGGCCTGGGGTTGCTACAACAACGCCGGGCAAGACCTGGAGTTCCTCGGCGTCAAGCCCGACATCTACGTGAAGAATACTTTCAAAGACCGCATCACTGGCGCCGATCCGCAGTTGGATGCGGCTATCAAAGAAGTGCTCCGTCAACTGAAAGAGAAGAAGTAATATGCGCACTTTCAGAACTTTCCTGGCCGCCATGGCGGTCCTGACGCTGGTGGCTGTACAGCCGGCTGCGGCGCAACGCCGCGCACCGCAGCCCAAGACGCCTGAGCGGATGTACCTCGACGCCATGTTTGAGAACATCAAGGGTACGGAGATCTTCGACTGTGTCCGGCTCCTGTCCGATTCTACGCTGTTCCAAGGCCGCCTCTGCGGCTCCGAGGGCATGCGGCGTGCTGTGGACTGGGTGAGCTCCCGCTACGCTGAAATCGGCCTACAACCGCTTCCCGGACGCCCGGATTATTTCCTGAATTTCCCGACCGTGTGCACGGAAGTCACCGGCCCTTGCAGCCTGACCGTCGAAGGACGCACTTGTACTTGGGCGAAAGAATGGTATGCTGGCGGGACCTCTGCCAACGGCGTCGCCGAGGCGGAAATCGTCTTCGCCGGCTTCGGCGTTTCTGCGCCGGAACTGGGTTACGACGACTATGCCGGCATCGACGTCCGTGGCAAAATCGTGCTGATCGAAGGGGAGACCCCGAACACCAGCCGCAACGACGATACGCTTCGCATCTGGTATCCATACACTCTGCATCAATACAAGGTGGCCAACGCGGTTGCCCACGGCGCCATCGGTATGCTATATCGCTGGGTTCCAGGCCCAAACAACGGCTATGACCCTGGTTTCGTATATGCGTATATAACTGATAATCTGGCAGATACTATATTTGAGGGGTCGGGGAGAGACTATGATGCTACGATCCGCCAGCTGCGGGCGAAAAAGCGTCCCGCATCGTTCGCCACGGGTAAAAAAGCCCGCATCCAGATGACGATGACGCACCGTGAAGATGCCGTCGGACACAATCTGCTGGGTATGGTGAGAGGCAGTGATCCGGAGCTATGCAATGAATATGTCATTCTGTCGGCACATCTCGATCATCTGGGCATGATTCCGTACCATATTGCCGGTGCCAATGACAACAATTCTTCGACAGCGTGCCTGCTGGCTGTGGCCAAGGCATTGCAGGCCAGCCAGGTCAAGCCGAAACGCAGCGTCATTTTCCTGTCGCTTGACGGCGAAGAAGCCGGTCTCACGGGAAGCCTGTATTTGACGGCCCATCCGGTTATCCCGCCTGAGAATGTAAAATTGATCCTGAACCTCGAACAAGTGGGTATCGGTGAGGGATTCTCAGTGGGTTATAAATATGATTCTCCGGAAGTGATTGAATATGTGAAACGGGCGAACGACCAGTACGTCCATCGTCCGCTCGATTTTTTCCCGAACCGCTATGTGACGCGTCCACGCACCGACGGTGCCGTGTTTATGAAGAATGGTTATCCGACGGTCGATTTTTACGCCGAGGGCGGCATATCGTATTATCACGAACCCCGTGACAACTGGGAAATCCAGGATCCGTCGACCTTGCAGGATGTGGCCCGGGCGCTGTACTGGAGTGTCATCAATGCCGCGAATGCAGACTAGCCCTGTTTTAACACAATTTATATTATGTTAAATAGGATTTTCGGGAGAATATGATTATCTTTGTATGATGAACGCTCCTGAAATTCCCCTTATCCCCCTGCCGGAACGACTCCGTCCGCGGACCCTTGACCAATATGTCGGTCAGGAACACCTGGTCGGCCCGGGTGCCGTGCTGCGGAAAATGATTGAGACCGGCAATGTTTCGTCGTTTATTCTCTGGGGTCCTCCTGGCGTTGGCAAAACGACACTCGCCCGGATCATCGCCAATCAATTGCAGCGAGAATTTTTTACGCTCTCAGCAATCAGTTCCGGTGTCAAGGATGTCCGTGAAGTCATTGACAAGGCCAAATCCGGCCGGATGTTCGCTACGGCGGGTGCTCCGATTCTCTTCATCGATGAAATCCACCGTTTTAACAAAGCCCAACAGGATGCGCTTTTGGGCGCCGTGGAAAGCGGCCTGATTGTCTTGATTGGCGCAACGACCGAGAATCCTTCGTTTGAAGTTATCTCTCCGCTGCTTTCCCGCTGCCAGGTTTACGTCCTTAAATCGCTGGATATCAAAGATTTAGACACCCTGCTAAACCGTGCCCTGAATGAAGATATCTACTTGAAAGACAGACAGATAGACGTTACGGAAAAAGAAGCGCTCTTCCGTTTCAGCGGCGGTGACGGCCGCAAATTGCTGAATATCATTGAGATCATCGTGCAATCATTCCCGCCCGATGCCAAGATTGTCATTGACAATCAGACTGTTACGGACCGTTTGCAGGAGAATATTGCACTCTACGACAAGAACGGTGAGCAGCACTATGATATCATCTCGGCCTTCATCAAGAGTATGCGCGGCAGCGACCCCAACGGTGCCATCTATTGGATGGCCCGGATGCTTGCCGGCGGCGAGGATCCCCTCTTCATCGCCCGCCGCATGCTTATCCTGGCTTCGGAAGATGTCGGTTTGGCCAATCCCAATGCCGCTCTGCTGGCTGAGGCCTGCTTCAACGCCGTCCATCAGATCGGAATGCCGGAAGCCCGCATCATCCTGGCCGAAACCTGCATCTATCTGGCGACATCGCCAAAGAGCAATGCTTCGTATATGGCCATCGACGACGCACTGGCACTTGTGAACAGCACGAACGACGCCCCGCCCGTCCCGCTCCATCTGCGCAACGCCCCTACCCAGCTGATGAAAGATCTGGGTTACCACAAGAATTACAAATACGCCCACGATTTCGAAGGCAATTTCGTAGATCAGGAATTCCTTCCCGATGCGCTTCAGGGCCACAAGTTTTACGACCCCGGCAATAACGCCAGGGAGGCGGAAATCCGCCGCCGCCTTCAGTCCCTTTGGAAGAAATACAATTATTGAGTCATGCGTCATACTCCCCTTTTCCTCGTTCTTTTCCTCCTGTCGCTCCTTGGCTGCACCAGCCAATCCTCGGAGGACTTCGCCTCATACGTGAACCCCAAAATCGGAACCGGCGGCCACGGCCACGTATTCGTGGGTGCCAACGTTCCCTTCGGCTTTGTCCAACTGGGGCCGACCAGCATCCCGCAGGATTGGGACTGGTGCTCCGGCTACCATGACAGCGACCGGACGGTCATCGGCTTCAGCCACCTGCACCTGTCCGGCACAGGCATCGGCGATCTCTTCGACGTGACTGTGATGCCGACAACCGGTAAGCCCACCCCGGGTCGCGGTGCGGAAGACCATCCTGAATTCGGCGCCTGGTCGTATGCCGACCGTACCCGAGAAGTGTGCGAACCGGGTTATTACAGCGTCCCGCTGGAGCGCTGGAACGTGGTGGCGGAAATGACCGCCACAAGCCGTGTGGGCTTTCATCGCTACACATTCCCTGCCTCGGATGAAGCCTATCTGGTCTTCGATTTGGAGAACGGCGGATGCTGGGACACGGCTACGGACACGGGCTTCGATGAGGTGATTCGCGACGAACAGGGCCGCGTGAAGGCCTTCGGCGGCCACCGCTTTTCGCGCGGCTGGGCCGCCAACCAGAAAGTATTCTTCTGGGCGGAAGTATCCCGCGAAGGCACGCTGGCTGAAGAAGTCAACGAACGCTCTCCCCGTAAGCCGGTCTATGGTTATCTGGATCTGGGCAAAACGAAAGAGAACGAGCAGGTGCTGCTGAAGGTCGCCCTCTCCCCTGTTTCCGTGGAAGGCGCCAAGGCCAATATGGCGGCTGAACTCCCGGGCTGGAACTTCGAAGCCGTTCGGAAAAATGCCCGCAAGGCCTGGAACGAGGAACTGAGCCGTGTGCAGCTGACCTGCGACGATCCGGATACCCGCGCCGTATTCTACACAGCCCTGTACCATACGATGGTGGCCCCGTCGGTCTATAACGACGTGAACGGCCGCTACCGCGGCGCCGACGACCAGGTCCGCGAAGGCGATTTCCAGAATTACACGACCTTCTCGCTCTGGGACACCTACCGTGCCGCCATGCCGCTGATGACGATCCTGCATCCCGAGCGCTGCAACGACATTACGGCGACCTTCTATCACATCTACGAGCAGCAAGGCGACCTGCCGGTGTGGCACCTGATGGGCAACGAGACCGACTGTATGGTCGGTAATCCCGGCCTGATCTCCTTTGCCGACAACATCGTCAAAGGCTTCGACTCCGGCTTGTCGAAAGAACAGATAATCCAGGCCATGACCGCGACCGCCACGACGCCCGACCGCGGGCAGGATCTACGCATGAAGTATGGCTTTATCCCGTCCGACCTCTATGGAGAATCCGTGGCCAACGATATGGAATACGCTGTGGCCGACGGCGCGCTGGCCAATGCGGCTGCCTTCCTGGGCGAGGAAAAGACCGCTGCTGAGTATCGCGAACGCAGTCACTCCTACCGCCACTACTGGGATCCCGAAACGCAGTTCATGCGTGGCCGGATGACAGATGGTTCTTTCCGGACGCCCTTCAACCCCATCGGCTCGGAGCACCGCGCCAACGACTACACCGAAGGTACGGCCTGGCAGTACATCTGGCTGGTCCCGCAGGACCTCGACGGTCTGGTGGAACTCTTCGGTTCCAAGGAGGCCACGCTGGCCAAACTGGACGGTCTTTTCGAGGCTCCTTCGTTCGTGGAAGGCGACAATGCCTCGCCTGACATCTCCGGTCTCATCGGTCAGTATGCCCACGGCAACGAGCCGGGTCACCACACGATTTACCTGTACGCCATGCTCGGCGAACCCGACAAGGCTGCCGACAAACTGCGTCAAGTCTACAAGGAAATGTATTTCAACGATGTGGAAGGCCTTGCCGGCAATGAGGACGTCGGCCAGATGAGCGCCTGGTACATCCTTTCCAGCCTCGGCTTCTATCAGGCGGAACCCGCCGTTCCCCGCTTTTGGTTCGGCGCGCCGGTCTTTGAAAAGGCCGTTGTCAAAGTCGCTGGCGGCACGTTCACCATTACGACGCAGGGCCTTTCCGAAGAGAACCGCTACATCCGCGGTGTCAAACTCAACGGCAAGCCCTACGATCTCCCCTATCTCGAATACAAGGACATCGTCAAAGGCGGCACGCTCGAATTCACGATGGGTCCCGCCGCATCGGGCAACGGGATTTGATATACTCGTAAACGAAGTCGAAATCTTCGTCCGGGACGTAGATCTGGTTCTTTTCGAGCAACTGGTTTACCTTGATCAGATGGAGAGCCCGACGCGCGACAACGCGTCGGACTTTCTTATATTCTGACGTGCTGGTGGTCTTGCCGGAGGCCAGGAGTCCAGCGCCGACCGTCGTCGGTCTCTTCGCGGCAATGCCGACCAGCGCGGTTAGCAGACTGAGCGCCTCCGCTTTCTTGACCTGCCGCGGCAACTGAATATGTTTGATCTCCTGCTCGTCCATCTCGAACAGGACAACATACTTTCCGCCATACATGGCCGACAGGAGCAGGACACCCAGAAACGTCAGTCCAGCCATGCCCGCAATTGCGATCAGCGCTCCCTTGCTGAAATCGAGAAAACCTTGGAAATCTCCGTGGATGAGGTACAGGAATGTGCCGAAAATCAGCCATCCCGCCAGAATGATGTAGAAGAAGATCTTGAATACCGTCAGAAAGATGGTGGGATTGGTGAGCATGTTCATCTCATAGATCCAACGGTACTTGCCATCGTCGCAAAGACGGACGCGAGCTTCGTCATTTTGCTTCATTACTGGACGGAGGGTTTGAAGTTGGGATTGAATTCACGAATCAGGTCGTTGACCACCTGCATGGCATCCTTGCCGCCCGTATCCCGCTGGATTTCGTTGTTCAGGCGATGGATTTCCATCGGGTTGCTGGTCTCCTTGCCGATGCGGCCCAGTTTCTTGCTCATATCCTGCCAGTACTCGATGTCGGCGGCAATCCGCTCGGCCTGCTTGGCGTTGGTGCTGGCCTTGAGTTCCTGCTTGAGTTTCGGGATGAGCATATTGTCGATCTCCTTGGTGGATTCGCGGCATTTGGCCTGCATCTTCGTCGTCTCGGTCATCCGGACATTGCTCTGGATGGTATTGACCTTGGATTCGAGCACCTTGCCGATGCTGGCGATATCGTCCGCATTCAGCTTGCTGTAATCCACATCTTTCTTCAAAAGCTCCGGTGTACTATAGGCCTCGGGGTGGGCCGACGTGGTCAGGTTCATTTCGGAAGCCTTGGCGCTCAGGCCCTCGTGCTGCTCCTTGTAAACCTTATTCATCGTCTTCTGGGCATCGTTCATGAATTCACGGGCCGTGACCTCCTCCCCGTTCTTGTAAAACTTCGGTTCCTTGCCGCTCGACTTGGACACGGGCGCCAGGTCGAGGTCCATGCTGGAGGAGCCGGAACTCGACGAATTGCGGAACTGCTTGAACTCGATGTCCTTCATATTGTAGCCCTGATTGGCTAGCGACTCGGTCATCTTCGGCGTCATCTGGCGGTAATTAGCCTGGACGGCCTGGTCGAAGTGGGCCCGCAGATTCGGGTCGGCCTTGTACTTCATATACCACTTGGCATGGTAATCCGAGTTGAGCGAGGCGGCCAGCTGGTTGATTTGCTGCCGGGCATCATCGAGTTTGGCCTTGGGCGTCTTGCCGTCCGCCAGCATTCCGATGTACTCGTTGTTCAGTTTACTGAACGACTTGACAGCATCTTCCGCCTCCAGCCGTTCTCGCTGGGTGCGCAGCACGTCGAGTTTCTGCCGGCTCGTGCTGGACAGGCCTTTCGTCAGATTGAAATTGACGATACCGTCGGGAAGGAAGGCGGACGCGGTCTTCGCGATGCCCGTGGCACCCAGTTCGAAGGCCTTGCCCACGACATAGTCCATTCCGGCCTGCTTGGCGCCGTTCCAGATCTTTTCATAAGTGCTCTTGCCTTCCATTCCTTCAGCCGTATATCCTTCGATAAACGAGGCGATGCCTCCGGTTACCGGATGGAAATAGCCGGCAGCGGAAGAAGCCGCCTTGCCGGGTCCGCCGGCGATGTAGCCGGTTACGCCGCCATAAACGGCGCCGACGACGCGGGAGCCCCAGATGGTGGCGGCGGTACCGGCGCCGTAGGCGCCTGCCAACGCTTCGCCCGCCAGGCCGACGGTGATGGAGCCGCAGGCCATGATCACAGCGTTGGCGCCCGCCTCTTTCAAATCGGCCCATGCGACTTCGTCCTGGGCTTCGGCCTGCACCTTCAATTCGTGGCCCAGGATCTGGTTGTTGAAAGCATTAGCCAGTTTGCGCGCTTTCTCGATATCGCCCGAGGCCAGCGCGCCGTCCTCATAAAACATCTTTTCGGCACGTTCCCGCGCGGCGTCACGATCTTCTTCCGGCAGCAGGTTGATCTGTCGGTCGATGATGGCGGCCGCCTTCTTGGTCTGGATATAGCGCTCGGCCTCCACCTTTGAATCGTGGATCATCTTTTCGTTGGCGTACTGCTCGAATTCCGTGCGCGTATGGACGAACTGCCCGGTCTGCAGCTGACGGATGTTGTCGCGCTCGCTCTGAATATCGGAACGCTGGTACATGATGCGCCGGTTATAGTCGTCAATCTCCTGCTGGATCCACTGGCGCTCCTGCGCTGTCTTGGCCGAAGAGAGCCGCCGCATGGCATTGCTCCGTCCCTCTTCGTCCCGTCGAATGTTATTCTCGATGAGTTTGATATTCTCTTCGCGCCAGGCGATGGATTCCTGTTTGGACTTCTCCTCGAAAGCCAGCGAGTCCTGGACCTGCTGCTTGCGGGCCGACGCCTGGTCGAAGGCCGCCTGAGCAGCCTGGTTATCAGCGGTATCGTCCGCATCGTCGTTCTTCTTCTTCCGGTTGCCGCCCAACCTGAGTTTGGGCAGATTCTTGGCATTGGCGGCTTCAATGACGGCCTGCTTCTTGAAGGCTTCCTCCAGATCGTCGATCAACTGGAACGGGACCACGCCGTCATCTTTCCATTCATAAGTATTGAACTTGTCCTCCATGGCCCACAGGAGCGCGGTCTTGAAGAAGACACCGGCGCGGAGGACACGGTTGCCGTAATGCGCGGCCATCTCATGGTATTTCTCTTTGCGTGCCGCATAATTCGGATTCTCTTTCCGTTCATCGTCTGAGACATACGAGGTCTCGTACTGCCGCATCAGGTTCATCGTCATCATCGTCAGGGCCATGGCCGGCGGCTTGGGATAATAGGTCTGAAACGTGCCGTCGGACTTGAAGTCCGGCATCAGGTTGCCCTTGTCGCTGAAATACATCTGCTCGATCTTGACATTGCCCACGCCTTGCGGGTCGTTTTCCTTGTCCTCGACCGGGATCCCGTCTTCCTTCAGTTCCAGTACGAAATAGCGGTCCTCCCCTTTCACCTTCACCTTCATCAGGTAACGCATCATCGGTTCGGTGAGCGGATCCAGCCCTTCCACCGCATGCTCCTTGTCAATGCGCGTGCCCATCCAGGTCTCCCCCAAATAGATCTCCTTCGGCTTGAAAGCCCGGCGGTAGCGGTCGCGGGCTGCCTGTCGGGCTTCGAAGGGATTCGGCGGATTGCCCAGAGCCTGGATACGGTTGGCCAGTTCGTCCATCGCCGCTTCCAACTGCTTGAGCGTGCCCGTGTAGAGTTTCGCCTGGAACATGGCGGAACTGAAGGCCTCCTTGTCATCCCAGCCGACCGCTTCGGAAGCGTCGAACATAAGCAACTCGACGTTGGAGAGGCTGTTGAGATAGCTTTCCCGCGCCACGATGAACTGGCTCAGGAGCGGCGTGAGTTTGTTCATATAGTCGATGATTTCCTGGCTCGGATTGTTGAAGAGTGGCGCCCACATCTTCATGAACTGCTCCGCATCCTTCTCGCTCATCTCGCCGTAAATGATACGCAGGCTTTCGAAAGCCACGGAAACGGCCATGTTGTAGTCGATCATCGCGATCTTATTCACGTCAGGCAGCGGAGCCGGAATGACGGCCTTGACGCCGTCCGGCAACTTGACCGGTTCAGCGGAAACCTTTTCCCACGGCGTGCCGTCGGTCTTCTGGTTTTCCTTGGCGTACGGGTCGTCGGGATTGAACTTGACTTTGGCGACATTGGACGTCGGCAGTTTCAGGTTGAGTTTCTTCTTGTTTTGTGCCAGGGCCGGTATCACGGGAATCGCGAGAAGCGCCAGCAGCACGGACAATACGGGCAGGAGTCGTTTCATGGCTATTGATCGAGGGTATAGTTTCTCAAAGTTACAAAAAAAAGATATTCAACGAATTGAATATCTTCTTTTCAGGTGACAAAAGAGAACTATCTGCGCGTCTTTTTGCGGCGGCGCTTTTTGCTTTTGTTGCTGAAGAGGATGGCAGCGATGATAGCCAGGACGGCCAGCGCGATGATGACATAGGTCAGGCTGCTGGCATTGTCACCCTTGATGCGCGACCACATGGCCAGCAGTTTGTCGGTATCCTTGCCCCAGTCATGCTCCAGCGCGCAGCGGTCGATGACCGACTTGTCCGGATACAGTACCGGATTGACACGCACGGCGGCGGCTTCCGGACCGAAGAAATAACTCAGGTCGATAGGATCCCACTCTTCGTCGATCTGGGATTCGAGCACTTCGAAAGCGCCGTTCGCCGATACATAGCCTGTTCCATCCATGTTGCGGATGGCGATGTCCGGACGGCACATGTAATCGATGAAGTAGGTGGCAGCCTTGATGTTCTTCGCGTACTTGGGAATCACCCAGCCGTCGAACCAGACCGTACTTCCCTCTTCCGGTACAATATAGTCGAGTGAGACGCCCACTTCGGCGGCTTCCTCAATGGCCCAGACTGCATCGCCGCTCCAGTTGAGCGATACGACGCCGCGGCCCTTGGTCATCTGGTCCTTGCCGAAATCGGCCTCCCAGCCCAGCACGCCGTCTTTCACCTGCTTGAGATAATTCTCTACGGCAGCGATGGATTCGTCGGATGAATCCTGCATCAGTTCCTGCAACGTTACGCTGCCTTCCTTCAGCTCTTTCTGCTTGAGGTAGATCAGCACCGGACCGTACACGTCACGCGGTGCGTCTTTGATCAGCACTTGGCCGGCAAATTTCGGGTTGCGTATGATGTCCCAAGTTCCGGCTTCCTCGACGGTCACTTTTTCCGTGTTGTAGATGATGCCTGTGGTGCCCCACATATAGGCCACGGAATATTGGTTGGCGTCGATTTTCGGGTTGATGTCACGAAAGACCTGGCGGATGTACGGTGAGGTGTTCTTGTCGATATAGTTGATCTCCTCCGGAATCGAGGCGAAGTCCAGCGGAAGGAGCAACCCCTCATTGAGCATCCGTTCGATGATGTAGTCGGACGGGCAGACCACGTCATAATCCTCGCGGCCTTTCTCGATCTTCGAGAGCATCGTCTCGTTGATGTCGAAGGTCTGATACACGATCTTGACCGTTTCGCCGGTCTGTTCCTGGTACCAGGATTCAAAATCGGACAGGACAGATTCATCGATGTAATCGGACCAGTTGTACACCTTCAGGATCTGGTCGCGATTGGAGCTGCACGAAAGCAGGACGGCGGAGAGTGCCGCCAGGATCAGGAATTTCTTCATTTCTTGAGATTATTGGCTTCTTGTTTGGATTGACGGACGTTGATCACCAGCAGTACGATCAGGATGATGACGAAAATGATGCTCATCAAAGGTTTGAGTTCAGGCGTCAAGCCTCCTTTGCGTGCGTCGGCATAGATGTAGGTCGAGAGCGTGTCGAGCCCGATGGTCCCGCGGGTGAAGAAAGTGACCGCAAAGTCATCGAGACTCATGGTAAACGACAGGATGAATCCGGAGACCATGCCGGGCCGCAGGGCCGGCACCATCACCTTGCGCAGAGCCTGCGCGGGCGTGGCGCCCAGGTCGAGGGCCGCTTCGTAAATATTGGGGTTCATCTGGCGCAGCTTGGGCATTACGTTGAGCACGACGTAGGGTGTGCAGAAGGTGATATGCGCCAGGATGACGGTCAGATAGCCCTGGGATATGCCCAGAAATACGAACAGCAGGAAGAGCGACACACCCGTGATGACATCCGGGTTGATCATGGGAATGTTGTTCAGGAACGTCATGGTCTGCCGCTTGCGGCCGCGCAGGTTGTAGATGCCGATGGCCGCAATCGTGCCCAGGATCGTGGCTACAATGGACGCGGCGAGGGCGATCAGCAACGTATTCTTGACGGCGGCCAGCAGCCCCGAGGAGTTCTGCATGCTGCCGTTGAACAGATTCTCATAGAGTTGCGTCGAGAAGCCTGTCCAGTTGCCCAGCGACTTGGCCTCTGTAAATGAGAAAATCACGATGAAGGCGATCGGGGCATAGAGGATCACCAGCACAAGCCACAGATAGGCTTTGGCAAAAAACTTCTTCGTGTTCATCAGATGAGGGCCCCACTGGTTTCCTCCTGCTTGTCATCGCCTTGCAAGAGTGTAGTGATCAAAATGATGAGGAGCATGATGAGCGAAAGGGCCGCACCGTAGTTCCACATCGAGTTGTTGATGTTTTCCTGGATGATCGTACCGAAGAGCTTGATCTTGTTGTTGGTCAGGAACTCCGAGATGGCAAAGGTGGAGACGGTGGGCATGAAGACCATCATCACGCCGCTCCATACGCCCGGCATCGACAGGGGCAGTGTCACCTTGCGGAACACCTGGCCCGGTGTAGCGCCCAGGTCCTGCGCCGCCTCGGCGTACGACTTGTCCATCTTCTTGAGCTGGTTGTAAATCGGGTAGATCATGAACGGCAGGTAGTCGTAGCACATACCGAAAAGCAGCGTCCCCTTCCCCAGTGGTACGCCCGCCATGCTGAAGAGCTCCGCCGTGGCCAGCGTACGCATGAGCGCGTTGACCCACATGGGCAGGATGAACAGCACGACGGTCACGGCACTCCGGTTGAGCTTGTTGTCCGCCAGGATGTATGCCGTAGGATAGCCGATCAGGATGCAGAGCAGGGTGTTTTCGATGGCCACCTCGATGGAGAGCGCGAAGGTGCTCAGCGCATCCTTGTCGGTGAAGAACTTCGTGATGTTGGCAAACGTGAAGTGGCCGGATCCGTCCTGCAGCGCATAGAGCAGGATCATCACCAGCGGCAGCACCACGAAGAGCACCATGAAGATGAAATAGGGCAACGCCCAGCTCGAGCGCTTATTCATGGACCGTCACGGGTTTGGAGAGTTGGATATCTTCGGGAAGGATCTTGATGCCGACAAAGTCGCCCTTGTCCCAGATGTCGTTGGTATCGACCCAGATGTTCTCGCCTGCTTCGGTCTTCACAGTCAGGTGGTAGTGGTCGCCCATGTAGAGAATGAAGACCACGTTGCCGGTCAGGTCGGCTTCTTCCTCATGGTCGAGCAGGTCCACTTTCTCGAAACGGATGGTCGCTACGACCTCGTCGCCGGTCTGGAAACCGGTGGTGTCGCAGTTGAATTCCGTATCGAGGAACTCGACCTTCCCTTCCCCGGTCACCTTGCCGGCGTAGGTATTGGCCTCTCGTTCTTTCTTCATCACCTGGATGTCGTCGGGATCGATATAGAGCATCACCTCGCTGCCTACCGGATAAGGATCGTAGTCCTGGATCATGAGTTCATAACCGGTATCGGTGTCAACCCACATCTCGTAGTGTACACCCTTGAAGATGCAGGAATTGACTTTCGCTTTGAACTGGCATTTGGCCGGATCGGTGGTAAAATAAATGTCTTCGGGACGAACGACCACATCGACTTTTACGTCTTCGCCGAAACCTTCGTCCACGCAGTCGAACTCGTGTTTGATGAACGCCACGCGCCGGTCGCGGATCATGCGGCCTTTGAGGATGTTGCTTTCCCCGATGAAATCAGCCACAAAAGCGTTGACGGGTTCGTTGTAGATGTCGATGGGCGTGCCGATCTGCTGGATCTTGCCCTCATTCATCACGACAATGGTGTCGGAGAGCGTCAGGGCCTCTTCCTGGTCGTGCGTCACGTAGATGAAGGTAATGCCCAATTTCTTGTGCATCTCTTTCAACTCGATCTGCATGTCCTTGCGCATTTTCAAGTCAAGTGCGGCGAGCGGCTCGTCGAGGAGCAGCACGCGCGGCTGGTTGATCAACGCCCGGGCGATAGCCACGCGCTGCTGCTGACCCCCGGAGAGACTTTCCACGTCGCGGTCTTCATAGTCCGACATGCTCACAAGCTTAAGCACTTTCTTCACGCGTTTCTCGATCTCGTCTTCCGGCACTTTCTGGAGCTTGAGACCGAAGGCGACGTTGTCATACACGTCGAGGTGCGGGAAGAGTGCATAGCGCTGGAAAACCGTGTTGAGTTTGCGCTGGTACGGCGGTACGTCATTGATGACCTTGCCTTCCATGGTGACAGTACCCTCGTCGGGCTTGCCGAAGCCGGCAATCAGGCGCAGCATGGTGGTTTTGCCGCAGCCCGAAGGGCCGAGGAAAGTCATGAATTCGCCGCGTTTCACATAGAAAGAGATGTCATCGAGCACCTTCTTGTCACCGAACGACTTGGAGATATGGTCCAGCCGGATGATGATGTCTTTTTCTTCTGCCATGTCAGGGAGCGGGGCTTAGAACAGGTTGAATTCGAAGAAATAGGTAGCGCCCAGCGAGAAGTAGCCATCGATCCAGCGGCGGACGATGTCGCCTGTCAGGTCGCTGGAGACGGAGGGCGCGGCCATCGCGTGGATGCGCAGGTCGTGGCTGTCGCGAAGCGGGTACCAGTTGCAGAGGAGGCCGCCATAGAAATGACCGCCGGCCGACACCTCTTCCCAGTCGGTACCGAGCCATTCATAACCCAGTTTGGCCGACAGTTCCACTTTGTCCGATACGGCAGCGTCCAGCTGCAGCGAACCCGAGCGGAGGAAACTGGTCAGATTGATGTCCGTCTTGAGCGAAAGTGCATCAGACACGGCGAGCTTGGCGCCCAGGGCGCCGATCCAGCCCCATGAACCGGAATGGGTGACCGAACCCATCAGGGAGACGGTTTCTCCTTCCCAGAATGTATTGAAGGTATATGCGTAATTACCCAGGTCCGTCGTCTCGAAGAAACGGTACATAAGCGGGTCGGTGGTCATCTGCAGCGACACCGTGAGGGTCTCGTCTTCGTTCTGCCATCCGAATCGTCCGCTCCACTGATAGACCTGCAGGGTGTTCCAGAGCATGGAATTCAGCTGCCAATGGGAATCATAATCATATTCTTCGATTTCGAAATTGGCGATCCGCATGTAGTCTTTTCCGGCCGAGATGAAGAAATTGCCCATCTTGAGTGTCAGATTGGCCCAGTCCACCCAGTTGGCACTGCCGGCCCGCCAGGTATTGCGATACAAGTCGGCCGTATCGTCAAAATCCGTGCAGAAGGAGAACCAGTGGTTGCAGACGGAGAACGACAGGTTCCGCGTGATATTTCCCTCGAACAAGGTATAGAGGGAAGTCGTTCCCAGGTCGAAACTCCATTCGCCGCCGGCATTGTAGGCAGGATCCAGGTCAAGGCGGGGTACAATAAGCAACGTGCCCTCCGACTGTGGTTCATCATCTTGCGCAAACACTGCGCACGAAACCAGAAGGAAGGCAAACAAAACAAACAATCTTTTCATCGAAAATTTGAATTATTTGGATTGGACGAAACCGGTTCCCAACGGCACCAGGCCGCGCCCCGTCACGCAGTAGAGCGGGTCGAAAGAGCTGGAATAGCCGTTGGAATAAAGAAAGTTCTTCATGGCCGGATTAATGGCGCAAAGATAGAAAATTAATGTAACTTTGTACACCAAAAACCGAGGCAATGTTTCAAAAAATCATCCGGGGTTGTGTCAAGCTCGTCCAACGCTATCTTCCCGAACCTTTTATCTTCGCCATCATCCTGACTGTCGTCGCTTTCGTGGTCGCCATGCCGGTCTGTCGCCAGACTCCGCTCGAAGTGGTGGAACACTGGGGCAACGGTGTATGGTCCCTCCTGGCCTTCGCCATGCAGATGGCTCTTGTCCTGGTGTGCGGTTCTGCGCTGGCTGCCGCTCCCGTCGTCAAGAAAGGGATCAGTGCGCTGGCCTCACTGCCCAAGACACCGGCTGGCGCCATCGCCCTCGTCACGGGCATTTCCGCCGTGGCCTGCTGGCTCAATTGGGGTTTCGGCCTGATTGTCGGCGTGATCTTCGCCAAGGAGATTGCCCGCAAGCTCCGCGGCGTGGACTACCGGCTCTTGATTGCCTCAGCCTACAGCGGCTTCGTGGTCTGGCATGCCGGCATCTCGGGCTCTATTCCGTTGACGATGGCCACGCCGGGCGCCGGCCTGAAAGAAATCACCCGTGGCGCTTTGTCGAATCCGGTGCCCATCTCCGCTACGGTGCTGGACCCGCATAACCTGGTTATGGTGGCGTTGGTCATTACCGCACTGGTACTGGTGAATTCGCTGATGCATCCCAAAGGCCCGCAGGTAATTACCGTGGATCCGGCCCTGCTGGTGGAGGATGATCCCAAACCGGTTGAGAAACCCGATACCCCCGCAGAAAAAATGGAAAACAGCCGTCTCCTGAGTTGGGTCATCGCATTGCTCGGACTCTCTTTCGTCGTGATCAAGCTCTTTTTCCGGGGCGGTTCGCTCGACCTGAACACCGTCATTCTGATTTTCCTGTTCCTGGGTGTGATTCTGCACAAGACCCCGCTCGCCTACGTGAACGCTTTTACCAAATCCGCTTCCGGTGCAGCGGGCATCCTGCTTCAGTTCCCCTTCTATGCCGGAATCATGGGCATCCTCATGGGAGTGGGAAAATCGGGCATCTGCCTCGGCACGGTTATCAGCGACGCTTTCATCAATATATCCACGCCCGTCTCCTATCCGTTGTTTACGTTCCTGTGTGCCGCTGTCTTGAACATGTTTGTCCCTTCCGGTGGCGGACACTGGGCCATTCAGGCGCCCATCATGTTCACGGCGGGTGCCGATCTGGGGGTCGATCCTGGCCTGACCGGCATGGCGATTGCCTGGGGCGATGCATGGACCAATCTTATCCAGCCTTTCTGGGCCATTCCCGCGCTGGCCATCGCCAAGCTCAACGCCAAGGATATCATGGGCTTCTGCCTCATCGACCTGTTTGTTTCCGGAGCCATCATATGCACAGGATTGCTTGTCTGGGCCTGATCCTGGCCCTGCTTTCCCTGACAGGGTGCAATCCTGCAGGTGACAGGCCTGTGCCGGGCGTTTCCCGGGAACTGGCCAGTGCACGCTTTGCGCAAATTCAGAATCCGCGTTACCGCCTGCATTTTGACCTGCCTGCAGAAAGAGAAGCACCTGTCAACGCTTCGGAGACGCTTCAGGTTTTTCTTCCGAAAAAAGCGGATATTATCCTAGATTTCCGTGAAGGGAATGACCATCTCAATACTTTAAGTATCAATGGAGATACACTGCGTGTTTCTATTGATAACGAGCACATTGTGATTCCAAAAAAGTTTACGAAATCCGGCGAAAACACGGTTGTGGTCGATTTCACGGCCGGCAATCAGTCGCTGAATCGGCGGGAGGAGTTCCTATATACACTGCTCGTGCCCGACCGGGCGCGAACCCTCTTCCCCTGCTTTGACCAGCCCGACCTCAAGGGGCGTTATACGCTTTCACTTACCGTTCCGGCCGAATGGACAGCCGTGTCGAATACGGGAATTGACGGAGAATCCCTGGACGAGGCTGGACGCAAGACCATTCGTTTCGCAGAGACAGAGCCGCTCAGCACGTATCTCTTTTCGTTTGTGGCTGGCCGCTTCGAGCGCACGTTCTCCCAACGGGATGGGCGGACCATCTCGATGTATTACCGGGAAACCGATCCGGCCAAGCTGGCTCAGCAGCCCGAAATCTTCTCGCTGGTGTTTGACGCGCTGGATTATATGGAGAAGTACACGGGAGTCCCCTATTCTTTTGCCAAATACGATTTTGTGGTGCTTCCCGACTTCCAGTACGGTGGCATGGAGCATACAGGTGCCACGCTCTATAATGATCGGCGCATCTTTCTCGGCCCGCAGCCGACCACCGACGAACTGCTCGACCGGGCGCAGCTGATCGCCCACGAAACCGCCCACATGTGGTTTGGCGACTATGTAACGATGAAATGGTTCAACGATGTCTGGACCAAGGAGGTCTTTGCCAACTGGTTCGCGGCCCAAATTGTCCGCCCGGCTTATCCGGACGTGAACCACCAGCTGGGTGACTTGAAATCGTACTACGCGCCCGCTTATGCGGAAGACCGCACCGTGGGGTCCAATGCCATTCAGCGGCCCCTTGACAACCTGTCGAACGCCGGGCTTATTTACTGCAATATCATTTACGACAAAGCCCCGGTGGTCATGGACATGTTGGCCCGAAAGATGGGTCCTGAGGCATTCCGCCGTGGTTTGCAGACCTATCTGGCGCGATTCGCTTACGGCAATGCCACTTGGGACGACCTGATCGAAGCGCTCAGCCCGGAGGCAGACTTCGACATCGACGCCTGGAGCCGGACCTGGGTCAAGGAAGCGGGAATGCCCAGTCTGACTGCAGAAGAGTATCAGGCGGACGAAATGGCTTATGGTTGGCTCCCGCTCGATGAGGCGCAGGCCGGACAGGATTATGCCCAGTATGCCGGACTCAGGGAAACCGCACGCATGCGCACCCTGATGAATCTCTATGAAAACGTGTGGCGGAAACGGATTGATGCTGCGCGTTTTGTCACTTGGGCTTCCGATGCGCTCCGAGGGGAGACCAATCCTTTGATTTTCGGATCTCTGCTAGGTTATGCAGGGGATGCCCTCCGCTTCTCCGGCACAAAGCTCCCCGTTCTGGAGCAGACGCTCCGTCTCCTGGCTGCCGATGAGACGCGGTCTCATGAGATGCGTCTGCAGGCCCTGCGCGCCCTGTTCCGCCTGGCGGAAGATCCAGGTACCTGCGACTGGCTCTATGCCATCTGGGAGTCCCAGCTTCCTCCGAAGGGCCTGACGTTGGGAGAATCCGACTATACGAGCCTGGCGTATCAGCTTATGCTCCGTTTCCCGGAACGTGCAACACAGATCAGGACCGTGCAGCGTGGCCGTATCTCTCATCCGGACCGGCTTGCGACCTTCGATTTCGTGGTACAGGCCGCCACACCGGACAGTGCTGCGCGCGTGACATTCTTCCAGTCGCTGCTGCAGGCTGAGAATCGCCGTCCAGAATCCCGGGTCCTGAGCGCTCTCGATCTGTTTTGTCATCCGCTACGGGGCGCCGAGTCGGTCGCCTATATCCGTCCGGCCTTGGATATCTTGCCGGAGATCCAACGGACCGGCGATATCTTCTTCCCTGCTTCCTGGTGCAAACGGATTCTCGGTCCGCAGACGTCCGTTGCGGCAAAAGAAGAAGTGGAAGCATTCCTCGCTTCTCACGAAGACATGCATCCACTTCTCAAGACCAAGATCCTGCAGGCGGCAGGATGGCTGTTGCAATAGCTTAGGCTTGCACGGCAGCGACGATGTAGTCGCAGACCTCGCCGACCGTCTCGAACGGGGCGGTGTCGCTGGCAAACTGCATTTGGAATTTGTGCTCGGCTGCCAGCGAGAGCAGCAGCATCGACAGGGAATCAATTCCCAGGTCATTGACCAGTTTGCTTTCCATGGTTACCTGGCTCAGGTCCAGTTTCGGCTTCACGCCGGCGAAGATCTCCTTGAGTCCTTCGAAAACACTTTCCCTTGACATGACTCTTACTGGTTGCGTGCGACTTTCATACTGCCCGTGCGCTTGAAGTCTTCTTTGCGGACGGTTACTTTCAGGATCCGGTGCGTCGAAGGCAGACTGGCGTTGATCTTTTCGACAAGCTGCTTCATATAGCTTTCCACCTCTTCCCACGATTTGCCTTCGAAAGCCGGCATCTGCGGGAGGATTTCCACGGCGATGACCTGGTCTCCGTTCAGCTCGTCTTCCTTGACCATGGCGTCACGGACGCAAGGATCGGCGTAGAAAGGCTCTTCCAGGCTTTCCGGGCTCACGTTCTCGCCGTTGCCCAGGATGATCAGGTTCTTGATGCGGCCCGTGATGTAGAGGAACCCGTCCTCATCGAAACGCACCAGGTCGCCGGTCTTGAACCAGCCGTCTTCGGAGAAGGCTTCCGCGGTCTTGACGGGATCCTTGTAATAGCCGGAGAAGATGTTGTCCCCCTTGAGCCAGAGCTCACCGTCCACGACTTTGGCTTCCTGGCCGGGATAGATCTTGCCGATGGAGGTGGGCTTTTCGATGGCATTGGCATTGGCGGAGGTCAGGTTGGCTGTCTCGGTCAGGCCGTAGCCGAAGCAGAATTCCACGCCCAGTTTCGTAAAGATGTCCACCAACCGCGGCGGCACGTTGGCGGCACCGGAGATGATCATGCGAAGCTCGCCGCCGAGGAACTGCGGGCCATACATTTTGCACAGGCCGGCAAGGATGTCGCAAATACCCGGGACAATGACCAGGAGGGTCGGTTTGATAAACGGCAGTTTGCCGATGGTAGCCTTCATATCCTCGCAGGTATAGATCAGGTTACCCGTATAGAAGCAGCCCATGGTGCCCGCGATCAGACCGAACACGTGGCTCAGCGGAAGTAACGCGATGTAGCGGTGGACTCCGATGACCTTGCCCGGCTTGAAGATCGCATTGTAGCAGCCGCGCATCAGTGCCCGGTGGCTCAGGACTGCGCCCTTGGGCGCGCCCGTGGTGCCGCCAGTAAAGAAAATGGCAGCCGGCGACTCCTTGTCGACCGTCGCGACAGGCGCGGTCTCAGGGGAAGTCGCACTGCATGCGAAGACTTTGGCCGGAACCCCCTCTGCCAGGGTCTTGAACTCGTCGCGTACGAAAAGAGCCTGCAGGTCGAAACGCATGCAGCAGCCTGCGACAGCCTGAGCGGGAAGGCCGGCGGGCAACATCAGGGCCGTATAGCCGGCCGAAGTGATGGCCAGGAACAGTTCGATGGCATCCGCGCTGTTGCGGTCGAAAACGCCGATGTTGGCGCCTTTCGGCAGACCGATTCCTTCGAGGAATGCGCGACGGTGCGCCACGCGTTCACACAGTTCACGATACGTGTAAGTCCGGGTATGGTCGCAAACGGCCGGCATGTCGGAATAAGTCTCTTCCAGCCAGTTGACGAATTCAGGTACTGTGGGGAAATAATGCAGCCGGGACAGTTCGTCCGCTGGCAGCATATCGTAGAAGTAATTGTCCATATGGTTTTTGGTTTCAGTCTCGTAAAAAAAACGGCCAAAATTAAGCATTTTTTTCTATTTTTGTAAGATAGAAAGCCTAAACTATACAATGACCTTATTGACAAAAGAAGTACTTACGCGGCGTGAGCTGCGGCAATTTGTCTCTTTTCCTGAAAATCTTTATCGAAACAGCCCCTATTGGGTCCCGGCTCTCCATTCCGACGAGTATGACACGCTCGGCCCGAAGAACCCGGCCCTGGATTTCTGTGAGCGCGCGCTCTATCTGGTCCTGCAAGACGGCGAGATCGTCGGTCGTGTCGCGGCCATCATCAACCACAACGCCAACGAGCGCTGGAAAGAAGAAGTAGTCCGTTTCGGGTGGATTGATTTCATCAACGACCTGGACGTGGTCCGCGCACTGATCGACGCCGTGGCCGCCTGGGGAAAGGCGCGCGGCTGCGTGAAAATCAAGGGACCGCTCGGTTTTTCGGACATGGACAAGGAGGGCCTCCTGGTGGAAGGATACGACCACCTCTCCCCTTTCACGGTGATTTACAACTATCCGTATTATGGGGACCTGCTGGAGCAGGTCGGATTTGTCAAAGATGCAGACTGGACCCAGAAGATCGTTGATATTCCCGTCGGTGAAGTCCCGCAGATGCAGTTCGCGCCGCTGGTCGAACAGCGTTTCGGGCTCCACGCTGTCACCAACATGTCCATGAGGCAGATGGGGAAAAAGTACGGTGTCGACCTCTTCCATCTGATCAATACTTCTTTCGCGGAGCTTTACGAATACTCCCCGCTGTCCGACAAGCAGATCGAAGCCTATCTGAAAGTGTATATCCCCATCCTCAACAAGGATTTCGTGGCGGTCATCGTCGATGCAGAAGACCAGGTCGCCGGTTTCGCGTTTTGCGTCCCGTCTCTTTCCCAGGCTTTCCGGAAGGCCAAAGGCCGGTTGTTCCCGTTCGGCTTCCTCCATATCCTGAAAGCGCTCCGAAAGACGGAAGCCATTGATGCGCTGATGATCGGCGTCCTGCCGCAGTACCAGGGGAAGGGTGCCAGCCTGCTGATCTTCAAATATCTGCTCGACAGCTGCCACAAATATGGCGTGACACGCATGTACGCCAATCCACAGTTGGAGACCAATCATAAAGTGCAGTCAGTCTTCGACGGCATCCTGGAGACCCATGAATTCCAGCGCCGCCGTTCTTATGTGAAAACACTATGAAATTCAACCGCACCATGAAGATGACCGCGCTGGTGGAAAGCGATTTCCACCTGCTGGGCCTCTTGTCGCGGTTGGGCATTGACCAGCGTTTCGGAGACCGTACGGTCGAAGATCTCTGCGTCGAATCGGACATCGATCCGGACACGTTCCTGCTTCTTTGTGAAATCTATGCTTCTCCGGATTTCCGTCCCTCGGAAGAGCAGCTTCGCGAATGCCGCATCGCAGATATCCTGTACTACCTGAACCAATCGCACGATTATTACGTCAACCGTTCACTGGTCGATCTGGATGCGGCTATCGAATCGCTGATTGCGCCCTGTACTCCGACGCAGAAGCAGGTCATCCGCCGATTCTTCGCCGACTACCGGACGGAACTCCAGCGCCATTTCGACCTGGAGGAGCGTTCTGTCATCCCGTATGTCCGTAATCTGCTGGTGGGTAATCGCAATACCAGTTATACCATCGACCGCTTCGAGGAGCATCATACCCAGATTCACGAAACCCTGTCCGACTTGAAGAACCTGATCATGAAGTCGCTGCCGGACGTGTGCGACAGTCGGCTCCGTATCAGTGTCCTCCTGTCGATCTATAACCTGCAGCAGGATCTGGACCATCATACCTGCATCGAAGACGACGTACTCATCCCGTTGGTCCGAATGCTCGAATCGCCGGGGCGTACAGCCCGCGCAGAAGCCCATGGCGATCCGCAGCGCGAAGAACTCACAGACCGTGAAAAAGAGATTCTGATCAGCGTGGCGCAGGGACTGCTCAACAAAGAGATTGCGGATCGGCACAACATTTCCATCAATACGGTGATCACACACCGGAAGAATATCACCCGCAAGATCGGTATTAAAACCGTACCCGGACTGACAGCGTATGCCATCCTCAACAACCTGATAGACATCAATTCCATCGAATCATGAAAACACGTATCCTTTTCCTCCCTGTCCTGCTGCTGGCAGCATTGCTCGTGGTTGCTGGCTGCAAGAAGCAAAAGACCCCTGCACCCGAAAACGATCCTGCAACTGTGGAAGAAGCGCCCGACATGAGCCAATATATGCCCTCGCTGCAGGTCGGCGAATTCGCCCCGCTCTTCGAAGCGCCCGACATTCTTGACGAGACAGTCGGATTGAGTGACTTTCTGGGCGACTATCTGGTGATCGATTTCTGGGCCACCTGGTGCAAGGACTGCCGGGCCGAACTGCCGGGCATGAAAGACCTTTATAACACATACGGCCCGAAGGGCGTCCAGTTCCTCGGCGTTTCGTTCGATACCGACAAGCAGACGCTTGTAGACTATTGCTTCGCCAACGAAATTCCCTGGATGCAGGTCTGCAACGGCATCAAATGGAAAGAGAATCCAATTTCGGCCGACTACGACCTCCATTGGATTCCCACCATGTATTTGCTGGATCCTGACGGAAAAATCCTGGGCATCTGCTTTACTGCGAAAGAGCTCGGCAAGATGCTCGCCACGCTCCAGTATTCCTAGATCAGATTGGTCAACGCCCAGCGGTTGACCTGATTCCGGTCCACGATCGGCCTGATTGCGAGTTCCGCAGTCGGGCCGATCCGTTTTCTGAGTACGGTCATCTCCTGGATCCGCGAACGGTTGACCGGATCGTGGACCGGATCCATACCCGCCTCCTTGAGGATCAGGTTACTCCGGGCGGCGATGGAAAGTTCCAGGTAATTCTGGATGTAACAGTACATGTCAAAGAAGACTTCCGGATCGAAGCGCTCCTTGAGCGTAAGCAGATACTCCCCTGCCTTGGTCGAAGAGAACTCGCCTCGCCGGACAGCGCCCAGCAGGTTGATCTCGTTGTTGATGCCTTCGTCGAGCCAGTCGTGGACGAACTTGCTGTTCTTTTTGAAAAGTGAGCGTTTGCTCAAGACGAAATAGACAATCAGCAGAGCCGTCAGGACAAGCGGATTGATCGGCTCCAAGGCATGGATGTAGTGGATCAGGATGGCCGCCAGAAAAGCGACGACCGATCCGATCACCTTGGCCCGACGCGAATCGCCGAACTTGCCCTGATGCACCATGATCAGAGCCATTGCCAGGGTCGAGGTGCAACCGATGTGCATCACGGCCGCCTCGAAGCCGAGGAAAATGGTGTGCCAGAGATTCGCTCCGCCCTGGGCCGTCAGCCAGAAAATGTTCGCCAGCAGACCGAAACCGGCTCCGATGGCAGAACCATAGATGGTTGCATCCCCCAGCAGTCCCACTTTGTGGCGCGAAATCAGCAAGAATAGAAAGGCGCCTTTGCACAGTTCTTCCACGATGGAGACAAGCAGGCGGTTCCCGCCGATCGCCGGAATGCGGCAGATAAGCCAGGAAACCAGGTACAGGATGATGCCCGCGCCAATACTCATCAACAAGGTGGACCACTTCGTCAGGGAGAAGGAGTCCATCACCAGCAACAGGATGAGGAACATGGCCAGCGGGACTGCTGTCAGGATGTATAAACCAATCATGTTTGTTACTTTGTTCCGAAAATGCGGTCGCCGGCATCGCCGAGGCCCGGCAGGATGTAAGCGTCGCTGTTGAGTTCCTCATCGAGCGCGGCCACATAGATGTCCACGTCGGGATGGTCCTTCTGTACCCGTTTGACGCCTTCGGGCGCCGCGACGAGGCACATAAGGCGGATATTGTTGCAGCCCATATTCTTGAGCATCGTGATGGCGTCCGACGAACTGCCGCCCGTAGCCAACATCGGGTCGGTGACAATCACCAGACGCTGGTCGATGTCGATAGGCATCTTGCAGTAGTACGACACGGGTTCGTGGGTGGTCTCGTCGCGGTAGAGGCCGATGTGGCCCACCTTGGCGACCGGCAGTAGGGTCAGCAGGCCGTCCACCATGCCGAGACCGGCACGGAGAATCGGCACGATGGCCAGCTTCTTGCCCGAGATGACGCGGGCGGTCATCTTTTTCATCGGGGTTTCGATTTCCACGTTCTCCAGCGGAAGGTCGCGGGTGATCTCGTAGCCCATCAGGAGGGAAATCTCCTTCAGCAACTCACGGAAATCCTTGGAACCCGTTCGAATGTCGCGCATGATGCTCAGCTTGTGCTGCACCATCGGATGGTCAATGATATGAAGTCTGCTCATGATTGAATGATATTGGATGTTACTTGGTTTCTCCGTACATGATCACGCGGGTCTGGTTCCGCTGTTTCAGGATGTTGTCGATGGCCTTGCGTACATCTTCGGTCGTGATGGAATCCAGCACTTTCTCATAGTCGGTGACCTCGTCGATGCCAAACTTCTTCCAGAAGTACATCTCACCCGACCAGTAGTTGTTCTGGCGCAGATTGTCCTGGTAGGTCTTGTGCATGTAATCTTTCACTTTCTTCATGTTGGCCTCCGAAGGACCGTTCTGGACGAATTCGCCGAGCAGTTCTTCGATGCGGGCGTTCAGGCGCTCATAGGAATCGGGGCTGGTCTGGTAGACGATCTGCAGGTAGGCGTCGGTTTCCTTGGGACGCTGATTCAGGCCACCGGCCGTGCTCACGCCGTACGTGCCACCTTCTTTTTCGCGGATTTCCTCGGTGTAGATGATATCCAGGATCTGGTGGGCGATGTCGAGGGTCAAGTCGCTCTTCAGATCATTTTTGCCCTTGCCGGTTTCCATATAGACCACGACGGCCATAGGAACTTCCATCTCCTTGGCGAAGACCTTGTCCTGCGTGCCCTTGGTGAAGCCCATACCCACTTCGCGGGCTTTCTCCTTCTTGCCCTGTGCGGGCAGCGAGCCGATGTACTGGGCGATCAGCGGCAGCATCGTCTGCTCGTCGATGGCACCCGTGAAAATGAAGGTGAAGTCGGCGGCGTTGGCGAAGCGTTCCTTCGCAATCTGCATCACGCGGGCATAGTCCACTTTGTCCACGTCGGCAGCCTTCATCTGGGCCACACGCGGATTGTTGTTGTAGAGGGCGCGGGTCAGGGTATCCTGCAAGGCGGTCATCGGCTGTTTCTCGGCGTTGAGCAGCTGGGCGCGCGTCTTGTTCTGCCACGACTTGAAAGCATCCTCGTCGGTGCGCTGGGCCGTGAAATACAGGTAGGCCAGCTGGAGCATCGTCTCGAAATCCTTCGGGGTCGAATTGCCGCGCATGCCTTCTTCGTAAAGGTTGATGTAGGGATTCACGCCCGCCTGCTTGCCAGCGAGGGCCTTGGTCAGGGCTGTGGAACTGAAGTTGCCCACACCGCCTTCGGTGAACAGGCCGACGTTCTGCAGGGTGAGGGCTTCGCTTTCCGGATAGAGCGACGTACCGCCCTGGCTGTAGGCGCGAAGAATGATCTGGTCCTTGTTGAAGTCGGTGGGCTTCACATAGACTGTGGCGCCGTTGGAAAGCTTGTACATTGTATAGCCAAACTTGTCGGCCTTGCTCTTGACGATTTTGCCGCCGGCCGGAATCTGGGCGAGCAGCGGCTCGTTGGAGACTTCTTCCTGATAGGCTTCGATATTCTCTGCGGCAACGTCGGCGAGCATCTTCTTCATTTCGTCTACCGTGGGATAGGTCACGCCTTCCTTTTCGGGAAGCATGCAGGCCAGCACGATGTTCTTGCCTTCTTCCACGAGTTGGCCGAACAGCTGGTTGATTACCTCGACCGGGATGTTCGGGCAGAGCTGCTGCGAGAGCGTATATTCGTTCTCGATGCCCATGATGGGCTCGGCATCGATGAAGTGGCGCACATATTCCGAGCAGTAGGAAGCGCTGTTCTTCTTCTCGCGGGCGTTGTATTGCGATTCAACCTGGCTCATGTATTCGGAACGGGCGCGTTCATATTCGCTTGCGGTGAAACCGCCCCGCTTCGCACGCAGGATCTCGCGCCAGACCGTAGCCACGGCGTCTTTCAGCTGGGTCTCGCCACTGATCACGACACCCATATAGGATTTCTTGGTCTTGGCCAGGAAAAAGTTTTCGTCGGCGCTGAACTGCGCCATCATGAACGGAGGTTCGGGCAGCTGGGTGAATTCTCTCAGGCGCTCGTTGAGCATCATCGTGGACATGCCGACGGCATACTGGTAAACCAGGTAGTTCATGTCGCCTTTCATTTCGTTCGGATAAGCGTCGTGCTTCCAGAAGAGGAAGGTCTGGGCATACGGGAACTCCTTGTCGGTAGCCATGCTCACGATCGTCTCGTCGTTGTCTTCTACCTGCACATAGTAGCGCTCGGCCGGGTTGACGGGCGTGGCAATCGTGCCGAAGATGTCCTTGATCTTGGCTTCCACTTCGTTCACGTCGATGTCACCGACCACGACGATACCCTGGTTGTCCGGACGGTACCATTTCTCATAGTAGTCACGCAGCACCTGATACGGGAAGTTGTCCACGACCTCCATCAGGCCGATGGGCAGGCGTTCGCCATATTTGTTGTGATTCGGATAGATCTCGGGCAGGATCTTCTCATAGATACGCATCTGGGCGTTCTGGCGGCTGCGCCACTCTTCGTGGATTACGCCACGTTCGCCGTCGATGTCCTCGGGATTGAGCAGCAGGCCGTCGGCCCAGTCATGCAGGATCCAGAGGCAGGAGTCCACGGCGCTCGGGACCTTGGCCACGGGCACGTTGTCGATGTTATAGACCGTCTCGTCGATGCTGGTGTAGGCGTTCAGGTCGGCGCCGAACTTCACGCCGATCGATTCGCAATATTTCACCACTCCGTTGCCCGGGAAATGCTCGGTACCGTTGAAGCACATGTGCTCGAGGAAGTGTGCCAGTCCGCGCTGTGATTCGTCTTCCAGGATGGAGCCCACTTTCTGGGCGATATAGAAATTGGCCTGTCCCTTCGGCTCTTCGTTGTGCCGGATGTAATAAGTCAGTCCGTTGTCGAGTTTTCCAATCTTCACGTTGGGATCCACAGGGATCGGGGGCATCTGCTGGGCGGATGCCATCATGCCGAGGCTGAAAGCCAGAGCTGCGATAATAGTAACGATTCTTTTCATCTGAATGATTGTTGAATTATTAAATATACACTAATTATTCAGGCTATGCTTTATCCATCCTGCAAATGTAATCAAATAAACGTTATCTTTGCAGGGCAAAGCCTGATTTTACCCATAAGACGCACGCATGGCCGAAAAACTACAGCATCCGGAAGAAAACTTGGAAGAACAGCACGCGCAGGCGCTTGCCGTCGCCTCTGAGGCAGGACATATCCTGCTTGAGAACGGTGCGGAGATTTCCCGTGTCGAAGAGACGATGGAGCGCATCGCCTCGCATTACGGCGTGGATTCGAAGAGTTTCTTCGTGCTGAGCAACGGTATTTTTACCACCAGCAGTTTCAACAAGTACGCGAACGTGGAGTTTATTCCTTTCAAAGGGACGCAGCTCGACAAGGTGGTGGCGGTCAACCAGCTCTCGCGCGATATCGTTGCCGGGAAGTATTCCCTGTCTGAGGCGCGTGCCCGACTGAAAGAGATCCGTATGATGCGGCCGCACCCCTATTGGGAGCAGATTCTGGCTTCCGCGCTGGGCAGTGCCGGTTTCTGCATTGTCTTCGGCGGCGGCCTGCTGGATTGTGCGGCCTCGTTCGTCTGTGGCATTCTGCTCTGGCTCTTCGTGCTTTATGTCACGGCGCCGCACATGTCGAAGATCGTGGGCAACATTGTCGGCGGGTTTTTCGTCACGGCTTTGTGCATCGCTTTTCATCGCATCGGGTTCGGGCACAGTCTGCCCAATATGATCATCGGTGCCATCATCCCCTTGATTCCGGGCGTGCCGTTCGTCAATGGCGTCCGAGATGTAGCTAACGAAGACTACATTGCAGGCGCGACCCGTCTGCTGGATGCGATGCTGGTCTTCTTCTGCATCGCGGCGGGCGTCGCGCTGGCTTTTGTCTGCGACGGATTGATTTTCGGGAAATTGATTGTCCTCAAAGGTATGACAGTCGATCCGGTCACTTTTGCGATGCCGATTCAGATCATCGCCTCTTTCATCGGAACAGCTGCTTTTGCGGTACTCTTCGGCGTACCCCGCAAGTACTATGTTTTATGTGGTGTCTGCGGCGTTCTGGGCTGGATTCTCTACATGATTCTGGCGCGTTATGCGGGTTTTACGCCCCCGGCCGCCACGGTTTTCGCCACGATGCTCGTCGTCTTGTCGGCCCGCTATTTTTCGGTGCTCGATCGCTGCCCGGCTATTGTCTTCTTGCTCTGCGGCATTTTCCCGCTGGTGCCGGGTGCCGGTGTCTTCTGGACATCGTACTATGTGGTTTCCGACCAGCTTCGGCTGGCGCTCAGCAGCGGCTTCATGGCAGTTAAGGTCACCATCGCCATCGTCTTGGGGATTATCCTGATCAGCGAGCTCCCCGCGCGTTTCTTCTCCGGCCATCGTGCGGCCAAAGCCTTCCATCGGAATGCTTGACTTTTTCGTCATGCCCGGCTTGACTGGGTATCTTGCAGCATTGGCTCTGCCAGATTTGGGTGCCTGGGGACTCTGGGGATTGTTTATCGGAACCTTTCTGGCGGCCACGGTCGTTCCTTTCAGTTCGGATGTGCTCTATATCGCTGTGCTGCAGATGACGGCCAACCCATGGGCTTGTCTGGCGGTGGGTTCTTTGGGGAATTGGCTGGGGTCGCTCACGACCTTCGGCATCGGGTGGCTGGGCCGCTGGGAGTGGATCGAAAAGTGGTTCAAGGTTGACCATGTCAAGTTGGAAAAGCAGAAGGTATATATCGACAAATACGGCGTCTGGCTGGCCCTTCTGAGTTGGGTTCCCTTCATCGGCGACGTCTTTGCCATCGCCCTTGGTTTCTACAAGACCAACCCCTGGCTTACCGCCCTTCTTCTCCTGGTCGGCAAAACCCTTCGCTTCCTCGTCTGGAACCTCCTGCTGGGCGCATTCTGACGGCCCTTCCTGAGCTTCCCCTTTTTTACGCTGCAACGGACGCAGTTTTTCGTTACCTTTGCCGTTCCAAACAGAGAATCGATGAAACAGATCGAAGTAGTGGCAGCCATTATCCGGCGGGGTGACCAGATTTTCGCCACGCAACGGGGCTATGGCGAGTTTGAGGGTTGGTGGGAGTTTCCCGGCGGGAAAATCGAGGCGGGGGAAACCCGTGAAGCGGCGCTGCGGCGGGAAATCCGGGAGGAACTCTCGGCGGAGATCGTCATCGACAAATACCTGACAACGGTAGATTGGGACTATCCCCTATTTCACCTGACGCTTCATTGTTTCCTCTGTTCGTTGGTCTCGGCATCGATGAGCCTCAATGAACATGAAGCCGCGCGCTGGCTCGGTGCCGACCAATTGCACAGTGTACACTGGCTGCCCGCAGACGAGGGCATCCTGCCGTTGATTGCTCATGAATTAGCTTGACACGCTTAATTGCTGCCGCCGCCGATGAAGGCGCGGAGCAGAGAAGTAGCGGGGATCTCCTTATCTGAGACAGGGTTGAAGTAGTGGATGAATTTCAGGAGGCGGTGCGCCTCGCTGTATTCGGGGCAATTCTTGGGAATGGTGCGAAGGATCAGTTCGGCGTGGGTATGCAGCACGGCGAATTCCACCAGGTAGGCGGAGTTGAACATCACATCGGCGTTTTCCTGATAGGGATAGATCCACTGCTCCTCGGCGCGGCGTACGTTCGGCCACTGGTTGATGGTCTCCCGGGCGGAGAAAGAGCCGTTGTTGTAGTCGCGGATGATGCGGCGCAGGAGTCGGTTGTCGCTGGTGGGCACCCAGTTGTGGTCGTCGAGTGCGATGCTGGTCAGCGTCGAGATGAAGATTTTGAACGTGCTCTCCGTCGGGACCTGCGGGATCAGCTGCGGATTGAGAGCATGGATGCCTTCGATCAGTAGCACCTTGCCTTCCGTCAGCTGCAAGTGCTTGCCGTTGTACTCGCGACGGCCCGTCACGAAATTGAATTCCGGCACGTCCACGACTTCGCCGCGCAGGAGCGCGAGCACGTCGCGCTCGATGGCCCGATGGTCCACGGTCTCAAAGTTGTCGAAGTCGTAGCTGCCGTCCGGAAGCTTCGGTGTCTCGATGCGGTTCACAAAATAGTCGTCGGTCGAGAAAGAGATCGGCCGCAGGCCGCAGGCTTTGAGCTGGACGCTCAGGCGCCGCGTGACCGTGGTTTTGCCGCTGCTGGAGGGCCCGGTAATCAGCACGATGCGCACCGGATGCACGGGATCGTTATAGCGCCGTTCGATTTCCTCGGCGATCTGCACGAGTTTCTTCTCCTGCAACGCTTCGGAAATCTGGATCAGGTCGGAGGCCCCGCCCGCCTGGCAGACGTGGTTCACGTCGCCGGCGTTGCGCAGGTTCATGATCCGGTTCCACTTGAAATCTTCCGAGAAGACTTCGAAAGTCTTGGGCTGGTCCACGTACGGGGCCAGCACTTCGGGATTGTACCGGTCGGGAACGCGCAGCAGGATGCCGCCGTGATACGGGATGATGTCCCAGACCTTGATATAAGAAGTTGACGGCAGCAGACGGCCGTAATAATAATCCACTGTATCCCCCAGCGTATAGAAATCCACATAAGGCTGCCCACTCGTTTCCAGGAGGCGGACCTTGTCCTCGTAGCCTTGTTCACGGAAGATCTCGATCGCTTCTTCCAGCCGGACTTCGCGGCGATGGAACGGCAGGTTCTGCGCGATGATCTCCTGCATGCGCGCCTTGATTTTGTGGATGTCCTCTTCCGTCATCGGACTTCCGTCGGGCTTGTGCCACTCGCAGAAATAGCCGTTCGAAATGGGATGCTTGATTTCGATCTTCGACTTGGGGCAGATGTCCTGCGTGGCCTTGCAGAGCAGGAAGCAGAGCGAGCGGCAGTACACGCGGCGCGCACTGGCATCGCGCAGGTCCAGGAACTCGATGTCGCGGTTGTTGTATACGCGGAAACGAAGTCCTTGCGATACGTTGTTGACCTTGGCCGAAACAATGGGATACGGGCGCTCGAATTCGAATTCCGGAAGCATTTCTTCCAGCGTGGTGCCTTCGTTGAACTGTTTGTACGAACGGGTGTTTTTACAGTAAATCTTGAGCATGGTTTACGCGTTGTGCAGGTTCAGGGGATCAAGGGTGTTGTCGATGAAGGTGAGCATGTCGCTCCACACGCGGTCGCGCTGCGTCTCGTTGTGGATCTCGTGGCGCATCTGGGGATAGACTTGCGCGGTCACGTTGTGGTAGCCCAATTCGGGAAGCAGGCGCACTGCCCGGCGGAACTGGGAGTCGCTGCCGCGACAGGGGTCCTGTTCGCCGGACATGAAGTGGATATGCATGCCGGGATGCCGGACGCCCCAGCCTTTGCGGCTGTAACAGTCCTGCATCAGTCCGAGCAGGTTGTAGAAGCCGTTGGCCGTGAAAACAAATTGGCAGAGCGGATCTTCGTAATAGGACTTCAGGATCTCCGGATTCGAGCAGACCCACGCCATGGGCCCTTCGCCGGCGAAGGGTTTGCTGTAGGCGCCGAACGACATCTTCTGCAGCAGCTTGGGACGATAGTGCCAGCCTTTGCGTCGGCCGAAGCACCAGGCCAGGGCCTTCCCCACTCCCTTCGCGGGATTGTCCACGGGGCAGCCGCTTACCAGCAAGGCATCGACGCGGTCATCATATTTTTTCAGGAAGGAACGCACAATCATCGAGCCCATGCTGTGACCGTAGAGGATGACCTTGAGGTCCGGGTATTGGGCATGGATCCAGTCGTTCACGACGCGGACGTCTTCCACCAGGGCCTGCCAGCCGCCATCGTACATATAGCCCAAGTCGTCCGGACTCTTGACGGAAGCGCCGTGGCCACGATTGTCGTGGATGACGCACACGAGGCCGTGAGCGGAAAAGAATTCCATCAAGGGGATATAGCGTTCTTTGTGTTCGCACATGCCGTGCACCAGCTGGATGACCCCACGGGGCGCCGCACCAGTTGCATCGGGGACCGATTCAAGAGCGGCCAGTGTCAGCCCGTCGGCCGAAGCGGCCAGCGTGAAAGAATTGATTGCCATGCCTGTTCGCGTTTATCCAACAAATTTAAAAAAAATGAACGATAAACCGACATCCGGGACGATTTATTTGTATTTTTGACCTGATGATTGTGACGCTTCCTTTTCTCGAGAAACGTTTTGAAACGTTTAACCACGACTATTTCGACGATGCGCTGTCGCCCGTGCCCATCAAACTGGGCCGCGCGGTACGCAGTCTAGGCTCCTGCGCCTACAAGAAGCGCAGGAAGTTCTTCGGGAAATGGGAGTACTATGATTTCCGCATCCGGATCAGTACGCGATTCGATCTGTCCGAATCAGAATGGGAGGACGTCCTCCTGCACGAGATGATCCACTACGAGATCCTTTCCCGGCATCTGAAAGACACGTCTGCCCATGGACGGCTGTTCCGCGCCCGCATGAAAGAGATCAACGAGCAGTTCGGCCGGCAGATCCGGATCTCATACCGGATTAAACCGGTTTCAGGATAAAGTGGAAGCGGTATTCACCGTATGGCAGCATGTACTGCGGCAGCGGCACTTCGCCCCAGCTGGTAATGCAGCCCAGGCCCATTTGACGCCAGTCCAGCAACAGGTTCGTAACGTCATCTTCCTTCAGAAGTTCGGAGTGGCGGTTGTGCTTGACTTCGCCGTCATCGAGTGTCTCGATGCGGTAGTGAAGCGCCGACGCTGAGAAAGGTTCCTCCGCCTGGATTTCCAGACCGTGACCCCGTGCGTCGGTGATACGCAACCAGCGAAGATCCGTATGCGTACCAGTCTCTTGTGGCTTGATATACGGATAGAACTGCTCCGTAACCGTCTGCGACCAACGGCCGAGGAAGGATGCGGAATAGCGGTCCGCATAGTTCTCGAAAGGACCGCGGCCATAATATTCCAGATGCTCGAACGATTTGGGCATCGGAATCTGCACGCCGAAGCGGAACAGGCCCGGCAGTTCACGGTTTGCACCCGGAACCAGCTGCTCCGTGATTTCGATGGCACCCTGGTCATTGACCCGGTATTCCATCAGCACCCGGGCATCGGATCCCTCGAGTTTGTACTCGATGATGATTACCTGCAAGTTGTTCTTGTCGTATTGGGAGAGACTGTAATAATACAGCTTCGGTTTCTTCCAGAAAGCCATCTTCTTCTGCAGTTCGGCGCCAAAGTCGTTGTCGGTCGGCGCCCGCCAGAAGTTCGGCTTGATGGTTTCCCCGCTCTTGAGGAAATTCACGCCGCCCGTCTGCCAGCGCGTGATGGATCCATCGTCCACGGAGAAATCAATCTCGAAATTGGCCCCGCTTACGGTGAACTGATGCGCCGCATTGTTGCGGATCTTCGGCCGGCTCGCACTCCTGAGCGGCTGCATCGTCCAGTGGTAGTCGTTCAGTGCGATCTGCTGCCGCGCTACCTCGAATCCTTTCTCAAGCAGACCGTCCTCCTTCTTGAGGCTGTAACTTAAATTCAGCAGCCACTCGGCCGAATTGTCGATGTCGCCGTAGGGCACGTCGAGGATTCGGCGCTCCTGCGGTCCCACATTCACGTCTTCCAGGTGCCCGCGTGCCTGCAGTTCGCCATTGCGGTAGAGTTCCCAATGCATCTGGCAGTTGGACAGGTCGCGGAAGAAGTTCTCGTTGTAGATCTCCAGCCGGTTCGGCGCTTTGAGTTCCGACCAGATGTTCTGGTAGAAATATTGGATTTCGTAGGCATGCGGATTGAACTGGCGGTCCGGGCCGACTACGCCATTGTCACAGAAATTCTGGTCGCTGGGATCCGAATGGTTGAAGTCGCCGCCATAGGCATAGAAACTCTTTCCGCGGCTGTTTTTCCAGTGAATCGACTGGTCGGCGAAGTCCCAGATGAAGCCGCCCTGGAGTTTGGGCAGGGTACGGTGCAAGTCCCAGTACTCCTTGAATCCGCCTTCAGAATTGCCCATGGCGTGAGCATATTCGCACTGGATGAGCGGTTTGGTCTTTTCCGGATCCTCGCTGTACCGCTTCACATAGTCCGGGCTGGCATACATCGGGCAGAAAACATCCGTCTTGCCGTCGTAACGGGCTTGCTCGTACTGGATCGGGCGGCTCGGGTCGAGGGCACGGACCAGGTCGTAGGCCGCTTCAAAGTTGGGGCCGTAGCCCGCTTCGTTGCCGAGCGACCACACGATGATGGCGGGATGGTTGAAATTGCGCTGCACATGACGCTGGTTACGCTCCAGATGCGCCTGCAGGTAGGCCGTGTCACGGGCGAGTGTGGCGGAGCCATAGCCCATGCCGTGCGACTCGACGTTCGCTTCAGCTACCATGTAGAGCCCGTACCGGTCGCACAGGTCATACCAGTATGGATCATCGGGATAGTGGCAGGTGCGGACCGCATTGATGTTGAGCTGTTTCATAACCTTGATATCCTGCTCCATCCGCTCGCGCGACACCACGTAGCCACCGTCCGGATCGAGTTCGTGCCGGTTGACGCCCTTGATCAGGACGCGCTTGCCGTTGACCAGCAGGTCCGAACCTTTGATCTCCACTTTGCGGAAGCCCGTGTTGAAGTGGAGGGTCTGCAATAGCTTCTTTCCGTCGTACAATTTGACGTCCAGCCGGTAGAGATACGGATCCTCAGCACTCCACTTGTGTACGTTTTCCACGAAGAACCGTCCGACGAGGAAGGCACCGGAAGCTTTCACGGGCTCCGCGGCTTTCTTCCCTTTCGCATCGAGGAGATGCATCTCCACACGCGTGCGTTTGAAATCGGCCACAGTTACGTTGACGGTCAGCGTGCCGTCTTTGTAGCCGGCGTCCAGGTCGGGTGTAATGGAAACGTCTTCGATGTGTTTGACGGGACGTGTATAAAGGTAGCAGTCACGCGCTACGCCGGAAAACCGGAAGAAATCCTGGTCTTCGAGATAGGTGCCGTCACACCAGCGGAAAATCTGGAAGGCAATCAGATTGCGCTTGCCCGGCTGCAGGAATTCGGTCACGTCGAATTCACACTCCAGTTTGCTGTCTTCGCTGTAACCCACGAACTTGCCGTTGACCCACAGGTAAAGACAAGAGGTCACGGAACCGAAGTGGATGATCATCTGCTGGCCCTTCCATTCGGCGGGGATTTGGAAGAACTTCCGGTAGGTTCCCACATGGTTGTTCTCTGTCGGCGGAACCGGCGGCGTGTTCTTGGCCCGGCCGTTCCAGGCGTAGCCCGTATTGACATACACAGGATCGCCGTAACCGTTCAACTCCCAGACACCCGGCAGCGGCATCCGGCTCCAGGCGGCCTCGACGTAGTCGGGACGCCAGAAATCGGCAGGCTGCTGGTTTGCGCTCCGGACCCAGTTGAAGTGCCATTCCCCCGCGAGCGGGAGAATCTGGGACTCTTCGGCCAGGAAAGTGCTGTGCATCTGGAGACGGTTGATACCATTGACATGGGGGTCCTGCCATTCGGTGAAGGTCTGGGCGCGGCCTGCGGCGGCGGCCAGCAGAAGGAGGAGCGTGAAAAGAATCGTTTTTTTCATGTGTGCGTATTCTGCATACAAATTTAACATATTTTTGCTAACTTTACCTCTTGATCGCAACGAAAATATGACTGAAGAATTGAATCTGGTAAAGGACCTGGCCGTCATCCTGATTGCGGCGGGTCTTTTTACCATCATCTCGAAGGCTCTGAAGCAGCCGCTTATCTTGGGGTATATCATCGCGGGTTTCATCGTGGGGCCGCATCTTGGCCTGTTCGGCATTTCATCGAAGGAATCGGTAGAGCAGTGGTCCGAGATCGGCATCATCTTCCTGCTCTTCGCGCTAGGATTGGAGTTCAGTTTCAAGAAGCTTCTCAAAGTGGGCAGCAGCGCACTGATTACGGCCGGCTGTGTCTGCGTGGGCATGTTCGTCACAGGCAATATCGTAGGCCATGCGCTGGGTTGGAGTTCCATGGAAGCCATCTTCCTGGGCGGCTTGATGTCCATGTCCTCGACCACGATCATCATCAAAGCTTATACGGACCTGGGACTCAAGAATAAAGCCTACTCTACCCTGGTCTTCGGCACGCTCGTGGTGGAAGACCTCATTGCCGTGGTGCTCATGGTGTTGCTGACCACCATCGCCACGGCCAACCAGTTTGCTGGCGGCGAGATGCTCATGGGACTGGCCAAGCTGCTGTTCTTCCTGATCCTGTGGTTCTTAGTAGGCATCTATGTCATCCCGTCTTTCCTCAAGTGGGCCCGGAAATACCTCACCGACGAAATCCTGCTGCTGGTGGCTATCGGCCTGTGTTTCGGGATGGTGACACTTGCCAGTTTCGCGGGCTTCTCCTCCGCCCTGGGCGCTTTTGTCATGGGCTCGATCCTCTCGGAAACCATCGAGGGCGAACATATCGGGAAGCTGGTGATCAGCATCAAGGACCTGTTCGGTGCTATCTTCTTCGTCTCCGTGGGCATGATGGTCGACCCGCAGGTCATTGCAGAGCACTGGCTGCCGATCCTCATCCTGACGCTGGTTACGGTACTGGGTATGACGATCTTCGGTTCGCTGGGCGCCCTGGTCGCGGGCCGCGGTCTCAACACGGCCGTCCATACGGGTTTCAGTCTGGCGCAGTTGGGTGAGTTTTCCTTTATTATCGCGGGACTCGGCGTGAGCCTGGGAGTGATGCGGGGCTTCATCTATCCCGTCATCATCGCAGTGTCGGTCATTACGACTTTCACCACGCCTTATATGATCAAGGCCGCCACGCCGGTCTGCAACTTCCTCTACAAGAAGCTACCGGTCAGGATTTTGGCGAAACTGGACCCTTCGCCCGATGCGGCGGACAAGTCGAGTGCGGAGGAACAGAGCGAGTGGAAGCAGATGCTCAAGAGCTACGGGCTCCGCGTCGTCCTGTACAGCGTGATTCTGGTTGCCATTTTTCTGGGATCGAAACTCTATCTTGACAAGGTGCTGACGCGCCTTCTGCCCGACGCAGCGACAGCATGGCGCAGCGCTATCGGCCTTGTCATCACACTGCTCGTCATGGCACCCTTCCTTTATGGCCTGGCCGTCAACGGCAACGACATCAAACGTTCTGCAGTTCATCTGATGCGGGAAAAAGACCGCAACAAGTGGCCGATCCTGGCCCTGGTTTTTCTGCGCATCTTCATCGCGATCGCCTTTGTCATTGCGGCGGTGCTGATGCATTATTCCCTCTCCTACTGGAGTTTGCTGCTGATCATCCTGGCCGGCGTCGCTTTCTTCATCCTGGCGCGTCGCTCCGTGCATCAGTTCACCGGTCTTGAGGAACGGTTCATTACCAATCTGAACCAGAAGGAAGAGTATGAGCGAAAGCGCACACCCATCGCTTCTGGCGTCCGGTCCAAGATGAAAGGCCACGACGTGGCTGCCGAGAATGTCATCATCTCGCCGAACTCGGAATATGCCGGCAAGCAGTTGCGGGAGATTCCGTTCCGGCAGAAATATGGTATCAACATCGCCAAGGTGGTCCGCGGCAGCCGCCGTATCCTGGTCCCTTCGCCCGACGAGTATATCTATCCCTACGACGAGGTGCTGGCCATCGGGACCCGGCAGGAGGTGACGCATTTTGTCGAGGACATGGCAGCGGAAGATCTCCGGAATGCCGATTCCTACGAAACCGACGACTTCGTGCTCGACAGTTTCGAACTGCAGAAAGGCTGCTACCTCGACGGCAAAGTGCTGCGCGACACGAATATGCGCCAGAAAGGTTGCATGGTGGTCGGCGTAGAACGCGATGGCCTCTCCCTGATGAGTCCCAAGCCCGACTTCCAGTTCCAGGCCGGCGATTTCGTGTGGCTGGCCGGCGAGCGTGTCGAATGCGAGAAGATGGTGCTGGTCAATGGATATACGGAGACTTAATTACCGGTTCGGCTGGCTGATTGCCGACTATCTGAACGAAAATCCGTGTGCCGTCACGCCGGATTTGCTGCGCAGCGTGCTTCCTGAAGACGCTGATGCGGCGACCGAACAGGTAGTTTATGCGGCGCTGCTGGGCGGATTGTTGGGGCTGGATCCAGAGACTTCGGAAGAAGACCGTTTCCTGGAAGATGGTTATCTGCGTCCCGGATTGCAGCGTCTTGAGATTACGCCATGGCGGGAGAATCCTTATTATCAGCAGATTCTTTTTTCGCAGGACGGCGTTGGCGGCAGGAACGGCTGGGCGCTCGCCTGGCAGGAATACCAGCCCTACGAATTGTTCCTGCGTGATGATTTGATCCTCACCGACGATCTGCGGCAGATTCCGGCGCTCGGCTATTTCCCGGAGTGGTTCCGCTATCCTTCCGTACTGCAGGACGGCCGCGAGTGGATGTCCATAAAGCCCAGTGAAATCGCCAGTTCCCAGGCCTCCATTGATGCAGCTGCGGGACGTGTAGTCACCTTCGGCCTCGGTCTCGGCTACTTCGCTTTTATGGCGGCACGCAAGCCGGAGGTATCATCCGTAACGGTGGTCGAGCGAGATCCGTCCGTCATTGCCCTGTT
>JAEEGG010002234.1_pt1 | contig 50526 bp, 47 predicted proteins | sample 9134161 | NCBI WGS metagenome assembly JAEEGG01 (sample SAMN16246543, study PRJNA631951) | gut metagenome | biome: gut microbiome; feature: rumen; material: CR-attached | host: Bos | place: Iran: Karaj | collected 2018-10
CATTGCAAAAAATTGAGAACCGCCCGGCTCCATTGTCCTTTTGTCAAACTTTTATTATCGGCATAAATTTACTACTTTTGTCGTACAAACCTAGGTGCAGAGAACTACGCTGCAAATCTAAGGTTTGTGAAAACAATGGAAATATGGAAAACACATCGGCAGAAAGGATAGAGGAACTGGTCCTGAAACAGAGGGAGTTCTATGCTACGGGCACTACCCGTGACGTGAAATGGCGCGTAGGGCAACTGAGGGCCTTCAAGAAGGGCCTTCAGAAGTGGGAAAAGCACATCATGGATGCCCTGTGGCAGGACCTTCACAAGAGTTACGAGGAAGCTTATATCTCTGAATTCGGCCTGGTTTACGGAGAAATCAGGGAGGCAATCCGTAAAACGCCCAAATGGGCAAAGCGCAGGAGCAGGCCAACTCCGCTTACCGTTCTGCCCGCCTCAAGCTATATAGTAAGGGAACCGCTTGGCTGCACTCTCATCGTGAGCCCGTGGAACTATCCCGTGCAGCTGCTTCTGAATCCGTTGGTTGGGTGTATATCGGCCGGATGTACTGCCATCCTGAAGCCTTCCCCGTACGTCCCCAATGTGTCCAAGGCTCTGGAGGACATGATTGCCGATACCTTCCCTGAGGAGTATATTGCCGTGGTGCAGGGAAACCGTGTGGTGAACGGGGAACTTTTCAAGCACCGATACGACCTTGTTTTCCTTACCGGAAGCCCGTCCCTTGGCCGAATAGCGATGGAGGCGCAGTCAAAGTACCTCACACCCATGGTGCTGGAACTTGGAGGCAAGAGCCCGTGCATCGTGGACAAGGACGCAAACCTCAAACTTGCGGCAAAGCGCATTGCCTGGGGGAAGTGTCTCAACAGCGGCCAGACCTGCATCGCACCGGATTACCTTTTCCTGCATAAGGATATAAAGGAGGCGTTTGTGAAGGAGTTCAAGGCCGCGCTCCAGGAACTCTACCCTGAAGGCACCGAGAACTCTGACAAGTTTGTGCATATAGTCAAGGAATCGGCCTTTGAAAGGCTTGAGAGCTATCTTGCCGGAGCCACAATCCTTGCCGGCGGCCATCATGACCGTTCCCGCCTCTGGATGGAGCCAACCCTTCTGGACAACGTTTCACTGGATTCTCCGGTCATGCAGGAGGAGATTTTTGGGCCGATATTCCCGGTCATGACCTTCCTGGACCGCCGGGAGGTTGTGTCCTTTGTTACGGCCCGTGAAAAGCCCCTGGCGTTCTACTATTTTGGAAAGACCGCCGCGGCGTGGGAGATTATCGGCCAGACAACTTCTGGCGGTGCATGCATCAATGACACCATAATGCACATTGCCAACAGCAACATCCCGTTTGGAGGCGTGGGGAATTCCGGTATGGGCAGCTACCACAGTGAGAGAAGTTTCCTTGCATTCAGCCATGAGCGCGCCGTGGTGAAATCCCCTTCCCGGCTGGACGCTCCGTTCAGATATATGCCGTATAAGTTCTTTGGGATCATAAAGCGTATGCTGTAATCTCGGAAAAAAGAGTTATATTTGTGTGATACAATTAACCAGATATGAGTACACTGCACGTAATTGACCACCCCATGATCCAGCATAAGCTCACGATCATGCGTAAAAAGGAAACCGGTTCAAAGGATTTCCGTGAACTTCTTCAGGAAATTGCCCTCCTTATGGGCTATGAGGTCACCCGTGACCTTCCCCTTATGGACGTGGAGATTGAAACCCCCATCTGCAAGACCACCGCAAAGATCATTACCGGCCGCAAGCTGGCCGTGGTGCCCATCCTCCGCGCCGGCCTTGGAATGGTGGACGGTATCCGCACGCTGGTTCCCGTGGCAAAAGTTGGTCATATCGGCCTTTACCGTAATGAGGAAACACACCAGCCCGTGGTCTATTACTGCAAACTCCCTGAGGATGTCCAGAAGCGCCTTGTGATTGTAACGGATCCCATGCTTGCAACCGGCGGCAGCGCCTGCGACGCAATCACCATGCTCAAGGAGCGCGGCTGCCACAATATCCGCCTTATGTGCCTTGTGGGTGCACCGGAAGGCATTGAGAGGGTCCAGAAAGAGCATCCAGATGTGGACATCTACCTTGCCGCCGTGGATGAGAAGCTCAATGAGAACGCCTACATCGTTCCCGGCCTTGGTGATGCAGGAGATAGGATTTTTGGAACAAAGTAACCAGTGTAGCGTTCGCTTTTACGGCGTGGAGATAACTGATTGAAAATCAGCGGAATATGTAAAAGAGGGTGTCGGATTTCCGGCACCCTCTTTTGTGTAATGCGCTAATAATGAGGCGTTTAGCTCCACGAGGATACCCGATCGGAGTCGGGTATGACGTTCAGGGCCGGGCGCCCGACTGGGGCTACACCACGCCGCTGGAGAGCTGGCGCTTGATAAGTTCCCGCTTTAAGTCTGCGCCATAGGCATATGCGCCCACGTCTATGCTGTCAAGGAGATAGAGGTCACTGCCCTTGAAGAGGGTGCCCTCCGCGGCGGTGCGGATTTCCAGCGCCTTGTCCATTGACTCCTTGGGGATCACAAGGTGGCAGGGAATGACGTACGCAATGGGATTGTAGGCCACGACATGCGCTACGGGCCTCACACCCTGCGGGACGCCCGCGAGGGCCGCAATCTCGGAGTAACTGTAGAGTTTGCGGGGAAGGTCAAAGAGCGTTTTCCACACCTTGAGCTGGAAGGGCGTGCCGAATGGCCTGAGGTCTTCCCACTTCAGGTACCTTGCAAATTCAAGGAGATCTTCCGTGGAGATCTTTCGGGTGCCGATACTCCCAACCTCTGCGGGGTCCAGGGCGGCAATCTCCGCCCCAATCCTGGCCAGATGACGGTAGTCAGTGGCAATTGATGCCACCTTCCCGTCAATCTCCGTTACAATCCATTGTGTACTCATATAACAATATTATCTGTTTCAATCTTAGTCACGTTTTGGCCCCAAAACGTGACCGAGTCCGTTAAACTCGCTCTTCCAGTGCGGCCACGGCGGCCTGGATCTTGGCGGTCTGGGCATCCAGCCACTCTGAATCCGGACCGGCGGCAGGAACGGGATCAAGTTCCACGGGATCCCCGATGGCCATGCGGTAGCGGTGAGGGAAATCCCAGTATGCGTTCCACACCGGCACCACCTTGGCTCCGCTCTTGAGGGCAAGGAGCGCGGCTCCGTTTTGGAACTTCAGGAGTCCCTTCCCGGTTTTGTTGCGCTTGCCTTCTGGGAAGATGATTACGCTCTCTCCCTTCCGGAGTGCCTCCAGGGATTCCTCTATCCACCTCAGGGAAGTTTTCTTACGGTCCAGAGGAATGCACTGGGCGTGAGAGTAGAACTTCTGGGTGAAGCTGGACTTGTCATAGTAGTCCTTTGCAACAAGCGGCCTTATCATCCACCTGAAATACTCTACCATCAGGATTACGGGGTCCATCAGGCCCACGTGACGGCAGGCATAGATGGTGGGGCCGTCGTGGGCGGGCTTTCCGCCACACACCTTGGGCCTCTGGACCGTGTGGACCACACCCCAGCAGAAGTAGCGGAGGGCTTTATCGGCCAGGCTAAGGTGCGCTTCTTTTATGGTTCCGCTCATCCTGCAATCACGTTAATCTGCTCTCCGGTAACCTCCATGGTAAGGGGCAGTGTGCCGGGGATTTCGCCGTCAACTTCCACGGGATCGGCCACCTTTCCAAGGGGCTTTACCGTCATTTTCTTGAACTTCCGGGTAATCATTCCGGGCTGCACGGCAAGGTCTCCGGATACGCAGTGGAGCATAAGCATAAGGCCCTTGATGTGGTTGTAGCCGGGCATAAGGGTGATGTCCAGGAGGCCATCGTCCCACTTGGTGTCCTGGGCGGTCTGGATGAGGCCACCGCCGCGGTATGCGCCGTTTCCAAGGGTGGCGGTGAAGAGTTTGCCGGTGTATGCAACTTCTCCGTCAAGGGTGACTTCTACGGGATGGCGTTTGCGTGAAAGCGTTGCAAGGGGGGCTACCATGGTGTAGAGGAAACCGCCTTTCCGGCCTTTCTCCTTAAGCCTGTTGGTGCGGATACAGATGTCTGCATCTACACCTATGCCGCCGATATTTGCCATTGCAAAGACGCCCTGCGGGAAGGTCATCCGAACAACGTCTTCCTTGGCGGTTTTGCCTGCGATGATGCAATCGGCCGCCTTTTCAACGTCCTCAGGGACGCCCGGGGTGCGGATCCAGTCGTTGCCGGTGCCGTAAGGAAGGGCGGCAAGGGTGAAGTCCGCGAGGGAGGTCTTAGAGTTATCGGCATACCTCAGAAGGCCGGTGAGGACCTCGTGAACGGTGCCGTCTCCGCCTGCCGCGATGAATTTGCGGAAGCCCTTTGCCGCGGCCTTCTGCGCCAGTTCAATTGCGTGTCCGGCATGCTCGGTTGCAGCCACCTCAACTTCAAGGCCGGCCTTGGTCAGTTTTTCAACAGATTTGTTCCAGGCGTCTCCCGTAGAGGCCGATGCGCTCTTGGGGTTGCCGATCATCATCCATTTTTCCATTGTTATCTAGGTTTTAGAGTTAATATATCCACGTGAGGGTAGCCTCCCAGCCTGAACGCAAAGGCGCTTCCAAGGCCGGGGGTTACGTATAGTTTCTGAGCTCCATTCTCATACAGGCCGCCGGACTCATGCAGCCGCCAGTGGCTGGGGTGAAGGCCGGTGAGCTTGTATTTGAGGCCGTGCGTATGGCCGGAAAGTGTAAGGCCGATATCCGTTTTTGGCAGCACTTCCATCCTCCAGTGGGTAGGGTCGTGGGAGAGAAGGATCTTGAAGGCCTCTTCCTCCACACCCTCCAGCGCCTTCCCAAGGTCTCCTCCAACTTTTCGGAAGTAGGGGTTCTTTGTGATATTGTCTACGCCCACAAGGACCACTCCCGGGCGGAGCTCTACGCTTTCATTCCTCAGGACCTTCCATCCCAGGGACTTCTCAAAGGCTTCCAGGGCCGCCATATCTTTTAATCGGCCTTCCTCATTGGAATCATGCGGGCCGTGAAGGAGGAAGTCGTGGTTCCCGAGGATGGCGTACACAGGCGCCTGAAGCCGCGCCAGTACCTTCCTGTACGGGAAAGCCTCCTTTGCCTCAAAGTTCACAAGGTCCCCGACAAACAGGATTACGTCCGGATTGCAGGCATTCACAGTATCTATGATGCGGCTTATGTACTTACTCTTTGTTCCAAAGGAGCCAAGGTGAAAATCCCCTATCTGGCATATCCTGAGGGGCTCTGAGGGGAAGCCTTCGATCTCAATGGCTGTTTCCTTCACCTGAAGATGACGCGTCACATAGAAGATGAGCGTGATGAAAAACAGGCTCACGGCAGCGCCCACGGCAATGCCCGCCACCGGAGAGGCCAGGCCGATGAGAGCCAGCAGGAACTTTGGCAGTTCAAAGATGAAGATGAGGTAGGAGAATACCCTAAGGGAGTCTGCGTACCATTTTCCCGTGCCGATAAGCGGCAGGCAAAGCCCCGCGGCCAGCGTGGGCGCCGCCATCACTGCTATGGCCCACCACGGCGCGCCCTTCAGGAGCGTAAGGCCGATAATTGTATCGGCCGCCACCCCGAAGAGTATCCAAAACAGCACGTAGGTCCTGAATTTCATTGGTTTACTAGTGTAGCTATCTACAAAGATAGCATTTTTCCGCAATTATTGCTATCTTCGCATAGATATGAAAAAGCTTCTTACAATATTATCGGCCCTTGGGGTAGCCCTGGTGGCCGCAGCGCAGCCGGCAGGCCGTGAACTTTGGAATGACTGCTGGTCCTTCACCAAGGACGGCAGCACCCGCACCGTGAACCTTCCCCATGACTGGGGCGTGGAGGGGGAGTTCAATCAGGAATTCCCCGGAGAAACCGGAAAACTTCCCTGGTGGGGAAAGGCCCGCTATGGGAAAACCCTGGAGGTGACGGAGGAAGACCTCCAGAAGGACATCCGCCTGGAAGTGGACGGTGCAATGTCCAATGCCTCCGTATTTGTGAACGGAGTGAAGGCCGGCGGCTGGGCTTACGGATACTCCAGCTGGGCTGTAGACCTTACCGGAAGGCTGCAGGAAGGCAAAAACCGCATAGAGATAGTCCTTGACAACAAACCGGAAAGCTCCCGCTGGTACCCCGGCGGCGGCATCTACCGCAATGTGTGGATCACAAAGACTGAAAAGACCTCCGTGGCCCACTGGGGTACTTTCATCACCACCCAGCTTGCCCCCGGCAAGGCCATTGTGTACCAGAAGGTGACCCTCAAGGCCCCGGAAACCTGCATTGCCCGCATTTCCACCCGTATCCTCTACAAGGAGGGCAACACGGAATATGTGGTGGCCGAAACCCGCTCGGTTGTTGAGGCCTGGGACGGCCGCTCGGAGGTCCAGGACTTTGAGATAGTGAGCCCCCGCCTCTGGAGCCCGGAGAACCCTCAGATGTATCTTGCCCGCACAGTGGTTGAGACAGAAGACACCAGGGACGTGTATGAAACTCCCTTCGGCATCCGCAGCGCGGAATTCCGCCCGGACGGCTTCTACCTTAACGGCATAAAGACCTTCCTTAAGGGCGTGTGCCTGCATCACGACGCAGGCGCGCTTGGCGCGGCATGGAATGAGGATGCCTGGCAGCGCCGCCTTATCATGCTCAAGGAGATGGGCTGCAATGCCATCCGCATGAGCCATAATCCTCCAGCACCGGAGCTCCTTGACATGTGTGACCGCATGGGCTTCCTTGTAATGGACGAACTAACGGACACCTGGACCGTTTCCAAGAAGGAGAACGGCTATGCTACGCTCTTCAACGAGTGGGTGGAGAAAGACCTCACGGCAATGATCCGCCGTGACAGGAACCATCCCAGCATAATCCTATGGAGCATCGGCAATGAATGCGGGGAGCAGGGCTGGCCGGAAAGGTGGGACATCCCGCGCCGCCTTACAGACCTCTGTCACAGGGAGGACCCCACCCGCCTCACAACCGCCGGCAATGACAACCCCGGCGCCGCCTTCTCCGGCTACGCGGAAACAATAGACGTCTACGGCTTCAACTACAAGCCTCACCTCTATGAGCAGTTTGTGGAAGAGCATCCAGGCCAGCCAGTCCTTGGCTCAGAAACATCCTCCTGCATATCCACACGCGGATATTACCTCTTCCCCGTAGAGGAGGATAAGGGTAAGGGCTGGACCATGGACCCTCCCTTCCAGGTGAGCTCCTATGACCTCTACGCCCCCGGCTGGGCTTCAAAGCCGGATTACGAGTGGGAATATGAGGACAAGGTTCCTGAGTGCGCCGGAGAATTTGTCTGGACAGGCTACGACTACCTTGGAGAGCCCACCCCCTTCAATATGGACCCCTCCGTGTTCACAAACTTCCACACAGAGGAAGAGAAGGAGGCCTACCGCAAGATGGTTGCCGCCTGGGGTCAGGAGATTGCGTCCGTGCCGCTCCCTTCCCGCAGTTCATACTTTGGTATAATAGACCTTGCGGGCTTCCCCAAGGACAGATTCTGGCTGTATCAGTCACGCTGGTGCCCGGATAAGCCCGTGGCCCACATCCTTCCACACTGGACATGGCCGGGCCGCGAAGGCATCGCCACCCCCGTCCACGTTTACACTTCAGGAGATGAGGCGGAGCTCTTCCTTAACGGAAAGTCCCTGGGCCGAAAGAAGAAGGACGGATATCGCATAGTATGGGACAGGGTGTTCTACACCCCCGGCACCCTTGAGGTGGTGTGCTACAAAAACGGCCGGGAATGGGCCCGTGACAAGGTTCAGACCGCCGGAAAGGCCGCCCGCCTTAACGCCTCCGTAGACTACGAAGGAGAGGACCTCAGCTACGTCGCCGTGGATGTCCTGGATAAGGCCGGAGTGCTGTGCCCGGGATCATCGGCCCTTATCAAATTTGAGGTGAAGGGCCCCGCAGAGATTGTTGCAACAGACGCCGGAGACCCCACTTCCCACGTGCCTTTCTACAGCCCGGAGCTTCCGGCATTTGCCGGAAAGGCCTCCGTCATTATCCGCCGTACGGGTAAGGGCCCGGTCACCGTACTGGCCTCATCAAAAGGACTTAAAAAAGCTAAGATAACGTTATGAAAAGGTTGATTCCCGTCATTTTTATGGCCCTCGGGGCCCTTGTGACCGCCTGCGACACCTTCAAGGCCGCCGTCTTTGAAGACGAGATGGTTATGCCCCTGGAGGGCTCTGAGGCCGATTCCCTCTTCTACAAGGTCTCCATCCAGTATGCCTCCAAAGGCATGCTCATCCCCGCCATGGAGAAGATGAACGCCGCCATAGTGGGCCAGGCCTTCGATATGGAGGGCGTTGATATCGGCCCGCTTGAAGAAACGGCCGCGCAGTACAGGGAGAACCTCATTGACGAGTACATCACGGAGAATTCCGGCATGGTGGGAGAACTCCCCGTCCTCACCTGGGAAGACACTCTCACCGGGGAATTCACCTCCAAGTACAAGGGCTGGCGCAACTACCTTATTAATTATTACTGGTACAGGGGCGGTGCCCACGGGGCCTCAACCTACTGCCAGATAGTGTTTGACGCCAAGACCGGAGACGTAGTGACGGAGGCCGATATCTTCACGGACGGCTACTTCGACAATGTTTCCGCCCTCATGCAGGCGCAGGCCAAGGCCGATATTGAGGCCGATAACCCCGAAATCCTGGAGCTCCTTGACCTTGAGGAGGTGGTTCCCAACGCAAACTTCTCCGTGGGTCCGGACGGCGTCCAGTGGCTTTTCCAGCCGGACGACCTCTTGCCGCATGCCTTCGGCCCTCTCTTCGTAACGCTGTCCTGGGATAAGCTTAAACCATATCTCAGATGAGGCGGCTTGTCCTCATGCTAGCCCTGGCCCTTGTTTCAGCCGGGGCTTTTGCCCAGTATGTCCCCACCAGGGAAAACCTTGAGGCCCGAGCGGCCTTCAAGGAGAGAAGGCTGGGGATTTTCCTTCATTGGGGCATCTACAGCGCCTATGCGCAGGGGGAGTGGTATCTCTCCACGCATAAGCTGGATTCGGTGGCATATATGGCTGCAGCCGGGGGCTTCTGCCCTTCAAAGTTTGATGCCGATGCCTGGGCGCAGGCCTTCGCCGATGCCGGGGCGGGTTATGTGACCCTTACATCCCGTCACCACGACGGTTTTTCCATGTTCGGAACCCGCGAGAGCGGCTTCAACATCGTGGACGGCACGCCCTTCGGCCGGGACCCCCTTGCAGAGCTCACCGCAGCCGTGAAGGCACGCGGGATGAGGATGCAGTACTATTATTCCCTCATAGACTGGATAAGACCGGATTATCCAAAAGGGGACAGCGGCATCCAGAAAGACTCCCTGAAGGCATCCTACGGCCATTATCTGGAGTTTGAAAAGGCCCAGATCCGGGAGCTTATGGCACATAAGCCTGGGGCTCTATGGTTTGACGGCCTGTGGGACCAGCCGGAAGGCTTTGACTGGAGAGTGACGGAACTTTATGAGCTTATCCACTCCATAGACCCTGCCTGCCTCATTGGCAACAACCACCATAAGGCTCCGCTTCCGGGGGAGGACTTCCAGATGTTCGAGCGTGACCTTCCCGGAGAGAACGTATCAACCCTGCCGCTGGAGACCTGCGAAACCATGAATTACGCCTGGGGTTACAGGGTTGAGGACCAGTGGTACAAGCCTCTGAAGGAGCTGGTGGCCCTTCTTGTGAAAGCTGTTTCCAAGGACGCCAACCTGCTTCTTAATATCGGCCCCATGGCATCCGGAGAACTTCCGGCGCCCGCCCTTGAGCGCCTGAAGGAACTTGGCGCCTGGATGAAGGAGCACGGACACACCGTCAACGGCTGCGGCTCCACGGGCATTCCGCCGGAGCCCTGGGGCGTTACCACGCGCGATGCCCATCATCTTTATGTCCATATCCTGGAGCCATCGGCCCTTCCCGCAGATAATATAATTAAGGTAAACCTTGGCAGCCGCACTTTCTACCGTAAAGTGCCTTCAGACCTTGATCCGGTAGATACTATTCTGGAAATTTTGGTCAATTAAAATATTTTTCTTATCTTTGCAGCCCATTTTGCGGGGACATAAGCCCTTCAAGATGGACTGTAACTATATTTTATTTATTAACAAACATTTATGCCTACAATTCAACAACTTGTCCGTAAAGGACGCGAGCAGCTTGAAGTAAAGAGCAAGTCTCGTGCGTTGGATGCATGCCCTCAGAAGCGTGGCGTATGTCTGCGTGTTTACACCACTACGCCTAAAAAGCCGAACTCAGCTATGCGTAAGGTAGCCCGTGTCCGTCTTTCCAACGCCAAAGAGGTCAATGCCTACATCCCGGGCGAAGGCCACAACCTCCAGGAACACAGCATCGTGCTGGTTCGCGGCGGCCGTGTAAAGGACCTTCCGGGTGTTCGTTACCACATCCTTAGAGGAGCTTTGGATACCGCCGGCGTGGATGGACGTACACAGTCCCGTTCACTCTATGGCGCAAAACGTCCCAAGAAATCTAAGAAGTAATCATTATCACCTTTAATTTTTTATCAAAATGAGAAAAGCGAAGCCTAAAAAGAGGATTCTACTTCCTGATCCTAAGTTTCACGATGTGGAAGTTACCCGTTTCGTGAACAATCTTATGCTGCAGGGAAAGAAGAGTATCGCGTATTCTATCTTTTATGATGCCATCGACATGGTGGGCGAGAAGATGAAAGATTCTGACAAGGCTCCTCTCGATATCTGGAAGACCGCTCTTGAGAACGTGACCCCTCAGATTGAGGTCAAGTCCCGTCGTATCGGTGGTGCAAACTTCCAGGTGCCTACGGAGTTACGCCCGGAAAGAAAAGTTTCCGTCGCTATGAAGAACCTTATTCAGTTCGCACGCAAGCGTTCAGGACACTCCATGGCAGAAAAACTTTGCGCAGAGATCGTTGCCGCTTACAACAGTGAGGGTGGCGCATTCAAGCGTAAAGAGGATATGCACAGAATGGCCGAGGCTAACAAGGCCTTTGCACACTTCCGTTTCTAAGCAGTATGCTTCATGGCAAAGAGAGATCTTAAATACACCCGCAACATCGGCATCATGGCTCACATCGATGCCGGTAAGACCACCACGTCGGAGCGCATCCTCTACTACACCGGAAAGACCCATAAGATTGGAGAGGTTCACGAGGGAGCAGCCACCATGGACTGGATGGTTCAGGAGCAGGAGCGTGGCATCACCATCACTTCTGCCGCTACCACAGCCTTCTGGCACTACAACGGTGACACCTATCAGATCAACCTTATCGACACTCCCGGTCACGTGGACTTCACCGTAGAGGTGGAGCGCAGCCTCCGTGTACTTGATGGTACGGTTGCTACATTCTGCGCCGTGGGCCGCGTACAGCCTCAGAGTGAGACCGTATGGCGCCAGGCCGATAAATACGGTGTACCTAAGATTGCCTATGTGAACAAGATGGACCGCGTCGGCGCAGACTTCCTCGCATGCGTTGAGGAAATCAAGAACAAGCTCGGCGCAACCGCAGTTCCCATCTGTCTCCCTATCGGTGCCGAAGATAAATTCGAAGGCATCGTAGACCTCATCGACATGAAGGCCATCTTCTACGATGGTAACTCCGAGGAACTTGTCAACTACAAGGAAGGCGAGATCCCCGCAGAGCTCAAGGGTGAAGCCGCCCGCTGGAGGGATATCCTCCTGGAGGCCGCCGCAGAGTGCGATGAGACCTTGATGGAGAAATATTTCGAGGATCCTGATTCCCTTACCAAGGAGGAGATAATCGCCGCTATCCGCAAGGGCTGCATCTCAATGCAGATCGTCCCTGCCTGCTGCGGTTCTTCCTTCAAGAACAAGGGCGTACAGTTCCTCCTGGATGCCGTTATGAGGTATCTGCCTTCTCCTCTTGACAAGGGAGCAGTGAAGGGAACCAACCCCCGTACCGGTGATGAGATTTCACGTAAACCTTCCGCAGATGAGCCCTTCTGCGCCCTGGTGTTCAAGATTGCCACGGATCCGTTCGTTGGTCGTCTTGCATTCCTCCGCGCATACAGCGGCCGTCTGGATGCTGGTTCTTACGTGTACAACACCCGCACCGGCAAGAAAGAGAGGGTTGCCCGCCTGTACCAGATGCACTCCAACCACCAGAACCCCATAGAGTTCGTGGAGGCAGGTGACATCTGCGCAGCAGTGGGATTCAAGGACCTCCGCACCGGAGACACCGTGTGCCTGGAGGAAAAGCCCATCACCCTGGAAACCATGGAATTCCCGGATCCGGTTATCGGCATTGCAGTTGAGCCCAAGACCCAGAAGGATCTTGACAAGCTTGGAATTGCACTCAGCAAGCTGGCCGAGGAAGATCCTACCTTCACCGTGAAATCAGACCCGGAGACCGGCCAGACCGTTATCAGCGGTATGGGTGAGCTCCATCTGGATATCATCGTGGACCGTCTCCGCCGTGAATTCGGCGTGGACATCAACCAGGGCGCACCCCAGGTCAACTACAAGGAGTCCATCACCGGAAGCTATCAGCTCCGTGAGGTCTTCAAGAAGCAGACCGGCGGTCGCGGTAAGTTCGCAGACATCATCGTTAACATCTCTCCTGCCGATGAAGGCGTTCAGGGTCTTCAGTTCATCAATTCGGTCAAAGGCGGCAACATTCCCAAGGAATTCATCCCGTCAATCGAGAAAGGTTTCCAGAGCGCAATGCTCAACGGTGTCCTTGCCGGTTACGAGGTTCCTTCCCTTAAGGTAGAGGTCATTGACGGTAGTTACCACCCCGTGGATTCAGATCAGCTCTCCTTCGAGCTGGCAGCCAGGATGGCATTCCGTCACGCTTGCCCCAAGTGTCACCCGGTACTCCTTGAGCCCATTATGAGCCTTGAGGTAGTAACCCCGGAAGACTACATGGGAGACATCGTAGGAGACCTCAACCGCCGCCGCGGCCAGATTGTTGCCATGGACTCCACCGCCAACGGAGCACGTATCGTCAAGGCATACGTTCCGCTTTCAGAGCAGTTTGGTTATGTCACAGTGCTGCGCACCCTGTCTTCAGGCCGTGCCACCAGCACCATGACCTTCGACCACTACGCTGAGGTCCCTGCAAACCTTGCAAAGGACATCATCGAGAAGAGCGGATACCGTGTGTCTGACGACGAGTAAACCCAAGCAAAAAGTTAAAAAGTAATTGATATGAGCCAGAAAATCAGAATCAAGCTGAAATCTTTCGATCACATGCTGGTAGACAAGTCTGCTGCAAAGATCGTTGATACAGTGAAGGCAACGGGTGCAAAGGTAGTAGGTCCCATTCCTCTTCCCACCAACAAGAAGATCTTCACTGTGAACCGCTCAACCTTCGTCAACAAGAAGAGCCGTGAGCAGTTCGAGCTGGACTCCTATGTACGTCTTATCGACATCGACGAGTCCAACGCCAAGACCGTAGACGCCCTCATGAAGCTGGAGCTTCCTTCAGGCGTTGAGGTTGAGATCAAAGTGTGAGGCTAGCCCTCACCCAAAGGCCCCTTAGCTCAGCGGTTAGAGCAGCGGACTCATAATCCGTTGGTCCTGGGTTCAAATCCCCGAGGGGCCACTTCCTAAAGGCTGCCAGACGGCAGCCTTTACTTGTGTCCCCTTCGGGGATTTGAACCACTTCGTTCATTACTTTACCCCCTCCTAAATCCTCCCCTTTGGGAGGACTTGGTCCCCGAGGGGCCACCTGAAATCGGCCTTCGGCCTCCGATATCTCCAGGGGGATTTGAGCTGCTTCGCTTAACTTTCCGGTGTTGGGTCTCAGGTGCGGGTGGTGTGACTTTTTTGGGCACATCACCTGCAAAAAAGGGGTGTTTTTGCGGGTAATGAGACTTTTTTCGGCACATCACCTGCAAAAAAGGGGTGTTTTTGCGGGTAATGAGACTTTTTTCGGCACATCACCCGCACTTTGCTGTTCCAGCCGCGCTGCTTTTTCGCTATATTTGTACTATGAAACCACAGGAGATAATTGCACTAATCAAGCAGGAGGTGAAACCTGCGCTGGGGTGTACGGAGCCCATTGCCGTGGCACTGGCGGTAGCAAAGGCCGCGGAGATAATCAGCGAGAACTGCCCGTGCGGCAAGGACTGGCGCCTGACGGCCGATTTCAGGCTGGATGTGGCCGTCAGCGGCAACATTCTCAAGAACGGTATGGGCGTAGGCATTCCCGGAACAGGGATGGTGGGCCTTCCGGTTGCGGCGGCGTTAGGCGCCGTCTGCGGAGACTCTTCCCTTGGACTGGAGGTTCTGAGCGGCCTCACGCCTGAAGCCGTTGAAAGGGCAAAGGAACTGGTTTCAAAGGGCTGCGTGCATATTTCCGTGGCCGATACAGAGCATCTCCTCTATGTGAAGGCCACTGTTTCAGTGGAGGGCGGCCTTGAGGCCAGCGCAGAGGTGGACCCTCACGCCTATGCCGTCATCGAAGATGACCACGACCGTATAGTGGAAACCAGTTTTGCCGATAAAATTCTGATGAGTTCGGAATCGGCCGCGGCGGCAAAGGAATACAGGCCTGAAGCATATGACCTTACGGTAAAAGACATCTGGGATTTTGCCCGAACGGCGCCTTATGAGGACATTTCCTTCATCCTTGGAGACCGTGAACTCAACCTTGCGCTTGCACTGGAAGGCCTTCGCGGAGACTATGGCCTGAAGGTGGGAAAAGCCATCAGGGAGAATCAGAAGGAGGTTTTCGGGGACGATTTCCTTAGCTTTGCGATGGGAATGACCGCGGCGGCATCGGACGCCCGTATGGCCGGCAGCACCCTCCCCGCCATGTCAAACAGCGGCAGCGGCAACCAGGGCATCACCGTGAGTATGCCCATCATCGCCTACGCAATGAAGTATGATGTGGCCGATGAACCCCTTGCCAGGGCCCTTATCCTGAGTAACCTTGTAGCCATCCACATCAAGCATTTCCTTGGGAAGTTATCGGCCCTTTGCGGCTGCGTGGTGGCCTCCACCGGCAGCGCCTGCGGCATTGTGTACCTGCAGGGCGGCGGTTATGATGAGGTGTGCTACGCCATCAAGAATATGGCCGGCAACATCACCGGAATGGTGTGTGACGGCGCCAAGGTTGGCTGCGCCATGAAAGTGGCTTCAGGGGTGTCCTGCGCGGTTCAATCGGCCGTCCTTGCCCTCCGCGGCACCTGCATCCCCTCCACGGACGGTATTGTGGAGGACGATGTTGAAGCCACCATCCGTAACGTGGGCGCCATCGGCTCTGCCGGCATGAAGGCCACGGACAGTATGATCCTGGATATTATGCTGTGCAAGTAGTTATTTCAGTCCCTTTATTACTTCCTTCAAAGCCAACTCTGCCAGACGCATTGAGAGGATGGCAACGGGAATGGTCAGGACCAGCACTACAATGAGCATAGGGATATTATTGATGACCGGAATCATCATCTGGTCATAGCCGGCGGGCATTTCCTCCACGGCTGCGGCCAGGGAGCCTTCAGTATCTGTCCACCAGTGGGCGGTGTAGGCAAAGAAGGAAAGGGCAAAGGGGATGAAACTCCAGCGTACGCCTTTCTTCGTATCATACTTGCATAGGTAACGGATGATTTCGGCCAGTGCCGTCAGGATTGCAAAGCCGATGGCGAGGGTAATATCGGCCTCTCCCGCAATCAGAAGCAGCGCAAAGACGAATCCGTTCAGGAGAGTTGCTGCGCCGAACCCCTTGATTGTGAGGCAAGTCAAAAGATAGATGAACGCGGTCAGAAGGGGAAGGATTGCCCCGACATAAGCGTAGCAGGCCGGATGAATGAGGCCGGTGCAGGAGCCAAGGATGTAGGTGAGAAGATAGGCTGCCGCCAAAAGGATGATTTTGATAAAAGGTTTCATAGTCTATTGTAATTTACACTGCTGCAAAGTTACGGCGCCTGCATCAAGTGCGAAATCCCCATTTGTGGCTATTTTGAGGTTTCCACCGGATTGATTTGATGCGTTCGGCGGATTTTCCGTATCTTTGAATGGTAAAGAGTAACGATGAAACGACTCCTTCTCATCCTGTCGGCCGCCCTTACGGCATTTGCCTGTGTCCAGGCGCCGGCCCCCTGCGGTCCGGTACCCACCAGGGCGCAGCTGGAGTGGCAGAAGATGGAGATGAACCTCTTTGTCCACTTCGGCCCCAACACCTTCAGCGGCAGGGAATGGGGTCTCGGGACGGAGGCGGAGGACCTCTTCGACCCCTCTGACCTTGACTGCCGCCAGTGGGCCGACATAGCCTGCAGGGCGGGGATGAAGGGCATCATCCTGACGGCGAAGCACCATGACGGCTTCTGCCTCTGGCCCAGTCCCGAAAGCAGCCATACCGTGAGAGAGAGCCGCTGGCGGAACGGGAATGGGGATGTCCTGAAGGAGCTCTCCGAGGCCTGCGCCGAGGCCGGTCTGAAGATGGGTGTCTATATCTCTCCCTGGGACAGGAACGATCCCGCATACGGGACGCCGGAGTATAATGAGAAATACGCCAGGACCCTCCGCAGCGTCCATGACGGCCGCTACGGGGCGCTTTTCGAGCAGTGGTTCGACGGCGCCTGCGGGGAAGGGCCGAGTGGCAGGGTGCAGGAGTACGACTGGCCTCTCTTCCACAGGAGCGTCCTAAGTCTTAACCCCGGCGCCGTCCTATTCAGTGACGTCGGCCCCGGCTGCCGTTGGGTGGGTAACGAGCGCGGCCTTGCGGGGGAGACCAACTGGAGCACCCTGGATGCCGATGGCTATACCCCAGGTGCGGGAGCACCTCCTGAAAGAAGCCTAGGGGAAGGCGATGAGGACGGGCAGTACTGGATACCCGCCGAGGCCGATGTCTCCATCCGGCCGGGATGGTTCTGGAGAGAAAGCGAGAACGGCAGGGTCAAGAGCGTGGATGAACTGATGGATATCTACATTGGCAGCGTGGGCCGCAACGCCCTTCTTCTTCTCAATGTCCCTCCGGACACCACGGGGCGCATCCATCCCGCGGACTCGGCAAGGCTGATGGAGTTCCGTGAGAGGCTTGACCGTGTGTTCGGTGATAACCTCGCCGAAGGCGCGCGCGTCAGGACCTCCTCCTCGTTCGGCCCCCGTTACCGCGGTGGTAACATGCTGGACGACCGGTATGACCGCTTCTGGGCTGCGGCCGGGAGGGATACCTGCGCTACCTTCGAACTGGAGCTCCCCGGGGAGCGCCTCTTCAGCATCCTGGAGCTGAAGGAATACATCCCCCTTGGACAGCGCATCCGCTCCTTCGTCGTGGAGGTCCCCGACGGGGACGGGGAGTGGCGCACCCTCGCTGAGGGAACGACGGTGGGATATAGGCGGCTCCTGAGGATTCCTCCTGTCAGAAGTCGGTGCCTTCGCGTCCGCATCCTCTCATCCAAGGCGAGTCCCGTCCTCTGCGGGGTTGGCCTGTATTTTGAGGAAAGGTAAGGCATGAGAAATCTGACAGGCATATTAGCAGCGCTTCTCCTCGGTTTCCTGCCGCTGACACTCTCCTGCGGGGCGGCAAGGCGCACTTATCCCGTGGAGGGACCATCGCTGGTGACCGCGGAGCCGGAAGGGGAGTACTCGCCGAACACCCTTATCATCATGTACGACGAGGCGGTCGGAAAGGAACCGCTCCTGGAGGCCATTGAGGCCTACGGGGCTGAGGTGAAGTACGATTACAGCCTTATACCTGGGATGGCTATCAGGATTCCTGACGGAACGGACATCCGCGATGCCATCGCCTTCTTCAGGAAGGTCAAAGGGGTGACATCCGTAGAGAGGGACCGTATCATCCGCCTGACGGACCCCGTGAAGCCGAGACTGGAGGTCATGTAGGAAAAACCCCGGACCGTCTTCGTGAGAGGGCCCGGGGGCAGAAACCTAGGAAATTTCCAGCCGGTTACCGGATAAGTCTGGAAATGTCTACTGCAAAGGTAGTCACGGACTTCATTCAGCAGAGGCAGGACCTCCCAAGGCTTGCGCTCTACCGGCAAGTCGATTCCCAGTACCTGATAGCCTTTTGGCGCTGCCACCTCAGCAAAAGCCAGTGATTCTTCCTTCCGTCCATGCAGACCGTGCACAAACAGAAAGACCCTGTCACTCGATTTGCCGATGAGCAAAACAGGCGTGGAACCGATGTTGAATACTTTTGTTTCCGAGTCACTCATTTCGTAAGAAGGTCAATACGGCACGGTTAAACGCATCCGGGCATTTGTTGGCAACGAAGTGGTCGCCATCGAGTATGACCAATTGGGCATCCGGGATATGGCTGGCTATCTGCCGGGTATGTTCATCTTTGACCATGTCTTTAGTCCCGGCAATGACCAGCGTCCTGGCCTGAATCTTCATCAACTCTTCCGGCTTTACATTGGGATCATGAACCATCAGGCCAAGCATCTCTGCGTGCAGTTTTGCTTCCTCGCTCTTGTTTGCGAACAGTTTGGCAAACCAGTAGCCTATCTCAATGGGGCACTGAACGGAGCGCTTGATGCCCTTTGCATCCAGGTTAGCTCCGTTTAGGATGAGCCTCCTCACACGCTCCGGGTACTTCATTGCAAAGACCATCACAATGTTCCCGCCATCTGAGAAGCCCAGGAGATGCGCCTTCTCGATACCCTTTGCATCCATGAAGCCCAGAAGGTCATCGGCGAACTGCCGAATCGTGAACGGTGCGTTGCCTCGCGGCGTTTTCCCATGCCCACGTGTGTCCAGGGCATACACATGATAATACTGGGCAAACAAATCCACCTGTCCCGCGAAATAGTCACAGTTCTCACCGTTCCCATGCAACAGAATCAGGGGTTCGCCCTGGCCTTTTTCTATGAAATGATGCTTGATGTCCATGCCGATAAACTCGAATCTACCTCTCTATCTTCTTAATAAGTGTCAGGTCACCGCTGGACAGCGCCTCAAAGTTGGCCTCGATCTTCTCGATGTCCCAATCCCACCACTTCAAGTCCAGGAGATAAGCGATGAAACCCTCATCGAAACGCTTCTTGATAATCCTACACGGGTTGCCTGCAGCAACAGCATAAGTAGGGATATCAGAGGCTACAACTGAATTGGCACCAATGATAGCTCCGTCTCCGATATGAACACCTGGCATCACGGTCACGTTCTGGCCAATCCATACGTCATTGCCGACCACGGTATCGCCCTTCAGAGGCAATTCATCTTTTACTGGTGCGATGGCGCTGCCCCAGTCTCCGCCCATAATGTAGAATGGATAGGTCGTCACACCATTCATTCTGTGGTTGGCCCCGTTCATCACGAACTCAATGCCTTTGGCGATGGCACAGAACTTCCCGATAATCAGTTTGTCACCGATGAAATCGTAGAAATGGGTGACGTGCTTCTCAAACTGGTCAGCACCATCCGGATCATCGTAATATGTGTAATCCCCGATTATGATACGAGGATTCTTCACCACATTCTTGATGAAGCACAAGCGCGGAAGCTTGGGATTTGGGAATGCAGCGTTCGGATCGGGCCTGTTGGTAATATTGTTCATGGTGGTAAATCTCGATTTATCGGTGTGAATATACGGATTTTCTTTGAATTGTAGTTAAAGAACTCTTCAGGCCGCCATTCATTATCCAAATCAGATTATCTATTTTGGATTATCCAAATTTGGATATGATTTGTTAATTCATTATATTCGCAAAAAATATGGAAATGACTAATCCTTTCTACCTGACTGGAATAATCCCTGAGAAGTATTTTTGCGACAGGGAGAGGGAGACGGACCTGATCATTACCCAGGTCCGCAACCAGAGCAATGTCCTTCTGACTTCATCACGCAGGATGGGTAAGACTCAGCTTATCCGTCATATCTTCAATGATGAGAGGATAAGTAAGAATTACCATACCTTCTATGTTGATATCTATGCGACAGGGTCCCTGCAGGAAATGGTGTTCTTCCTCGGAAAGGCTATCTACCAGGAATTGGTTCCGGAAGGGAAGAAGGCGCTGAAGTTGTTCCTGAGTACCATCAGGTCACTTGCAGCCGCATTCAGCGTGAATCCTGTTACCGGTGAGCCTCAGGTCAACCTACAGTTGGGTGACATCCTGCAGCCGGAGCTGTCCCTGGAAGAGATATTTGAATACCTCGAGAAGGCGGACAGGCCCTGCATAGTGGCGATAGATGAGTTCCAGCAGATCTCCCGTTATCCGGAGAAGAACGTTGAGGCGCTCCTGAGGACACAGATCCAAAAAATGAATAACTGCCATTTCATATTCTCCGGCAGTAACAGGCATATCCTGGAGCAGATGTTCTCGTCATATTCAAAACCGTTCTACAACAGCGCCCAGCCCGTTCATCTGGGATGCATAGAGCGGTCGAAATATGTGGATTTCGTAGTTGAGCATTTCCGTGAAGCCGGAATTGAGATCTCTCCGGAAGTGGTCGGGGACTGCTATGATCAGTTCGAGGGCTACACTTACTACAACCACAAGGTCTTCCACGATATCTTTGCGTTTGCCGCTCCCGGGGAAGCCGTGGACGGGGAGACGGTAAGGAAGACCATAGATGCGATCCTTGAGGAGAACGGACATACTTATTCCGAGATCATGTCATCTCTTCCCATCCCGATGAAGCAGATGCTGGCTGCGGTGGCGAAGGAAAACCCCGCCAGGAAACCCATGTCGGGTGCCTTCGTGAAAAGGAATGCCCTACCTTCTCCAAGCTCGGCGCAGAAGGCCATCGCCAAACTGCTTGACGAGCAGCTCATAACCTACCGTGTTGTCGATAACGAAAAGGAATACAGCATAACGGACAAGTTCTTCGAGCGCTGGCTGAGGGAAACCTACTGATGCATCATTCTCCAGATCATTCGGGCCTTCGTAATATGGCGGATTTTCCGTATATTTGAATGCTAATCAAATGACAATGAAACGAATCCTTCTCCTCCTCACCGCTGCACTTATGGTCCTTTCCTGTGGACAGGGCGGCAGCCAGGCCCCGGCCGTAGTACCTTCCGAGTATCAAACCATAAACCAAGACAATATGCAAAGAGTCCGTGATTTCCTGCACAAGACCGGATATTATTTCCTCGCAACCGTTGACGGTGACCAGCCCCAGGTGCGCCCCTTCGGCACCGCCGAGATCATCGAGGGGAAGCTCTATATCCAGACGGGACACGTCAAGAACGTGGCCAGGCAGATAGAGGCCAACCCCAAGGTGGCCATCTGCGCCTTCGATGCCGAAGGAGGGGAGTGGCTCCGTATCACGGCCACACTGGTGGAGGACCCACGCGTGGAGATAAAGAAGGCCATGCTGGACGCCTATCCCGACCTCCGCAATATGTACAACGAAAATGACGGCAACACCGCGGTCTATTTCCTCAAGGACGCCAAGGCCACCATCAGCGCCTTCACACACGAACCCATAGAGATAGATTTCTAGTATGGAACTCATAGAAGCCATCAGGCAGCGCCACTCCGTCCGCCGTTACACGGAAAGGCCCGTCGAGGTGTCGGCCGCAGCCGCCCTCAGGGTGGAGATTGAGCGCATCAACGCGGAGACCGGCCTTCACATCCAGCTAGTCCTGAACGAACCCAAAGGGTTCAGCGGACTGGGGATAACCACCTACGGGCAGTTCTCCGGAGTGAGGAACTACATCGTGATGGCCGCCCCTAAGGGCCGCGAGTGGGAGGAAAAGGTGGGGTACTACGGAGAGAAGCTCGTCCTCCTCGCCCAGACCCTCGGCCTCAACACCTGCTGGGCCGGGCTTACGTACAGGAAGATCCCCGGGACCTTCACCCTTTCTGACGGCGAGACCGTCCATTGTATGATCTCCATCGGATACGGTGAAAATCAGGGCAGGCAGCATCCCCAGAAACCCGCCGAGAGATTCTTCGAGGCCGACGGGGAAGTGCCTCAGTGGTTCAGGGACGGCCTCGAGGCGGCCCTCCTGGCCCCCACGGCGGTCAATCAGCAGAAATTCAAGTTCATCCTCCGGGAAGGCAACAAGGTGGCCACGAAGACCTTCTTCTCCCCGTGGGGATACACCGTCATAGACCTCGGCATAGCCAAGTACCACTTCGAGATAGGCGCTGGGAAGGACAACTTCGAATGGGCATAAGCGTGAAAACAGCAGTGTATGCAAAATAGGAAAAAGAAAAGGCCCAATCCCTACAAGGAGGCCAACGAAGCGTTCCTCCAGGTTAAAGCCCAGGAGGAGGGGATAGTCGTCCTCGATAACGGTGTAATGTACCGCGTCCTGGAAGAGGGTCACGGCGCAAAAAAGCCTACGCCACGCAGCATCGTCTATGTCCACTATGCGGGCCGATTGATCGATGGAACCGTCTTTGATACCACGGAAGGGGAGCAGCTCCCCGCGCTCTTCATGGTTGGGGACCTCATCATGGGCTGGCAGATAGTCCTCACCCGTATGCGTGAGGGTGACAAGTGGGAGGTCTATATCCCCGCCAAGTGGGGCTACGGAGCCACTAAGATGGATGACATCCCAGCCCACAGCACCCTTGTCTTCATCATGGAACTTGTAAAAATAGAAAGATGAGTACCACCCTTGGTGTACCTGCCATCATCGTTGTGCAGGTAGCTGTTTATTACTTCTTCCTGAGATAAATATTGCTACGCGCCAAGCAAAAGTCCCTCCCCCGAGGGGAGGGGTTTCGGGAGGGGGTAACGTGAGCGAAGATGGTTGCTACGCACCCAGCGTAGCAACCATCACGGCTTTGATGGTGTGCATACGGTTCTCGGCCTCGTCGAAGACTATGCTGGCGGGGCTTTCGAATACGTCCTCGGTCACTTCAACGCCATTGAGGCCGAATTTCTGGAAGACGTCCTCTCCAACCTTGGTTTCACGGTTGTGGTAGGCGGGGAGGCAGTGCATGAACTTGCATTTAGGGTTGCCGGTAGCGGCCATAAGATCGGAATTCACCTGGAAGGGCCTTAGAAGTTCGATGCGCTCTTTCCACACCGAATCCGGTTCTCCCATGGATACCCATACGTCCGTGTAGAGGAAGTCGCAGCCCTTCACGCCGGCCTTGGGGTCATCGGTGATGGTGATGCGGGCGCCGGTTTCCTTTGCAATCTGCCGGCACTGCTCCACAAGCTCAGGAGCGGGCTGGAGGGCCTTGGGGGCCACAATCCTTACGTCCATTCCCATCTTGGCGCCGCCAACCAGGAGGCTGTTTCCCATGTTGAAGCGGGCATCTCCAAGGTAGGCGTATGAAACCTGGTTCAGGGGCTTATCTACGTGCTCACTCATAGTGAGGAAATCGGCCAGGATCTGGGTGGGATGGAACTCATTGGTGAGGCCGTTCCATACGGGGACGCCGGCGTACTGCGCAAGTTCTTCAACCGTCTTCTGGGCAAAGCCGCGGTACTCAATTCCGTCGTACATGCGTCCAAGCACGCGGGCTGTGTCCTTCATGGACTCCTTTATGCCGATCTGGCTTCCCGTAGGGCCAAGGTACGTCACATGGGCGCCCTGGTCGTAGGCGGCGGTTTCAAAGGCGCAGCGGGTGCGGGTGGAAGTCTTTTCAAAAATGAGGGCTATGTTCTTGCCCTTGAGGCGCGGCTGCTCACAGCCTGCGTATTTTGCCTTCTTGAGCTGAGCGGCAAGGTCCAGGAGATACTGGATTTCCTTGGGGCTGAAGTCCAGCAGCTTAAGGAAGCTGCGGTTTCTGAGATTGTATGCCATAGTTTATTAAGGAATTATTCTGGTTCCGCAGGCGGGGTTCTCAAGTTCCCCGGCCTCCGTTATTATACACTGTTTTCCGCCGTTTTCCACAAACATGATGGCGGCCCTCACCTTGGGTGCCATGGAGCCTTCGGCAAACTGACCTTGCTCAAGAAGTTCCTTTGCGCAGGCCACGGTAATTGTGTCAAGGGCTTCCTCGCCGGGCTTACGGAAGTTGATATACACCTTGGGGACGTCCGTGAGGATGTAGAATTCATCGGCCTTCATTGTGACGGCGGCAAGGGCGCTGGCAAGGTCCTTGTCAATCACTGCTTCAATGCCTTTAAGACCTTCAGGGGTGCGTACAACAGGGATTCCGCCGCCACCGACGGTGATAACAATTGCGCCTTCGCGGGCAAGCTTTTCCACAACGTCTATGTTATTTATGCCGATAGGCCTTGGGGAAGGCACAACCTTTCTCCAGCCAAGGCCGCGGGGGTCTTCCTTGTACGTGGCCCCGTCCAGGGGGCATTCCTTGTAGTAGGGGCCCACGAACTTGGTGGGGTTGAGGAAGGCGGGGTCATCGGCCCTTACCTCAACGCGCGTGACGATTGAGATAACCTTCCGGCCGGCGGCAACCTTGTCCATCCCGGTCTCAATGAGGTAGGCTATGGAGCCCTGGGTTTCCGCGCCGCAGAAGTCCATAGGCATTGCGGGAAGGCCGAACTCCTTGCTTCCGGCTTCCTGCCTCAGGAGCTCATTCCCCACCTGGGGGCCGTTTCCGTGGCCGATAACTATGTTGTAGCCGCGTTCAATAAGGTGCCCAAGCTGGGCGCAGGTGCGGGTGACATTCTCTGTCTGCTCCTCAAAGGTACCCTTCTGGCCGGCCCTGAGGAGCGCATTGCCGCCAAAGGCGATCATTGCAAGTTTTGCCATAGTCTAGTCTCTTCTTAGAGGGAGGGTGGAGCACCTCAGAAGCCCGCCCATCTTGGAAATTTCACGGTAGGGCACCGTTTCTACGGTCATTCCCCACTTCTCCTCCAGGTGCTTTTTAAGGCGCAGGAAATGCTCTTCCACAACCACTACATCGGGGGAGATGGAGAAGATATTGGAGTTCATCCAGTACATTTCCTCCGTGGTAAGTTCAAAGGTGTTTTCCGGGCCGAACATCTCTACCAGGTGATCGGCGTCACGGGGATTGAGGAAACCCCTCTTGTAGATGATGCACTTGTCCTTACCCACCGGCATGAAGGTGCAGTCAAGATGGAGGATACCCTCGTAGGGGTCTGTGTCGCTCTTTCTGAGGTTGAGGGGGATGATCCTCTTTCCAGGGAAGATCATCTTGAGGTAATCCAGCGCCAGGCGATTTGTACGGGCGGTCTTTACCTGAGGATAATCCTCAAAGGCATATTGGCCAAGGAAGATGTAATCGTTGTACAGCACCACGTCTCCGCCTTCCACGTGAACGGTTTCCGGCAGGTTGTAGATGTCCTTGTAGTGGATCTGCCTGTAGATGCTGCCGTAGGCGTCAATCTCCTCCTGACGGTCCGGGATGATGTTTGAGACAATGATTTTGTCATCGATTACAAATCCCACGTCACGGGCGAACACCTGGTTGCAGTCCGGCACAAGGTCCGGCCTGTACACGGTTACGTCGTATTTTTTGAGGATGCGCTCAAAGGCGTTCATCTCATCAATTATATCCTTTTCCTCAGGGTACACTCCGTGGAGGACACTCTCATATGACTTGCTGTCAAAGGTCTGGTCCAGGGTGGGGGTGCCGCCATTTGAATATGGCAGCCCAAGTACTACTTCCCTCAGGCGGGATGTCTCGTTTTGTACGTGAAGTTTCATTGCTTCTTCAGTTGAAGTTGTGTAAGATAGATGCCCACAAGGCCGATTGTAAGGCCTACCCACTGCAGCCAGCGGAGGGTTTCCTCACCAAGGATGAAGGCCAGGACTGCCGTTACAAGGGGCACCACTGCAAGGAATACGCTGGTGCGCGCAACGCCAAGTTTTCCAATTGCATAGGCCCAGCTGGTGTAGGCCGTTGCACTGCAAAGGAGGGCAAGCGCAAGGGTGGGATAAATAACCGGCCAGCTGAGGTATAGGCCAGGTTCAAAACTGCTTATACCCTTGGTGAAAAACATCGGGATGAAGAAGATGCTGCCAAAGAGGAATTGGTACATTACTATCACCGATGGCGAATAATCGTCACTGAGAGCCTTTGTGAAGGCAATCTGGCTTACCTCAGATATCACCGCGATGAACAGGATGCCTATTCCCAGCCAGAACATGGGGCCCGTCTGGGTTGTGGTGTATGTTACTATCCAGAGGCCGGCTATGGCTATGAACACTCCAAGGATGTTCAGTTTGGAGAAACTCTCCTTGAAGATGAGCATTCCAACAATCATTGCAAAAATAGGGTTGGTGGCAATGATGAGAGATGTGATTGTGGGAGACTCCGTGAATTTGAGGCCGTATGTTTCTGCCAGGAAATAAATGAACGGCATACACAGCGAAAGGAGCAGGTACTTTATGATGTCCTTCCGCTTGATGAGCATTTTCTGCTTTGTAACAAGGTTGATTATCCACAGAAGCACCCCGGCCATGAGCATCCTTATGGGCACAAAGAATTCCACGGGAATCTGCAGCGCCAGGAGGCGGTCGGCCCAGATATATGACATTGCCCACAGGACCACCGTGAGCATGGCGCAGAGATATGCGGTTATGTTCTTGTTCATTATGGTTAAAAGTCTTTACAAATATAGCCATTTTCCTTTGAATTTGCAGTCCTTATCCCCCTTTACGCATGAAATTTATCACTTTTTCCAATTTCCAAGCGAAAACACGTGACGGATTTGCCTCTTCCCTTGAAAAGAACAGCTCCGGGCACAAAAACGCCCATTTTTGTTCCGCTGGCTGTCCTCCGGAGCAGCTGCTGACACAAAATCGGCCCTATTTGTTACCCCAGCTGGTCTTGAGACCACCGTGTGGCACAAAATCGGTAATGAACGGTCACGGATTGGCGATTTGTGAAAAAAGAGTTAACTTTGACAATATGAAACACATCCGTCTTCCACTTATTGTCAAGATCCTTATTGCCATCGCACTGGGCGTAGGATTCGGGCTCATCGCCCCCGGCTGGGCTGTCCGAGCCATGAACACCTTCGACGGCATCTTCGACCAACTTCTGCGCTTCTTCATCCCGCTCATAATCATCGGCCTTGTTACACCGGCCATTGCGGAAGTGGGGGCAAAGGCGGGAAAGATGCTTGTGATTACGGTGGTGCTGGCATATACCTTCACCGTGCTCTCCGGCCTTTTTGCCTACAGTTTCTCCAGTGCCTGGTTCCCGTCGCTTCTGGACCGGGACAGCCTGGATGTTATTGATGCCGGAGAGGTGAAGTTCCCCGCGTATTTCACCCTCACAATACCCCCTCTGGCCGATATTATGACCTGCCTGGTGTTGTCCTTCATGCTGGGTATTGGCATCGCAACGTCAAAGGCCCAGGCTCTCAGAAAGGGATTTGATGAGCTTAAGTCCATCATTGTGAGGAGTATAGAGAAAGTGATTATCCCCGTGCTGCCTATCTATATCTTTGGCATTTTCCTGGATATGACGGCGGCAGGGCAGGTGGCTCCGGTGCTTAAGTCCTTCCTTGTGATGGTTGGCGTAATCTTCGGGATGACCCTTCTTCTTCTGGTGCTCCAGTACTGCATCGCGGGCGCCGTGGCCGGAAAGAACCCCTTCAAGGCGCTGGCGGGGATGCTGCCGGCGTATATGACTGCGCTGGGTACGGCTTCATCGGCCGCAACCATTCCCGTTACGTTGGAGTGCGCAAAGAAAAACGGTGTCAAGGAGGAAGTGGCGGGCTTTGTGGTGCCTCTCTGCGCCACCATCCACCTTTCCGGAAGTACCCTCAAGATCACTTCCTGCGCAATAGCCCTTATGATTATGCTGGGCATTCCCTTCGACTTTGGGACCATGCTTGGTTTCATCATGATGCTGGGAGTCACTATGGTGGCGGCCCCCGGCGTTCCCGGCGGAGCCATAATGGCAGCGCTGGGCGTGCTTGGAAGCATCCTTGGCTTTGACGCCCAGGCCCAGGCCATGATGATAACCCTCTACATTGCCATGGATTCCTTCGGCACCGCCTGCAACGTCACCGGAGACGGCGCCATCGCGCTCATCATGAATAAGATCAGTTAGTGCACTTTTTTGTGGCTGGCGGTTAATCCTCTGATAATTAGCACTTTATAAAAATCTGATTGTGCGTCATGCACAACCAGATTTTTGTAATTAGTTGACGTGCAGCGCGTTAGGCACCAGGGCTTCATACTATGCCGATAACGGAGAGAAGCAGGTACAGGAAATGGGCGATGATGCCGGCGCAGAGACCTGCGACGGTGTGGGCGCCGATGGCCTTGGAGATGGCCTTACGGTAGCCAAGGGTGTCCAGCATTGCGGTGTGGGTGGAGAGGAAGCCGCTCCAGCACATGCCGATGGCGGTGAACACGGCAATGGCGTTTCCGTCCAGGATGCCGACCGCATTGAAGGTGGGAAGAAGGCCGAGGGCCGCTCCCACGGCGCCAAGGGCGGTCATGGGGAAGGCTATGAGGCGCATATCGGCAAATCCAAACAGCCACTCAAACACCCAGTGAATCTTCTGGGCAAGCCATGGAAGGATGGGTACGCCCTGACCGGAGGAACCGTCGTAGACGCCGCCGTCTCCGGGGCCGAAGGTGATGAGGATCACCATGGTGGTGATGATAAGGACGCCGGGGATGATGGCAAGGCCAAGCTCCACGCCGTTCTTTCCGCCGTCCAGGATGGCGTTGAGGAAGCGCATGAAGATGCTGTCCTTGGGGGCGGCAACATCATCGGCCTTCTCCTCAATCCCCTCAGGGGCGTCTTCTACCGCCGGGGAATCCATCTGAGGCCAGGCTTTGAGGCAGCTCCGCTGCATTAGCCTGGTAGAGATGATTGACCCGCAGAACGCCCCCACAAAACCAACCAGCGCCCCGCTTCCGTAACCCAGGGAAATCATGGTGATAAGCACCACGAATCCCATTCCGAATGCCGTCCCGAAGTTTGTGAGGGACACCAGCTGGTACTTCTTGAATAAGGATGCGAATGAGCGGTCCTTGGCAAAGGCAATGATGGCTGGGTTGTCTGAGAGGAACGTCATGAGAGCCCCCAGGGCCGCTGCTCCCGGAAGGTTGAAAAGGGGCTTCATGAGTACCCTCAGGCCCTTTTCCAGCATCTTCACCACGCCAAACTCCGTGAGAAGTTTGGAAAGGGCTCCGGTAAGGACCGTGATGCCCATGAGGTAGAACACCGTGTTAAGCAGCAGGGAATGGGCGGTGTTCATTATGGTATTGATGAGGTTCCCGCTGCCCATAATATATCCAAGGGCCCCGAATACTGCTGCAAACAGGGCCAGGAATACAAGTGCCTCCACAAGGGAGCGATGTGATTTTTTCATAGGATTACACCAGTGCCAGTGCTACCTCCATCATGTTTGTGAATGTGGTCTGGCGCTGCTCTGCGGTTGTTGCTTCTCCGGTAAGGATGTGGTCAGATATTGTGAGGATGCCAAGTGCGCGGTTGCCGCTACGGGCTGCATTCATGTAGAGGGCTGCAACTTCCATCTCAACGGCAAGTACGCCCATCTTGATCCAGCCCTTGGTGTTGGGGTTTTCACGGTAGAAAAGGTCCGATGAAACCACGTTTCCAACCTTGTAGGTGAAGCCTTTTTCCTCGCATACATCGGCCGCTTTCCTGAGGAGCTGGAAGTCTCCGATGGGGGCGAACATGCCGTCCAGCTGATACTGGTCTGCGTAGTTGGAATCCGTGCAGGCGCCCTGCGCAAGGACAAGGTCCCCGATGTGAAGGCCGTGGTTGCAGGCTCCGGCGCTTCCCACGCGGATGATGGTCTTGACACCGTAGAAGTTGTAAAGTTCATAGGTATAAAGGCCGATTGAAGGCATTCCCATGCCGTGGCCCATCATGCTCACGCGTTTTCCCTTGTAGGTGCCGGTGAAGCCCAGCATGCCGCGGACCTCATTGAAGCAGACGGGGTTCTCAAGGTATTTCTCTGCCATGAATTTGGCACGGAGGGGGTCTCCGGCCATAATCACGGTTTCTGCAATCTCTCCGTATTTGGCTCCGATATGCGGAGTGGGGGTGTTCTCTTTACTCATAGTGTGTGTTATTGGTTATATGGTCTTGCAAAGATAGTCAAAAACTTTCTGCAAAGAAAGTGGCCATGCGGTCCTGGATCTCAAAGAAAAGGGGTGTGAAGTTCCCGTCAGGGCCGATATGAAGGCGGTGCCCGGCCTCTTCAATAGGATGATGCTCACTCCGTAAACCAAGCTCCAGGGCACGTTTATGGATGGATCCTGTGCCATACATCTTTTTAATGAACAGCCAGGAGGGCGGCCACAGCGCGCCGTCCTTCTTTGTAAAGGGATAACCCTCACCGTATGGCATCACAGGGTCTTTCACGGACTGATAGGAGAGGATGGCGATGTTGGAATTCTCCAGGGCCGACAAATCATGGATGGAGCCCCATAGGCTGCAGACGGCCCTTATGGGCGGGGCACCCGGTTTCAGTGCCAGGACCATCACGGTGCTGGCTCCGGCGCTGGTTCCTGCGCCAAACACTTTGCCGGGATCTATCCTCAGGTCTTCCCGCGAAAGGAGATACCTCAGGGCTGCCTCGGCGTCCTCCACGGCATATGACTCGGCCCTTTCTATATCCTTTTTCTTGATATTGAACCCCAGGCGGTAATTGATGGAGGTGGCAACGTAGCCAAGCGAGGCAAAGTGGCGGCACCAGGCGCTCTGGCCCTTCTCCTCCTTGTTCCCAAAGAAGAACGAGCCCCCGTGGAGCATCAGAAGGAGCGGCCTGGAAGCACAGGAATCTCCTTCCGGAATGTAGATATCCATATCCAGGGACAGCTGCCGCTGTTTCCCCAGTTTTGAGATCATTTTGCCAAAGGGAAGCCCTGCCTCTTCATCTGCGCTGGCCCAGTACCCCCTGGCCTCGGAGTACACTACATCCCTTTCCACCCTCACTTCATACTGTGGAGTGGTGAAAGGCAGCGTGGCAAGTACGCCAGCAATTATGCCGGTAGTTCCCATATTACAAAGATAGCAAACCAATTTGCATATAACAATATTTCTTCTGACCTTTGTTAAGACAAATAGTTCCTATGAAAATACGTTTTCCTGCTTTTGCAGCCTTTTTAATAGTTCTTTCCGCCGTCTCCTGCCAGTCAGACGGCAGGGGGAATGATTCCTGGCGCAGCCTTATTGAAGAAAGTGACCGTCTTGCGGCCGGGCAGGACTGGGAACAGGCCACGGAATATGCCCTGAAGGCTTTATCGGCCCCGGACCTCACGGATGGCGGGAAGTCCCTCTGCCTCAGCCGCCTTGCCGCCCTTGATATCATCACCTGGCGTGACGCACAGGGGTGGGAGCATGCCGTTGAGGCAGAGCGTCTGGCGCGTGAAAGCGGAACGGATACCCTCATGGCGGCCGCCCTCCTCCAGAAAGGCCGCCTGCAGCTCTGCGGCGCCATCACAGAGGGTGAGGCTCAGGATGAAGAGGCACTTGAGACTCTCCAGGAGGCGCTGGGATTCGCCTCAGGAAGTCCGTCCCTCAAGGCCGATATCCTTCTTCAGACAAGCCAGGCCTATATCGGCCTTAACCGTTTCAAGGACCCTATTGACAAGGAGATTTACGCAAAGGCCGGGGTGGCTATTGATGAGGCTGTGGCTGCTTCCAAGGACCCGGCGTTCCCATCAAAGGCACTCCCTTACTGGATGCGCTGGTACCGTCAGGGTGGCAACTGGAAGGACGGCATAGAGTGCTGCCTGAAGGTCCTGGAGAGCCTCAGTGATGAGGATTACCTCATGCAGAGCCAGTGCTGGAACAACCTTGTGATGCTCTATGCTCAGGCCGGGGATGTGGAAAACGCGGCATCGGCCCATCAGCAGTATGTCTACGCCATAGAGCATTATATGCAGAAAAAGGCCGATTCCCGTCTCCAGGAGATGGAAACCCGCTATGAGACTTCTCTCAAGGAGGTCAGGATTGCCCGGATGAATATTGTGCTGGTGGCGCTCATAGTCCTTGCCTTGGCCCTTATAATAATGATGGTCCTTTCCCAGGCCTATATTCGCCGTATAGTTGCATCGGACCGCGGCAAGGAACAGCTCCTGAGGCTCATCTCAAAGGATCTCGCAAGTCCCAGGGCCGGGGAGAGGGCAGTCCCGGACAAGGAGACCATCCGCGCACGCTGCAGCGAACTCCTTGGAGAGGAGGACGGCATCATGGCCGATGATATAGCTTCCTACATTAATAACCTTGCCGAGGAACGCTCCCGCCGCGTAAAGGAACTGGGCCTCACCGCACGTGAGATTGAAGTGATACGCCTAAGCGCCGAAGGCCTTTCCGCCGCCGGTATTGCAGACCGCCTCCACGTGAGCGTATACACCATAAAGAACCACAAACAGAACATCTACACCAAGATGGACGTCCGTAGCAACGCGGAGATGTTGCGAATCGCAAATGAACTGGGGATAGTGTAAAATAGTGCTTTTGTACTATAGTATTAAAATCCTTTTTGCCGATATTCGCCAATCGAAGGATTTAACACTATAACCAACAATATGACTAAGAAATTCTTTTCAGCCATAGCGGCAATTGCGATGCTGGCCTTATCGGCCTGTACGCAGGAAGAAATTAACCAGTTCCTGAACTCCGTCAATTCCATCAAACTGGACCAGACCCAGGTGGAAATGACCGTTGGAGAAACCCTTAATCTTATAGCTACCGTAGATCCTTTTAAAGGCGATACTAAGGTCGTTACCTGGACCAGCTCTTCTCCCGATGTGGCAAGTGTGAAAGGAACTGAAGTCCCTGATGTTGTCGGAATCAATATGCCGGCCGGCGAGGTGACTGCCCTCAAGGAGGGTGAGACCACCATCACTGCCAAGGTTGGCGATAAATCGGCCACTTGCAAGGTTATCGTTAAGAAGAAGGCCGATGACAACGGCGGAAACGGCGGAGACGGAAAGGTAGAAGCAACGTCAATCACTCTCAACAAGACGGAGATTACCCTTGTCACCGGTCTCAGCGAGCAGCTGGAGATAGTGAAGATTCTGCCGGAAAATGTCACCGACAAGAACGCTCTCTGGGTGAGCTCAAATCCGGATGTTGCGGTTGTAATAGATAAAGACGCTGTGGTAGACGGCGTTACCTATAAAGGCGGCCGTGTAACCGGAAGGGATCTGGGTGAAGCCACAATTACTGCATATCTTGGAACAGCCAAGGCCGAGTGCAAGGTGACTGTGGTATCCGGTGGCGGTGGAGATGCAACAATTGAAAGCCTGGTCATTGATCCTGCGCCCGTAACCCTTGCCGTAAATGAGGAGCAGGTGCTGACGGCGGTCATGAAACCTTCCGGCGCAAAAGTGAATGTTGAATGGAAATGTGACAAACCGGAGATTCTTGCGATGGGCGCCATTAATGACACTCAGGCCAAGATTCAGGGCCTGGCTAATGGCAAGGCCACGGTTACGGCTTATGCCGGCGGCAAAACCGCAACCTGCGAGGTAACAGTCACAGGCGGTGCGGCTACTGTGCCGGTGACGTCCATAACGCTTGACCATACTCAGCTCAATATGACCGTGGGCCAGAAGGCTCAGCTTATAGCCACGGTTTTGCCGGAAAACGCCACAGACAAGACCTTGAATTGGAGCGTGATGGATAACAGAATCGTAAGTGTGGACGGAAACGGTGAACTTACCGCACAGTCCGTCGGCTCAACAACGGTTACTGTAATCAGCGTGATGTATCCCAGCGTACAGGCATCGTGCCAGGTGACTGTCACCAATGGTGGCGGCGGCGGATCTTCCACTCTTGACAGAGTGTCTATCGATCCCCCTTCCGTGACACTTGAGCTGAATGACGAGAAGGACCTGACGCTGGTTCTTGACCCTTCCGATGCAGAGGTTACCATCTATTGGGAGTCTTCAAATTCCAGCATCGCCAAGGTGCAGATGACTTCCAAGACCACGGCCAAGGTCACGGGCATGGCGGTAGGCGAGGCCACGCTTACGGCCCACGCGGGAGATATGACTGCCACCTGTGACGTTACGGTTATATCCTCCGGAAGCGCCATACATGTAGAGTCGGTCACGCTCAATGTGCACGAACTTCAGTTGAATGTCAACCAGCAGTTCCAGCTTATAGCTACAGTTCTGCCGGAAAACGCTACGGAAAAAGGCGTGGTATGGAGCAGCAATGTCCAGTCCAGCAAACTGTATATAGACACGAACGGTATGGTGACGGGCCTGCAGGCCTGCGAAGCCACCGTCACCGTCCGGTGCAAGGACAATGCCTATATCTATGATACCTGCCATATCACCGTCACGGGAGGCGGTTCTTCCGGTGGAGGTGAAGACTATGTAGACCTTGGACTTCCAAGTGGTCTGAAATGGCGCTCAATGAACGTAGGCGCCTCCAAACCGGAGGATTACGGAGATTATTTTGCCTGGGGAGAGACTTCACCTAAATCAAACTATAGCTCGTCCAACTACAAGTATCCGGCAACAAATTATGGCGACGGAATCATAGTGTATGCAAAGTATGATACCACCCCTGTTCAGGGCGATGGCAAGACTGTGCTGGAGGCCGAGGATGACGCCGCAACCGCCAATCTCGGCAATGGTTGGCGCACTCCTACGTTCAAAGAGTTCAAGGAGCTGCGTGAGAACTGCACGTGGACTTGGAAAACCCAGAATGGAGTCAATGGAATGCTGGTGACCGGCCCCAACGGCAAGAGCATATTCCTTCCTGCTGGAGGCTGGTATGACAAGACCACGCTCTCCGGTAAGACTACTTACGGAAGTTACTGGACTGCTACAGGAGACGGTGGAACGGCAAACGCCGTTGACTTTGCCAACGGCTACTTGGACAAGGCTCTCGTCCCTCGCTGCGAAGGCAGGTCTGTCCGTCCCGTCAAGGATTAACCCCCGCCATTTGAAATTACAGCCCGCAGTTCACTCCGCGGGCTGTTTTTTGTGTGGTGTTGGGTACGCGACTTGAGTTGTTGGGGCGCCGTGGTCTGTGGACCTGGTCCAGCGCATATTTGGGCGAGGTTGGATTATTTGTGGCCATCCTCGCCCAAGTGAACGGCCATACAGCATGCTAGATGGCAAATTTAGTGGGCGTGGTTGGTGGCGTAAAATCCAGCCTCGCCCAAAAGACTTGCCAGCCTCGCCCGTTAGTGCCTCATTCTTGTGTCATAGCATTGCCAGCCTCGCTCGTTAGTGCCTCATTCTTGTGTCATAGCATTGCCAGCCTCGCCCGCTGGTGTGCCGAACTCATTATTTTTTTTTGCGTGGGAGTGGATTATTTGTTATATTTGTGGGAAAATTCTAACTTTTAACACAATGCAGGATAATGAAGGCAAATACATCTTCGGAGTAGTGAAGGTGGGTGACAAGGGCCAGATAGTTATACCCAAAGAGGCCCGTACAGTGTACAATATCAAGCCGGGGGATGCCCTGCTAATGCTTGGAGACCAGAAAGGAATGGCACTGTTGAAGACAGATATTTTCCAAAGCGTAATAGACCAGACCATGGAGGGTCTTACAAAATGAGAAAGCATTGGATAGACAATCTGCGGTGGGTAACCGTACTTCTGGTACTTCTGTACCACGTCATTTACTTCTACAACAATAAGGGCGTCTTTGGCGGAATTGGGGGATTTGGAGAGTATCCGGATGTCCCGCAGTACCAGGATGTTGTGATGTACATCCTGTACCCGTTCTTCATGCCGCTTCTTTTTATCCTTGCGGGAATCAGCGCCAGGTATGCCCTGGACAAGTATTCCGCAAAGGAGTGGTTCAAGGCGCGTACCCGGAAACTTCTGGTGCCGGGAACTATCGGCCTTTTTGTTTTCCATTGGATGGTGGGATACTTCAACACGGTGGTAGCCCAGAGGCAGGGCGTCTTTGACGGTGTTCCGGCAGTGGCAAAATATATGATTATGGCAGTGAGCGGCACGGGCCCTCTGTGGTTCATCCAGGTGCTGTGGCTGCTTTGCATAGTGCTTCTGATTGTTAGGGCGCTGGACCGGAAAGACCGGTTCTGGTCCTGGTGCGGAAAGGCCAATATCGTCTGGATCGTCATGCTGGGCGTGCTTTTCTGGGCAGGAGAGCAGACTCTTATCCGGAACCCCCGTCCGGAATCGGCCGATGGCCTTCTGAACCTGTACAAGCCCCTTTTCTACCTGGTTCCGTTCCTCCTTGGATACTTTGTGTTCTCTCACGACGAAGTTCAGGAAAAGGTGGGGAAGGCCTGGATTCCCCTGATGGTATCGGCAGTTATAGCCGGCAGCGTTCTCATCGGCACCACCTTCGGGCAGGATAACACCTCTCCGGAGTACCTTGGAAGCCCCCTTAACAGCATTTACGGCTGGCTTATGTGCCTTGCCATGATGGGGCTGTTCCAGGCCCGCTGGAACTGCACAAACGCCTTTTCCGGCTATATGACCCGCTCAAGTTACGGGATATACATTGTCCATTATCTTCCCGTTGCGGCGTTTGGCTATATGATGAAAACCTACACTCAGCTGCCTCCGGTGGCAATGTACCTTATCCTTGCCGTGGCGGTTTTCACCTTGTCTCCGCTCCTTTATGAGATAATCCGCCGCATCCCGCTTATCCGCTGGTGTGTGCTGGGTGAAAAGAAATGAATACTCTTATGAAACGCTTTTTTCTTTTTTTGCTGCTCTGCTTCATCGGCCCCAGCCTTTGGGCGCAGACCATTGAGCCATATCTCCCGGAGGATGAAATGCCGGACGTTGTGAAGGTGCTGCCTGCTCCGCCGGCAGATCCAAGCCCCGGCTTTGACTATGATATAATCCGGTATATGTGGGGAAAACAGCAGAGGAAGGACCCTTCCCGCCTTCAGATGGCTGTCCGTGACGCCGTCTGGAACATTGACACAACGCTTGTCATTCTTGGAGAGCCTTTCGGCCTTAAGATATCAAAGGAGGAGACTCCCGCCATATATGAGGTCCTTACAAGAGGCATCACAACCATAGAGAACATCCGTTTCCGCCCCAAGGCGTACTATTTCCGCACAAGGCCTTTTGCATACTTTCAGGAGCCCTCAATCTTCCCTCAGGACGACGAATGGCTAGCAACGGAGGGCTCCTACCCTTCCGGCCACACCATCCGTGCCTGGGCCTGCGCCCTTCTGATGGCTCAGATTAATCCGGAATCGGCCGAGGCCGTCTTTGCCCGCGCCTGGCAGTCCGGCGAGAGCAGGGTGATCTCCGGCTGCCACTGGCAGAGTGATGTTGACGCCAGCCGCCCCGTTGCCAGCATGGGTTACTCCCGCCTCCAGACCTCCCCGGAATTCCAGCGGGATATGGCCCGCGCCCGCGTGGAATTCTCCATCCTCACACAGTGACAATTCCCTTGGCGGCGGCAGTGGCAACGCATTCCACAATGCTGTCAAGGCCGAATTTTCCCTTGATGCGCTCCTTGTAGCTGTCTACGGTGTTTATTGAGATTTCAAGGGCCGATGCAATCTGGACGTTGCTGTAGCCGGAAGAAGTCAGCTGCAGAACTTCCAGTTCCCGGGGCGTGAGTCCCTGCGGCTTCCGTGCCTTGAGGTTCTCCTTGCCACCGAAGCTGCGGAGAATCTTTCCGGAGTCGATGGTCTCTCCAAAGAACAGGCACTTGCCGGCGGCCACATCCATGATGGCTTCCACTATTGATTCCGGAGAGGAGTCCTTGGCAAGGTATGCGCAGGCCCCGGAAGTGATGGCCCTGAGGATGTATGACGGAATCTTGTAATGTGAGAGCACAAGGGCCTTTACGCCGGGAAAAGCGTCCCGAAGGATACCAAGAAGCGTGAGGCCGTCGGTCTCCGACTCCAGCGTTATGTCCACCACTGCAATGTCAGTTTCAGGGTGGGCGTTGAGGTAGGCCACGGCAGCCCCCGGAGAAGCCACGGATTCAATGCTCCCGAAGGAGGGATTGGCGCCAAGGGCAAGTTTAAGCCCCATTACAAATACGGCGGAATCTTCAATGAGAAGGACATTAATCATAGGTCGATGGTTATTTCAAGGCCTCCTTCGGGCCTGTTTTGCATTTTCATTCCGGCTCCAAGCTTGTCCAGAAGTTCCTTGGTTATCATAAGACCAAGGCCGTGGCCCCAGTGGGGATCCTCTTCCCTTATGCCCGGGCCGTTATCGGCAATAATTATCCTTTTCCCGCGGGCCTTGAGGGTTACTCCCTCCGGACTAGCCTTCAGGGCGTTTTCAAGGAGGTTCCGGAGGCAGGTGAGGAGCATATTCCGGTCCGTTTTCACGGTAAGGCCGGAAGGAATGTCAACGGAAATCACTTCCCCGTTCTGGAGAGTGCCGATAGCTTCCGCGGCAAGCGCCGTGAGGTCCTCTTCACGCATCACCGGCTCCAGCATCCCTTTCTGGTTCAGTGACCATAGGAGCAGGTTTTCCAGAAGGGAGGATGTGTTATCGGCCGATACCGCCAGTTTCTCAAGTCCTTCCCTGAGCTTCTCCGGAGGCAGTTCCGGAAGGCGTTCAAGGAGCTGGCGGGAAAGCAGCCTGCTTCCGGAAATGGGATTCCTCAGGTCGTGGGAAATGATGGAGAAAAGGCGGTTTCTCATCTCAAGTTCTTTCACAAGAAGACGCCTTTCCCTGAGGCGGAGAACCGTCCACACTATGCCGGTAAGAAGGAGCGCATAAAGAAGAAGGAATGGCCATCTGAGCCAGAGGGGCTGCGGAACGCGGAGAGTTTTCTCCTTAGTTTCGCCACGGTCCCATCGGCCAAAGATATCGGAACTCTGCTCCTGGAGGACGTAGCGCCCGGGACGGATGTTTTCCGGCAGGCCGATAAAACGCCCTTCCGTCCAGTCTCCGCCGTTCAGGCGGTACCTGTGGCGGATGAGGCTCTCCAGCGGGAGATTCCCTGAGGCCTTGATGGAAAGTAGGCTGTCGGGGTGGAAAGAGGCCGCTCCGGCTGCGCCTCCAAAGGCCAGGAAGCCGCCGGAAAGGTGGCAGGAAACTCTCTCTCCATATATGTCTGAGGGGAATCCCAGTTCTTTTGGAACACGTCCCGTGCTGCCGTCCGTGTCCACAAACCACAGCCCGTCCTCCGTCCCGGCCCAGAGACGGCCTTTTTCATCGGCCTCCACGCACTGCACCAGCATCCCGTCAAGGAAATGGTTGCCGGAAGGGCTCCACAGCCCGCTGCGGGTGGCGGCCCAGATGGCACCGCTAGGGGTTAGACAGAGGTCCGTGACGTAGTCGTCGGGGATGGAGGAATTGCCTTTGTAGTACTTTGTGACAAGGCCTGTTTTACGGTCTATGACATTGAGCCCGGCCTCGGTGGTGGCGTAGACAAGGTTGCCGCGAGCATCCTCTATGAGCCTGCTTCCAAGCCTTGAACTCAGATAAATGTTGGAATCTGCCTGTGCCGATGGATAGCGGAACGGGCTCAGCCAGTGAGGCGGAAGGCTCCGGCGGGCTTTCCGGTCCCATTCATTGAGGCCCACGCCTTCCCAGGTGACAACCCAGAATCGGCCTTCATTGTCTTCCAGGAAGTCCGATATCCAGTTGGCTCCGTCAAGGTGCCGGGCTTCCGTCTGCTCCTTGGGAAGCTCACCTGTGAGGCGGTCCTTGTACGCCTTTTTCCCGTCCTTCCACACCTCCCAGCCGGTGTTGTTCCAAAGGCCCACGTAAACGGTGCCGGCGCTGTCTTCGTAGAGGGCCGATACCCTTTCCTGGGCCGTCCCAATCCACAGTTTCCCGTTATGGTCTTCCATAAGGGCAGATACCTGGGCGGTGGAGACAACTCTCACATGTTGTAAGGCAGAAGATAGCACTGAGAGGCCGTTGTCGCCGCCCGCCCAGATATTGCCCTGGCGGTCTTCAAATATGCAGTAGAGTTCGTTGGATGCGGTTTTATAGACCTTTGTATCTTCCGGCTTCTTAGTGTTCACCAGCCCAAGGCCGTAGGACCCGGCTGCCCAAAGGTTTCCGCTGCGGTCCGTAAGAAGCCTTGCGTGAGATATGGGAAGGCGGCCGATGGGAATAGGCACTCCCGCTTCATAGGTGTGAAGGAGTGAGGTGTGATCTTCGAAGGAGTAGAGTTTCCCGCCCTTTTCCGCGTAACTGCCGTTGCAGAGCAATCCTTCCCAATGGGTGAGTGTGACCTGAGGGTTCTTCCGGTCTTCAACGTATTGGTTGTGGACCAGGCGTCCGGCAATCCAGAGTTTCCCGTCAGATGCCTCGTAAATCTGGAAATAGGGATAATCTCCTTCGTGGTCCCTTTTGTCGTAGAAGCAGCGGGCTTCCTCACGGATGCCGCCGTGGTAGGATAGTTTCAGAAGGAGCGTGTCTCCCACCGTGGCCCATACAAACCCCTCTTTGTCGGCGTAAAGGGCGCGGACCGGCCCTCCGTCTTGCCCGACCGCACTACCGTCATGCCCGACTTGATCGGGCATCACCGTCAGCCCTTCCGTGGTCCCAACCCATAATCGGCCTTCCATATCCACCGCAAGGGCATTCACCCTTCCGTATTCCTTGTGGCTTTTGAAGCGGGAGCCGTCAAAACTGGCCAGGCCGTTCCGGGTGCCTACCCATAGTACTCCGTCAGTGTCCTGCGTTATAGCATAGACGGTGTTGGACGGCAAGCCGTCTGCCGCGGAGTAGTTTACAAATCGCGGCACGGCCGTCAGCAGACACAGTATGATGGTAAGGCATATCATTCCTTTGCAAAGATATCATTTCCTCCCGAAATATCCTTGCAAATCAGCACTTTGTGGCGGATTCCGCCACGGAGCTATTGAGGATAACTTTGTTTCTCTTCTTCCTTATATCTCTTGAAGTCCTCTTCGGTAATATTTTCCAGCATATATTTACGGATTTCATCCTCTGACGGAAGTTGCAGACGGTATTTGCTGACAAATATGTTTTGCGAAAGTCCCTCGATAGCGTATTGTACGGTAGTTTCGCCATAATCCGTACATAGCAATATGCCGATGGGCGGATTGTCATCCTGCTGCATTACCTCGTGCTTGTAATAGTTCATATAGAGGTTCAGTTGCGAGGCGTACTCGTGGCGGAAACGGTCAATCTTCAGATCAATTATGACGTGACACTTCAGAATACGATGATAGAAGATTAGATCGGCCTTGAAATAATCCTGGTCAACAAGGATGCGCTTCTGCCTATATTCGAAACAGAATCCACGCCCCATTTCCAGCAGGAAACGCTGGAGATTGTTAAGAATTGCGTTTTCAAGTTTAGTTTCAGTATTGTTTTCATATGGCTTTATGTCCAGAAACTCCAGTGTAACAGGATTATGGATAATTTCTTTTGGTGAAATCTGCAGGGCATTCTTGGTGGTCAGCTTTTGCAGGGCATTTTTGTCCTTGGACATCCCCATACGCTCGTAGTAGAGTGAGGAAACTTGTCGGTCAAGTTCCGTGTATGTCCAGCAGCCACGGATAGTTTCTTGTTCATAAAAGGCTCGTTTGAAGGAGTCTTCAATACTTGACAAGTATAGTAGGCACGAATAATTGAGTCTGTTGAATAGCCGATCGGGTGGGGTTTCCCATTCTTCTAATTTGGCGGATGGCATCCGCCATTTTTTATCTAACTGATAATCAATGCCTTGTAAATTGGCGGATGACAACCGCCAAATTGATGACTCAGATTCCAGAAACAAGGCTTGGTTTGTTTTGATGTATTTTGCAATCTCTGCAGCCAGAATGGGATATACAAGATACAATTGCCTATATTCTCTAAGCCTTCTTGGCTCAAACCCTCTTTGGTTAATCTTTTCAGACAATTTATTGATTAGTTTATCACCATACTTAGCCCTGTCTTTCCCATTTTGCTCGAATTCCACAATGTAATAACCAACAAGCCAGTTGCGTGCTGTCAGTGATAGGTTGATGGCGTGTGCCGCCTGTGCCTGCAAGGCATCTTGTATATAATTGATGCGTCCTACCAGTGATTCAAAGGTCAGATTCTCTTCGTTCTTATCCGAGAATGCAATGTCATCCTCATGCGGCACGACAGGAATCTCGCTCAAGTCCGGCTCCTCTATGTACCCAACAAGAAACTCAAATGGCACCCCAAGTACCTCAGAGGCCTTGTAAATGGTTTCCAAATTTCTGGTCTTGAAAAGAGCCTTAACGTTTTGTTTCCGGATTCCCATCCGCCTGGCAAATTCGCTCTTGCTCATCCCGATCCGCTTCAGTAGCGCTTCTCCTTTTGCTTCGAAATAAATCTTATTCATAGTTGCATCTTTTTGCAAAGGTAATATTTTACAATTACTATTTATAAATAAAAGCAAAGAATTATTCTCACGAGGCTCGCCTTGAGGCGGATTCCGCCACAAGGCAATCATTCCTATGGGTTACCTTTGCGAAAAACACTGAAACTTATGAAAAAGATACTTCTTCTCTTCTTGGCGTTCCTGCTTTTATCGGCCCCAAAAACATCAGCCCAGTTGGGTTTTGACTTCGGGATGAACTTTGAATTCCTGAGCCGCAAGGTTCCGGAAGGATTCAAATCGGGGGGATTCGGTATGGGCCCATATGCCGGAATAATATACGGCATTCCCCTGAGTATGTCCAGTATGGTAAATGTCGGACTCAATTACAAATACGATATTCTCTGGGGCGCGATGGGTGCCTGGGACGATGAGAGCAAACTGGATGTGATTACTCTGGGGAACTACGACACCTCCATCCAGGAACATCATCTCCAGCTTCCGGTTTCATTCAACTACGGCACTACGAGAGGATGGAATCTCTTTGCCGGGCCCGTATTTGACTACTGTCTGGCCTCTACAACCTCCAGCACGGACAAGGACTGGCCGTTCAAAGATGGGAACGGCAAGAATATGAAGATGAATACCATTAAAGACCTTGGAATCAAACCCTTCAATGTCTATCTCAAGGCCGGTGCCGGGGTGGGCAGAAAAGGATTTTCCTTCAAGATTACCGCAGCATACGGGCTTTTGAATCTTGCTCAGGACAACGGGAGCCCTCTGCATCGCTGGACTGTCGGCATGGACTTCCACATCAATCTGTAATGCCACATGCGTAGTTTTATTCTGACTATATTCCTTCTTGCTGTGGGCATTTTGCCCCTGGCCGCCCAGGATGTGATCGTGAGCGGGAATGCGGACTTCAAGCGCCTCTGCGAAGGCAACACGCTCCCCGCCGAGGAAGGATGGACCGTAGTTAAAAAGAATGTGGCCATTCCGGGCGTTACACCCGAAATCTGGTGCGGAATAGTCCGGATCAGGAAAGCGGAAAAGAGCTACATCGCAACGCTTGCCTATGGTCCGGTACACTGCGACGATATGTGGAGGCTCTCCGAAGGGCTGGTCATCTACAACAAAGGAAACAAGTATTCCGCCCTCTGCCTGGTGGGTGAGAAATGGAAGCAGACCCTCAGCAGCTATAACTGCCGTATCATCGCCTGCGGGCATGCCGATGGTGCCAAAGCCCAGATGCTGGTACGGGACAAGAATGGTTTCTTCAGTTGGATTGATGAGGGCGGAAAACATATCGAAGGCACGCCGGAGCATTATGACGATGCTGTCATCTACCGGGCCCACGGCGATGTGGTTGCAGTCAAGACCGGCGGGAAGTGGGGCGCTATGGCCTCGGATGCCAGCGTTGTGGTCCCCATCCAGTACGATACCCTTTTCCTGACAGCTCCACTCCGGCAATGGGGTGGGGAATGGGCCGATGCTAATTGGCTTTATGTGAATAAAGGGGGCCTCTGGGGCGTAAGGGGCGACAACGGCATGGAAGCCCTGCCTCCAGTCTATGACGGATTGTCATATTGGCCCACAGCCCCGGACACCTGGTGCTACCGCAAGTCCGGGAGTAAGTGGGGGATGATGGAAACCGGCGGTCGACAAACCCTTCCGGAAGAGTACGACGGTCTGTCGCCTTACAGTTTCAACGCTTACGTGAGCGGGAACCTGCGCCTTCCCTTTGCCATTGTCGCAGGACGTGGAAACGAGCGTGCTTTGCTTAATCACAAAGGTCACGAACTGATCCCCTTTATGAAAGATAAGGATATGTTCGACCTGCTGGTGATGTTCTATCCCCGGAATTCATTCTCCGTCTTTGTCTGGAATAATTATAAGCTATGGGCCAAGGGAGAGTTTGAATCCAAGGCCGATTTCGAGGCCCGCCGGAGGGATCCGTCCAAGACTGAAGGTTATGTCGCCTCGCTGATTCCGGCGGCAGAGAAGGCCTTCGTATCGGCCATAATCGGGAAGGACGCCAAACTAATCCTGAGCCGATACGACGCCGAAGAGGAAACCTTCGTCTTCTCCGTGGACAAAATCCTGCAGGACACCTACAAAATCAGCGTTCCCCGCACCGACGCACCGCTTTTCAAAGCGGAATTCGACAGCATCTTCCCCGATGCCTTAGCAACGGCCAAGTACTTCATCCTTAACGACATGCTTTCACTCAGAAGCATTACTTTCACTACGGCGGAAGGGAAGACTTTCCGCTTTGACAACCCTGCCGCCGAGGGCTATTCACAGCCTTTGCTCAGGGACCTTGACCTCATACAATGATGAAAAAGAATATCGCCATCGTGCTGCTTGCCGGCCTGTCCCTTGCCGCAGGAGCACAGTCCAAGTTTGACACCGGCACCCATGCCACGTCTGCCCTCGGCCAGCTGGAGGAAATCAGCGGACAGAAGTTCTCAAAGCCAAGCGGGGACCATCGCATTGTGATTCCGGCCGCCAGGGCAGTCAGTGCGGCCAGTTCCGTATCCAGGGGCGGCAGCAGCAGTGCGTTGGGCCTTGCCATAGGAATACTTACCCCAATGCTCTTCAGCGCCCTGGACTATCTGGAAGACAGCCGCCAGAGTGCCTCCGAGCCAGCCTCGGCCTATGCACAGCCGGCCAATCCCGTTGCACCGGACATCTATGTCGAGTGCGATGCGGACATAGTGAATAAATTTCCTCCAGGCTGCAAGTTCGAGCGCCATTATCCAGTTCCCGGGGACAAAGACTGGTACCTGGAATTCAAGATGACCAACGAAAGTTCCGTGGACCACGATTTCACCGTCATCTACTGGGAGAAGGAGGGGAAGTATGGTACTCCCCGGCTGAAAGTGCTTCGCAGCGGGATGCCCGGAAACAGGATCCACGATCCCCTTTTTGGCATCAGCGTTAACGGTCATTACGACACCGGTACCCTTTCCACCCGTTACAAAATTGAGAAGATTATCTACAACGACTGAAATAATGCAATTCACAATTATGAAAAAGATTCTATTTGCAGCAGCGCTGCTTGCGGCTCTCCTGACAGTCTCCTGCAACAAGGACGGCTTCGACGGCAATGCCAATGTCACGTTCCGCAAAGCCAATATAGGAGGAGCGCCCATGCTGGCCATCGCCCAGGGAGGCGCCTCAACAAAGGCCGAAGGAGACATCACCGTGGGCCCGAAGGCCCTTTATACTGTTTCTGAAGACGGCACCATGGTGCAGGTAAGCTATAATGTGGATGTAGAAGGGGCCGACGGTGAGGTGGCCGAAACCATCCGGGCGAACCTTATTATCTCCCCGAATTTCATCTTCCCCGTGGATGAGGGATGGCTGTGGATGGCCAACTGCTCCCTGGACGTCAAGGACGGCTGGTCCAACGGGACCATTCCCCAGGGGCCGGCCCGAAGTGCGCTCAGCAAGATCATCAACGGGCACAACGAGAAATACCACGACCGCCACGGCGCCCACTATCTCATCCGCAAGAGCGACGGCGCCCTGTTCGAATGGACCCTGGAGGCCGGTGCGCCGGACGGGATGGACGACGGCTTCAAGCAGCCCACCTTCCTCAACGGCTGGTTCCACCAGCTGGGAGGGGACCTGTTCGTGAAGACCGGCGGCTGGAATTATGACGGCATAAACGGAGGCCTTCCGTCACTTATCTGCCTGAAGGATAAGGGCAACACGCTGGATGCCGTCAATGTGCTGGGAGACAATATCTCCTGCGGGAAAATTTATCCGGCTGGAGGATCCTGTATGGGCGGAGATTTCTATTACCCGGGACTGGATGGGAAAGCGCTTGGAATCATCGCACCTCCTTCCTTTGAACCGGTGCTTCTCCAAATGGAAGCAAAAAAGGATGCCTTCCTTCTTTCCATCGGCGGGAAGCTGTATCTGGGGAACAGCTATGAGACTGAAATCCAGGAAGGTGACGGTAAGGATTCCGGGACAAGGACCGTGGCCCGCACGGATTTCTACAATCTGAACGTCTCCGGAAATGCCGTCTCTCTTGGAAACATTATCTGCAGCATTGACGGGAGGATGAATGCAGACGGCGTTTATATCTCCACGTCGGAAAAACTCAGCTGGTGGGATGGCAATGATTATGACGGAGTCACGATCCGGACCCTGGATCCCAGGGCAGGCACCGTTTCCTCCAAGAAGCTTCCGGAGCATTATCCTTCATTGGAGGGTTCATACGTGAACGGTGTCGCATACACCATTGACGGCACTTCCGGCTTCTGGGAGTGCGACCTTTCCAAGGATGCGGCGGAATATGTGACGCTTGACTGGTCCAGTGCCGCAGATTATCAGAGCAAGATTGTTCCCGGGACCCTGAGGCTGGAGCACTTTGAAGCGGCGTCACTTACCCTCAAGTTCGTGGCATACATGACCAATGGCACCCAGCTTAATTTCTACACTTCCGTCACCGGGGCCGATAGAGGCGTCATCAAGACCAACGTAGGCTCTGACGGCAATGCCGGTATGGTTGTCACCACAATGGTAAGGCTCAATTAAAGTTATCGCGTATGAAAAAGATACTATGGATTGTGCTGGCGCTGATGGTCATATCGGCCTGCGAAAAAGATCCCACGTTGAACGATAAATTCTGGGAAGAGGCTCCGCTTGAGATGGAGCAGCACCAGTTCCAGATAGAGACGGAAATTCTGGCGGGTCTGTACTGGCACTGGAACAATGCCTACGCCTCCTTTGTGGAAGACTGGACTCCATATAACGGCGAGAAAAAAGAGCCGGAACTGGTATTCAGCAACCGCCGCTGGTTTCCGGCCGATTACGGCCCCCGGTTCTGGAGCGACTTTGACCTGGACAATAAAATGGTACCAGGCACACCTGCCGTATCCTATTATGACTGTGACAGCCATCCGTATGAGAAAACGGACCTTGGAGACGGCAGTTACAGGATAGAGGTGGGCTTCCTTGGCTATGAATGGTCCGGTATCCTCCGCCCTGGAGAAGACTGCATCCTGAGTGCCGGTGACTACGACGAGTTCCGTCTCCGCCTTCTCCCGGCCGATGCCGTCTACGACCACTCCCTGGATGAACTCCTTCTGGTTGCCCGCGAGTTCGGTAGGCAGCGGAAGAAGTAGGACAATGACCAAAAGTGGAAAAAAGGTGATGTTTTTCCGAAAATAATGTATTTTTGCACAAATAATATTCAGCATTTATCAGTTAACCAATTATTTGTCAGAAAAACATGAAAACAATCAAACTTGTTGCAATGGCAGTACTAGCCTGCATGGCCCTCTGCTTCACTTCCTGTTCCATTAACGACCCCGGTGATTCCGGCTCATACACCGCCACCTGCGATGTCGCTGTCTCTGCCAGCGAAGGTTCCGGTATCATTTTCAACAAAATCAGGGATGCTGTCATCCTGGCCGGCAGAGGCTTGGATTTCCGCACTGAGGCCAATAACAAGGTCGTCATCGACGCCGCCGACAAAGTGGCTGCTGAATATAAGGATCAGGCCAACAAACCTATTGTTGTTTCCGTGGTTTTCCGCCCCGGCAACGCCATGGGAGAAGCCGAAAAAGCGGATATCGTAATCAAGAAATATACGTTTACTCCCGTAAACTAGATATCATAATTTTGCCTTGAGCCGCTGGCGGGCCTTGGTGACGGAGGTGGGTGAGATTCCCAGCAGGATGGCCTGCTCCGATACCGAGAACTGCAGATGCGAGAGAATATAGGCACGGATATCGCCTTTTGTCAGGCCCGGATGCTCTTCACGGAGAGATTCGGGCCTGAAGTCTGATGAATTTCGGAGCATGCGTTCCAATTCGGCCCATTCTTCATCCTGGATATAGCGGGGCTTGGTGCGGAGCTGCTGAAGCAGGTGATTCTGCCCCACCAGCGCCTGCATCAGCACATAGGAATCTACCTCTCCGGAAGGCCCCCCGCCGGCGTTGGGGATGAATCCCTCCCGCACATCCTTTCCGGCGTGGATGACCATCAGGAAGGCCCTGACATTTTTCCCCAGGATTTCGCTCACCTGCTGGATAGTGAGCGGGCTTGAGCCCACGGTACAGGTTGAGGCAAGTCCCAGGGCCACCAGTACAAGTTGATAATAAAGCATTTCGGCCTCATTCTCCTGCAGGCCGAAGGTCTCTTCTATGGCACAAAGGCTCTCCGCCTTGAAGCCCACATAGGAATCTATGTATTCCCTGTATGAAGCATGCTGAGTCTCAGATTCCATAACAAGGGAGAACAGCTCAGGCTCGTCCATCGCAAACCAGATAAGGGCAATCCCGAAACCCTTGAAGGGGGGATTGAGCGCAAATCCGTCTCCAACGCGCTTCCTGTACAGTTTCCGGGCTTCTTCGCGGACGGCATCCCGTACCCCTTTGATTGATCCGAAGCAGGAGAAGATGGCGCTGGCGCCGCAGCCAAGCCGGGCGCAGAGGTTTCTGGCCGTCAGGAGCGGGAGGCCTCCGGATCTCACCAGATCAAGGGAAGCGGAAAGGATTCTTTCTTTTGTGACAGTAACAGGTCTTGCCATAACGGTTGTTCCGTGATTATTTATGGCAAAGGTAAGGATTGTTCCCCTGTTGTCCAATAGCACCTACGCCAAAATCGGCCAATTGTCCACTTCATTGTCCACATGGTTTTTTATTTCGGAACATAATATACTATAACTTTGCAGGTGAAAAAACATGGACAGACAATGAAACGCTTTATTTTGATTCTGATGCTTGCAGTGGTCTCCTTCCCTCTATTCTCAAAAGAGGACTGGAGGGGAAAAGTGGTGGATGAAAATGGGGAACCGGTCCCTTATGCCAACGTAGCCGTGCTTTCAAAGGCCGATTCTACCGTAGTATGCGGCGTGGTAACTCAGGAGGACGGCACCTTCAATATAGTGACCAGTGAGACTGACGGCATTATGATGGTGGCCATGCTGGGCTACAAGACGCTCTATCTTGCGCCCGTAGACGGCGCGGTGATAACCCTCTCCGATGATACTCAGATGCTGGAGGGGGCCGTTGCAAGCGCCGTCATGCCCAAAACAAAACTGACGGGTGAAGGATTGCAGACAAATGTACGCGGTTCCGTGCTGGAGAACGCGGGATCGGCCAGCGACGTCCTTGCGAAGACCCCCGGCATAATCAAGGGACAGAATGGTCTGGAGGTAATAGGGAAGGGCTCCCCGATGGTATATATTAATGGAAGAAGAGTCACGGACAGCTCGGAACTTGACCGTCTCCAGAGTAATGAAATCCAGAGCGTGGAGGTCATCACCAACCCTGGTGCCCAGTACGACGCCACGGTGAAGTCGGTGGTGCGCATCAGGACCATAAAACGCCAGGGCGACGGCTTCGGCTTTAATCTGAATGCTTCTGACGCCCAGTCACTGCGTTGGGCTAAGGGCAACGACCCCTTCGGCGCCATCAATGTGAACTACCGTACGGGCGGTCTGGACTTCTTCGGCGGAATCAACTATGCCCGCAACACTTCCCGGCAGGAAAGTTATTTGGAGAAGCAGACCTTCGGCATAAAGGCCGATGGCTCCGACTGGCTTTTCGAGAACAAGAGTACGCTCCTGAACGAATACATCGGCAGCACCCTCTATGGCAACGCCGGCGTGAACTGGCAGATGGCCGATAACCATTTCCTTGGAGGCAAGGTGGAGTGGGGCCGTCACCTGACCTACAACGTCCGTACTGAAGTGAACGACAACGTCTTTGAAAACGGGACGCTGACAGACAAGCTGAATACGGTATCGGAGGACATAATAGGGGACAGGATCCCTTATAACCTTGGTGCCAACATCTACTATAACGGCGTCGTGGGAGGTAAACTTGGGATAGACGTGAACCTGGACTATTACGGTACGGACGACAGCTCAAAATCGGCCTCTGAGGAAACCAGCGAAATGACGCACGATGCCGCCATCCGGAGCAGCAGCAACAACGCGGGACGTATGTACGCCGCCAAGGCGGTGCTCTCATATCCCATCTGGATGGGCCAGCTGCAGGCGGGAACGGAGGAGACCTTCTCCCGCCGCACGGACAATTACTCAATTGCGGGCATTTCCATTCCGGCGTCAGAGGCAACGGTGAAGGAAGACAACATAGCCGGTTTTGCTTCATACGGCTGCTACATCCCCGCCGTGGGGCAGCTCAGCGCCGGAGTGCGTTACGAATACGTCCACTACGCCTATGAGGATGCCGTAACGCCTGCAAACAACATCACAAGGGACTACTGCAACTGGTTCCCCAACGTTTCCTATGCGGGGGTTATCGGCCAGAATACTCAGAACCCTGTTCAGGTGATGCTGAATTATAGCACCAAAACCAGCCGTCCTCATTATGGAAATCTGTCCAGCGCAATACGCTATAACAGCCGATATATCTGGCAGAGCGGCAATTCCCAGTTGCAGCCGGAACTGTCACATAACATCGGCCTTACCGCCGTGTGGAAATGGGTGACGTTCATGGTCAACTACACCCGTACCGACGATGCCATCGTAACCTGGTCGGCTCCGTACGGCGACGAAGGCGTGGTGCTGGTAAAGCC
>JAEEGG010002237.1_pt1 | contig 50476 bp, 48 predicted proteins | sample 9134161 | NCBI WGS metagenome assembly JAEEGG01 (sample SAMN16246543, study PRJNA631951) | gut metagenome | biome: gut microbiome; feature: rumen; material: CR-attached | host: Bos | place: Iran: Karaj | collected 2018-10
CCGGGCCCGGCTTGACTCTGTCCGCCATAGAAGTACCTCCTGACAGGATGATTTCAATTACAATCTATGCCGGAGCGTTTCTTTTGTGCCGGTTTTCCGCTGCGGTACCGGCAATAACCACTGTGAGGTGATCAGCGTGGATAATTACGGTTTTATCAGACACAAGCTGGATATCAAGATCCTCATCCTCTATATTTTGAAAAGGCTGCCGGCTCCGGTGAGCCAGAGTATGCTCACGGAGCTGACTATCATCGACAACGCCACGAATTACTTCGATTATATTGAATGCCTGACGGAGCTGGAACAGAAGGATCTGATTATCACCACGGAAGAAGATAAATACAGCATCACTCCCAAGGGGATCCGCACCGCTGCGGAAATGGAAAGCAGCCTGCCTTATACCATCCGCCTCAAGGCATCCTCCGGAGCGGAGCGGGCCGCCAAGATCCTGGCGCGGGAAGCGATGATCAAGGCTTCCCACAAGGAAAAGCCGGAGGGCGGCGTCACCGTCAGTCTTTCCCTGTCAGACGGATTGGGGGAAGTGATGCATCTGGATATCCTGGCCGGGAATGAACAGCAGGCAAAGGAGATGGAAAAGCGATTTCGAAAAAACGCCGAATCGCTCTATCTTCGCATCGCGGGCATCCTTACCGGGGAATCAACGGAAGAATCCCAGCACTGAAAGAAAACAGCTCCCGCTTCGCTCTGCGAAGCGGGAGCCCTTTCATCTCGGATCAGATTTCCTGATCCGTGCCCCTCACTTTACACCAGGTAGGGGCACGGATCCGTAAAAAAATGCTCGTCAACCTCTTCGGGGGAACCGTACTTGCCGATCATGACGAAAATCTCACTGTCCTTGCCTTCGCGGGTCGCGGTGCCGTAGCCGCGGCCGACGCTGTACATGCGGTTCCAGTTATCCAGGAAGCAGAGGGTATCGCTGCGGAAGCCCATCTTTTCACCCAGGATCTTTTCCATGTTCTGCTCGGTGACGCTGACGAAATACATGCCCTCCTTGATTTTCACATAGAAAGCGGGTTCGTCGGGGCCGGGCAGGAGATTGGTGACTGCATTGTTGAGGTTTTCCGTAGGCGCGGGCTCCTCAGGCTTCGACTTGTCACGGGGATAGGTGATGCGGTACCAGTTGGAGTTGTAATAAACGTGGACGGTGGCCAGCTTATGGCCATAGGTCCATTTTACGCTGGTGCCGGACACTTCATCGGTGAAGCCGTGACGCTTCCGGTCCGTGTGTTCCTTGTCCTCTTCGAAGATATAACCGAAGGTCCAATGGCTGTCGATCAGATAGGGATAATAGGGATTCTCGCCCAAGGGGCAGCGCAGGAAGGTGACCAGGCCCTGTTCCTTGTCGATGACGAAGGTATGATTTTCACGGGGATCATACAGGCAATAGGTCACAAGATAGGTCCAGTCGTCGCTCTTGCGGCATTCATAGGTAGCCTCGCCGCTGCGCTTCCCGTTCTGCACGCTGAACTCGACCTTGGTCTCGTCCAGGAACTTCAGGACGATGTCGCCAGTTTCCTCGCCGGTGTCCATGATGAAGCGGAATTCCTTCCCTGCCAGCTCAAAGCAGCGGGGAGGGCAATACTGGCCGATGGAAAGACCGGCGGCAGGGGCGTCGAACTTCTCGGAAAGGTTCATGGATACTCCTCCTTATTGTTTTATTCTTCTAAACTAAGATTACCTTATCAGAAGGAGAAAGTCAATGCATTCTTATAGCCCGTCATCAAAATTCAATAGCAAAGTATGTAGATCCTCCTTGATTTCAATTACCTAGCCTGCTATAATTACACAATCATTGTCAAAGGACTGAGCAGCATGACCAAAACCGAGCGGCTGCAGAATGCCGCTGAGCGCAGGGACCTGACCCAGGGCCCGATCACCAAGAAAATCATCCTTTTCTCTCTTCCCATCATCTTTGGCAACCTATTCCAACAGTTATATAACGTGGTGGATTCCGTCGTTGTGGGAAATTTCGCTGCCGACGGCACCCATTGTCTCGCCGCGGTCAACGCCAGCTTTGCGATCATGATGGTGTTCAACGCCCTGTACATGGGCGTCAGCATGGGCGCAAACATCGTTATCTCCCAGTATAAAGGCGCCAAGGACGTCAAAAAACTGGAAGAAGCCATGACGACTACTTTTCTGCTCAGTATGCTGGCCGGTCTCTTCATCACGGTCGTCGGTTTCATTTGCGCGAAGCCCATGCTGCGGATGCTTGGCACGCCGGCGGACATCCTGGACGACGCTGCCCTTTATATCCGGATCATCTTCGCCGGCACCTGCGGCAACGTGGTTTACAACAACATGAACGGCATGGTCCAGGGCCTGGGCGACGCCAAGTGGCCCATGTATGCCCTGATCATTTCCAGCATCACCAATATCCTGCTGGACCTGCTCTTTGTGTGCGCTTTCCATTGGGACGTGGCAGGCGTGGCCCTGGCCACGATCCTGGCCCACATCCTCAGCGGCTGCCTGATGCTGCGCCGCCAGGCTACCGGGGTTTACGGTGCCAAGATCAACTTCCGGAATTTGCGCATTGAAGGCACTATCGCAAAGCACATCCTGCGGCTCGGCCTTCCCTCCGCGCTGCAGAACATGTGCTTTGCCGGAGGCAGCCTCATCATCCAGACTTTCTCCAATCGCTTCGGCACGGAATTCATCGCCGCCAACTCCATGCTGATGAAGATCGACGGCTTTGTCCTTCTGCCTATGATGGGCTTCAGCACGGCGGTCACCACGTTTGTCGGCCAGAATATCGGCGCCGGGGATGTAGAGCGGACCAACAAAGGGATCTATTCGACCCTTCTGCTTTCCGCAGGCGTTACGGTATTCCTGTCCATCATCCTTTATTTCGCCTGTCCGTCGATCACCTTGATTTTCGGCGCCAACGCGAATTCCCGTCAAATGGCGGCGCAAGGCATCCGTTTCGTCTGCTTCTTCTATATCTTCTATTCTATCCAGAATACCCTATCCGGTTCCCTGCGCGGGGCGGGCGCCGCTCTCACCAGCGCTCTCTGCGCCATTGGCTCCACGCTGATTCGCGTCCCCCTCAGTTGGCTGCTGGCGGCCCTGCCCCTGAACCGGGCGCTGGACGTTGCGTTAGCCGCCGGGCAATTTGCCGACCGTGCGGCAGCCGAGGCTGCCAAGGTGGGCTTTGAACACTATATCGGCATTTTCCAGACCTGGGGATGGTCTATGCTGGCAGGCCTGCTTCTAATCCTCCCATGCTTCCTTTTCGGACGTTGGCGGGAGATGGGCGTGACAGAGCAGGCAAAGAAGATAAGGAAATGAATCAAGGGGTCTGCCGGTGGGCAGACCCCTCAAGCTGTCGACAAAGTGTCGACAGCTTGAGAGGCAAAATCAGAAATGTTTTCTGATTTTGTAAGAATATTACGTGAAGGGGGCCTCTCCGCCCCCTTCACAAATTCCCCATGCTTATCGAAAACATGAATCATGGGTTTGTCTACAGTCTAAGGGGTCTGCCAATGGGCAGACCCCTTTCTGTACAATGGTAGTCAGGTTATTTCTTTGCAATGGTTTTCGGCTCGCCGGGCTTGTAATCATAACAATCCACCCGCGCGGAGACGATATAGATCTCATCCCTGGGATAGTTGTTGGCGTCTACGTCCATCTTGGAAATGGCGACGATATCATCCATTCCCGAAATGACCTTTCCGAAAGCCGCGTAATACCCGTCCATGCTTTCCTTGGGCTCCAGCATGATGAAGAATTGGCTGCTTGCGGTGTCATAGAATTTCTTGGACTCGTTGTCATCACTGAGGCGAGCCATGCCAACGATGCCTTTTGCAAAGGTGAGATTCCCTTTGGAATGACCGTTGGCAGTGAATTCACCTTTAATATAGTATCCAGCGTCTGTTTCTTCCCCACCGGCCGGCATCCCCATTTGGACCAGAACGTATTCCAGGATGCGATGGACCGTGCTGCCGTCATAAAAGCCGGAATTGCAGAGCTTGATGAAATTGTTGACAGTATTGGGGCATTTGTCGGGATAGAGCCGGATGCGCACCTCGCTGCCATTGGAAAAAAGAATGGTGCAAATGGGTTTTCTTTCTCCGATTACCACGCAGCCGCCCAGCGTCGTCACCAGTAACGCAGCCAGCAGTGCCAGCGCTGCCAGCTGAAAGAGTTTTCTTTTCGTCATATGAGGGACCTCCGGGAAAAACAGAGATGTTTCTGTTCAAACTTATACCATACCCTCCCGGAAAAAGCAACTTGGGAATGAAAAATCCCTATTGCTATTGGGATATGTTTTGATATAATAGATTGGATTAGGCCGAAACCATTTCTCTGAAAGGAGCAATTATCCCCATGCTGAAGTATATAGAATCCCTCGGAATCATCGCCCCCAAGGCGGTATACTACCAGCTCTCCCCTGCAGTGCTGACGGAAAAAGCCCTGGAACGGGGCGAGGGTACCCTGAGCGAGACCGGTGCCCTGGTCGTCAATACCGGCAAGTATACCGGACGGAGCCCGGACGACCGTTATGTGGTAGACGTTCCCTGTATTCATAACGACGTGGACTGGGGCAAAATCAATGTGCCCATTTCTGCCGAGAAATTCGACTCCATCTACCAGAAGCTGACGGCGTATCTTCAGGGCCGCGACATCTTCGTTTTCGACGGCTTTGCCGGCGCTGACAGCGCTTATCATCTCCCTGTGCGCATCGTAAACGAGCTGGCCAGCCAGAACCTTTTCATTCATCAGCTGCTGGTCCGCCCCACAGAGGAGGAGCTGAAGGATTTCGTGCCCGGCTTCACCGTTATTGCCGCCCCCGGCTTTAAATGCATCCCTGAGGTGGACGGCGTCCACTCCGAGGCGGCGATCCTGCTGAACTTCGAGAAGAAGATCGTTCTGATCGCCGGCAGCCAGTACGCCGGCGAGATCAAAAAGAGCATCTTCTCCGTTATGAATTATTTCCTGCCGAAACAGGGCGTGTTCTCCATGCACTGCTCCGCCAATATCGGAGAGGGCGGCGACACTGCCATTTTCTTTGGTCTCAGCGGTACCGGTAAGACCACCCTTTCCGCCGACCCCAACCGGCAGCTCATCGGCGACGACGAGCACGGCTGGAGCGACAAGGGCGTCTTCAATATCGAAGGTGGCTGCTATGCCAAGTGCATCCGTCTCAGCAAGGAGAACGAACCGCAGATCTGGAACGCCGTTCGCTTCGGGACCCTGGTGGAAAACGTCATTATGGATCCGGATACCCGCGTCCTCGATTTTGACGATGCTTCCCTGACGGAGAACACCCGCGCCGGTTATCCCGTGACCTATATCCCCAACTGTGCCATTCCCGGCATCGGCGGTCATCCCAAGACGGTGATCTTCCTGACAGCAGATGCCTTCGGTGTGCTTCCTCCCATCAGCAAGCTCAGCAAGGAGCAGGCCATGTATCACTATGTCAGCGGCTATACCGCCAAGGTCGCCGGCACGGAGCGGGGCGTCACAGAGCCCCAGGCCACTTTCTCCACCTGTTTCGGCGCCCCCTTCCTTCCCCTGCACCCCTCCGTATATGCGGAAATGCTGGGCAAAAAGATCGAAGAGCATGAGACCAACGTGTATCTGGTCAATACCGGATGGGCCGGCGGCCGTTATGGGATGGAACGCTGCTTCCGGATGAAGCTGCCTTATACCCGTGCCATGGTCACCGCCGCCCTCAACGGAGAGCTGGAGAAGGTCGAATTTGAAGCGGATCCCGTTTTCGGTCTGGCTGTTCCCAAGTCTTGTCCCGGCGTTCCTGCCGAATTCCTCAGCCAGAAAGCTCTGTGGCAGGATGACAAAGCCTATGAAGCTGCTGCGAAGGAACTGGCCCAGAGCTTCATCAAGAACTTCAAAAAGTACACCAACATGCCGGATGCCATCGTGAACGCCGGTCCGAAAGCGGAGTAAGAACAAGCCAACGATACGTTTCGGGGGAGAAAATGAACGGGAATAAGAAACCAAACAAAGTGAATGAAGATGCCAACATCGTTTCGTGGGTCGTTACCGCGGTGTTGTTGGCTGTCAACGCTTTCCCGGTCGGTCTCTTTTTCCTGATCATGAAGCTGGCCGGAAACGATATCCTCGGTAAGCTCTTCATGGCCTTGCAGGAGGGGTTCCGCAACAATTCCACATCAGATGCGACAAGGGCCTCTACGTACCGTAGTCAGAACTACACGCCGAATTCCTCTTCCCGCTCCCGCGCCGCCCAGAATGCTGCGCGCCAAGGCAGTACGGTGGTGGTCCATGATCCGGCGCAGACAACCATGGCCCAACCTCCTGTTCAGCAGCAGCAAGCGCAGGCAGCGCCTCAGCCTCAGCCTGTACAGCAGAAGCAGGAACCGCAAAGACCTGTGCAGCAGCAAAAACCTGTGCAGCAGCAAGAGCAGGCGAAGAAGAACGAGAAAGAGGACGATGGGATCCAGCATATCTCCAAGGGCAAAAAAGCGCTTTTCATCCTTGGCTGGGTGCTGCTTGGAGCCGGTATCCTGGGTAGCATCTACGGCATCGCCGGTTCGGGTGTCCTTTGGAAGATCCTGCAGTGGATCGCTGTAGCGTTGGGTGGAGGCGGCATGCTCTTTGCCGCCCGGTCGAAGGACAAAAAGGAGAGACTCTATCAGAATCTGGTGAAGATCGTCGGAGACAAGGCTTATGTGGATCTGAAATCTCTGGCATCCTCCGCAGGTGTCAAGGAGAAGATACTGGTCCGTGAGCTGGACGAAATGGTGGAGAGAGGTTATCTGCCGGAATCCGCCTATCTGGATAATGCCAGAGGTCTGCTGATCCTTGACCAGACGAAAGCGGAGGATCACATCGTTACCCCCCAGACAGCGGAAGAACCCGGACGGGAGGAGGATAAATACGATCTTCTTCTCAAAGAAATGGAGCGGGCCTGCGGGCGCATCCAGGATCGGGACATGATGGAGAAGGCTGTCCAGGTCCGCGGACTGGCCGCCGCGATTTTCAATGCTGTGCGCAAGGATCCGGAGAAGCAGCCGCAGATCAGCAGCTTTTTAAACTACTACTTCCCCACTACCCTGAAACTGTTGGACAGTTATGCGGATTTTGAGGAAAAGGGTTATCAGGGAGACAAGCTTTCCCAGACAAAAGAGCGGATCGAAGTCACCATGGATACCATCATCTCCGCATATCGCAAGCAGCTGGATAACCTTTACCTGCCCGATACGCTGGACGTAGACACGGATATCGACGTATTGGAAACCATGCTGAAGCGTGATGGCCTCTCCGGAAGCGATTTCGAGCAGGCTGAGCAGGAAGGTACTCCCGGTACCATGAACTGAAGACAGGTGGAGCAGGCGTCGTCTTCATAGCGGAGATGACGCCTGCTTTCCCTAAAAGAGAAAATGCAGGGCGGCGAGGCAAATGACCTCGCCGCCCTGTTATGCATAGGTGCTATTCTTCCAGAGTAACATTCGCCGAGGGGGTCAGGACGGTCACGGATCCCTGTTCAATGCGCGCAAAGCCGCCGCGGACGGTGGCTGAAAACACGGTTTTTCCTTTTGCGGAAGCCGTCACGGGGCTGTTTTCTTCCAGGGCGATGACGGCAGGAAGGTGCCCGCGGAGGATCCCGATGCTGCCGCCCTGCCCCTCCGCATTATCCTTCTCCACAAGGTTCACTGCATCGCAGTGGAAGGAAGCGACGTCTTTAAGCGGCGTGAGGATACGAAACAGGAGACCGCCGTCCATCAGCCCTGCTCCTTCGCCGCAGCGTAGACGTCTTCAATGGTACCGGCCATGAGGAATGCCTGCTCCGGCAGCGCATCGCAGTCGCCGCCGAGGATCGCCTCAAAGCCCTTGATCGTATCCTCCAGATGGACGAAGCGCCCGGACAGCCCGGTAAAGCCTTCTGCCACATGGAAGGGCTGGCTCATGAAGCGCTGCGCCTTGCGTGCCCGCCGGACGATCTGCTTATCTTCCGGCGAAAGCTCGTCCATGCCCAGGATGGCAATGATATCGTGCAGTTCATTGTATCTCTGCAGCAGACGCTGCACTTCTCTGGCCGCGCGGTAATGCCGGTCACCAACGATATCCGGGGAAAGCATCCTGGAGCTGGACTCCAGGGGGCTGACGGCGGGGTAGATGCCTTGTTCTACGATGGCACGGGAGAGAACCGTAGTGGCGTCTAAGTGGGAAAATGTGGTAGCGGGAGCCGGGTCCGTCAGGTCGTCCGCGGGAACATAGATCGCCTGCACGGAGGTGATGGAACCGTTTACCGTGCTTACGATCCGCTCCTGCAGCTGCCCCATCTCCGAAGCCAGGGTGGGCTGATAGCCCACGGCAGAGGGCATTCTTCCAAGCAGAGCGGAGACCTCAGAGCCCGCCTGGGTGAAACGGAACATGTTGTCGATGAACAGGAGCACGTCCTTATGTGCGTTCTCCCGGAAATACTCCGCAAGAGTGAGGCCGCTCAAAGGCACCCGAAGGCGGGCGCCGGCAGGCTCGTTCATCTGGCCGAAGACCAGAGCTGTTTTGTTCAGCACGCCGGACTGTTTCATTTCTTGCCAGAGGTCGTTCCCTTCTCTGGAACGCTCTCCCACGCCGGCAAACACGGAATACCCGTCATGCTCAAAGGCGATATTTCGGATGAGCTCCATGATGAGCACGGTTTTACCCACACCTGCACCGCCGAAAAGGCCGATCTTACCGCCTTTGGTATAGGGGGTCATGAGATCGATGACCTTGATCCCCGTCTCAAGCAAGTCGCCGCCGGGGACGATCTCCGTAAAGGGCGGAGCGCTTCGGTGGATGGGCCAGCGGAGGCTTACGGGTACTTCGCCGCCCCGGTCGATGGGGTCGCCGTTCACATTCAACATTCGTCCCAGGGTTTCTTCACCCACCGGGATGGTGATGGGGTCGCCTGTATCCACGGCAAACATGCCGCGGGAAAGACCGTCGGTAGCATGCATGGAAATACAACGAACCGTCCCGTCTCCCAGCTGCTGCAGGACTTCCAGGACAAGCTTGCCGTTGTTGGTCTCCACTTCCAGGGAATTGAAAAGCTCCGGCGTATCCTCTGCCTGGGGAAAGGTCACGTCCACGACCGGCCCTGTGATGCGGGTGATGAGCCCCTTTTTTCCGGCGGACATACTTATCCCTCCCCTTTCGGCCATTGGCCGGATGATGTTTCGATGACGCTGGCGGTCACCTGCGTCTGGCGCAGGCGGTTGATGGCAGTTTCCAGCTCCGCGGCGGAATCTTTTCCATTGTCATAAGCGGAACGCATGGACACCAAGGTAGCCCCCTGGACACCCATAGCGCTTCGAATCAGCAGATAGTAGACCTGCGCGCGAAGGCAGAATTCGGCCAAGCCTTCATGGACCGTCTCAGGGTCGGGCAGCCAAAGCAGCTCTTGGGCTTCGCCGCCGCTCTCGCCCGGAAGAAGCTCCCTGGAACCGGGGGTCTGCGTCATTGCGTTGACGGCGTCGCTGTAAACGAACAGCACGCGAGAGACGACGCCGCTGGTATACATGGAGAGGATACGGTCCGCCAGGGCCTCCGCCTGGGCATATTCCGGCACGTCAGAAATCTGGAATTCTTCCTCTATGGGGATCCCCCGCTCCTTCAGATATGCGGCGGCCTTTTTTCCTCCGGTGATGAAACAGGCGTCGTCAAATTCAGGCAAAGCGCGGCAATAAGCAAAGAGCTCATTATGATAGCTTCCGCACAGCCCCCGGTTGCCGGAAAGAAGCACGATGAGCGTTTTTTCTTCCTTGCCCTGTACGCGGGAAACCACCGCACCGGAAGCACGGAGCAAATCACGGCAGCCTTCGGCATAAGCGCTGAATGCATAGGCGGTAGCGTTCAGTCTGGCAAGCTTCGCGGAGGAAACCGTACGCATGGCACCGGCCAGCTGGCAGATCGTCTGGATGCCGCGAAGACGCTTGCGCAGATCAGACAAGGTGGCCATGAGCGTCCTCCCTCCGGAACTGTGCCAAGGCTTCCTTCAAGCTCGCGATTTCTTCTGCGTTCAGCTTTTTCCCGCTTTGGAGGCGGCGGACGAGGGCGGGTTCCCTACCCTCCATGTGTACGTAAAGCCTCTCCTCGAATTCTTCCATTTCCGCGGGCAGTACATCGTCGGCATATCCCTCGGAAACGGCGAACAGCAGGATCGCCTGTTTCCAATCCTCCAGCGGTGCATAGCGTTGCTGCCGGAGAGCGGCCATCATCCGTTCACCCGCATTCAGCACCTTTGTGCTTGCATCGTCCAGGTCTGAACCGAATTGGGCAAAAGTCGAGAGTTCCCGGTATTGGGCAAGATCCATACGCAGCCGGGAAGAGACCTGCTTCATGAGCGGGGTCTGCGCGGCGGAGCCGACACGGGAGACGGAGAGACCCACATTGACCGCAGGCCGCTGTCCGGAATTGAACAGATCCGTCTCCAAGAAGATCTGGCCGTCGGTAATGGAGATCACGTTGGTGGGAATATAGGCGGAGATATCCCCCATCTGGGTCTCGATCACAGGCAGCGCCGTCACGCTGCCGCCGCCCGCTTCCTCCGACAGCCTGGCAGCTCTTTCCAGAAGCCGGGAATGAAGATAGAACACGTCGCCGGGGTATGCTTCTCGCCCGGATGGCCTGTGAAGCAGCAGGGAGAGCTCGCGGTAAGCCACGGCATGCTTGGAAAGGTCATCATAGATGATGAGGCAGTCCCGCCCGGAATAAAGGAAGTATTCGCTCATGGCCGCCCCTGCGAAGGGAGCGATATACTGCAAGGACGCGGAGCTGGAAGCCGGTGCACTGACGATCGTGGTATAAGACATGGCTCCGTATTTCACCAGCTTGTCCCTGAAATCTGCAACCGAAGTCTCCTTTTGGCCGATGGCCACATAGATGCAGGCCACGTTTTTGCCCCGCTGGTTGATGATCGTATCCAACAGCAGCGCGGTCTTGCCCGTCTGACGGTCACCGATGATCAGCTCACGCTGACCTCTGCCTATGGGGACCAGGGCGTCGATCGCCTTTATGCCGGTTTGGAGCGGGACGGATATGGATTTCCTGTCCGGGATGCCCGGAGCGGGGTTTTCGATAGGCCGCTTCAGGTACGTGCGGATACGCCCCTTCCCATCGATCGCACGGCCCAGGGGGTCAACCACCCGGCCAAGCAGGGCTTCACCCACAGGAACACTGGCGATGCGTCCCACGCGCCGGACGCGGCTGCCGCTTTCGATAAGCTCATAGCTGCCGAATACAACACAGCCGATCCGCTGCGGCTGGATATCCAGGATCATCCCTCTTTCGCCGCAGTCGAATTCCACCACTTCTCCATACATGATATCGGCGAGACCATCCAGCCAACAGATGCCGTCCGATACGCTGAGGACGCGGCCCAGCTGGAAGATGTCCAGCTGCGGTCTGGCTTCCATAACACCCTCCATCAGGTCCTGGAGGATGCAATCTTTATCCAGCAGTCCGTCGATCGGCCGCTTGGTAAGGTCTTTTTCCAAGTGATACAACCGGTTTTCCACCGTCATATCGTAGACAGTATCACCGATTCGCAGGCGCATGCCGCCAAGCAGATCCGGGTCTACTTTTACCCAAAATGATGGTTTGCCGCCAACTTCTTCCAAAAGAGCGGTAGCCCGGCTGCCGATGCGTTCCACGAGTTCATCGTCCAACTCGAAGGCGGAGGTAAGGGTGACATACAGCACGTCGTGGTGCATCAGATAGCACATATCGCCGGGGGTAATACTGATGCTCTCCAGAATGCGCTCCGCAAACAGAGGTTCCAGTGCGCGAATATGGGAAACCTGCGGCTCCTGTACAAGATGCTCGCCCAGCTCCAGTACCAGAGCCTTTACCGCCTGGTCTCTGGCGTTTCCCATGGCTTCCCGCTCCAGATCCTCCAGATCCTGCTTATGTAGTTCTTCCGCCTGCCGCGCTTCGTCCTCCAATGATTGACGCAGGACCTGAAGATTCGCATCATCGTCCACCGCTTCCCGGATGGGATCCGACTGCGTCTCCGGGATTTCCGGAGACGGCAATGCGGCAGCGGCCTCAAGGGCCTCTGCCTCGTCCAGTTCCCTGCCGATGCGTTCCCGACGCTCGGCAAAGCGCTTCAATACGGTTTTCCTTCCTACGATCCATAACCCGGCGGCAAGGATGAGGAAGTTTATAAGTGCATACAGCAGCCGCATTCAGCGTTCTCCGAAAGCAATCAGCTTATCCGTAAAGGTATCTACATGATCCTTCAGGGAAACCGCCAGCTTCGGTACAAGCTCATCGGCCTCCGCCTCTACGATCACCCGCCGTTCCTTCGTTTCCTGAAGGTACCGCTTTTCTCTCGCTTCCCGGTTGACCTTGCTCTCCTCCCGTAAGGCAAAGGCGGCCAGTTTCCGTTCTTCCGCCCTGCGCTGCGTTTCTGCCAGCCTTTCCGCTTCCAGGAGCGCCTGCTTCTCAGCCAGTTCCGCGGACTTGTCCAGACTGCGGGCGTGTTCGATACGGGCCTTCCGTGCGTCAAGAAAAGCCAGCATCGGCTTCAGCAGCAACCGCCAGAGGATGAGCATGAAGGCGCAGAAAGAGAGAATGGTCCAAATCAGGATGTTTGGCTGTATGGTCATGTTGCCCGTCTCAGCCGATCTTGCCCACGAGCATGAAGGCGATGAGCAGACCGTAGATGGTGAGAGCTTCCATCAGGGCCAGGGACAGCAGGAGCGCGCTTCGGATATCCTTGGCGGCCTCCGGCTGCCGGGCGATGCTCTCCAGAGCGGCACGGGCAGCTTTGCCTTGGGCGAGGGCGGGGAAAATGGTGGAAACGGCGATGCAGAAGGCGGCTGCAAGCGCAATGATAGCGGAATCGGTCATGTCGGTTCTCCCTTCTTTAGTAACCGATGATTAAATCGGCGTGTGCGGATTGTCGGGCAGGTTTTTCGCCTGATGAGGGCGAAAAACGCTGAAATACTCTGTGTATTGCAAGTATATTTGGCAAAAAAAAGGCGACAAATATGCCGGCAAGACATGCACGGAGATTTCATCATCGGTTGCTTTATTCTTCGATGATCTCCTGCAGATAGGAAGCGGTAAGCATGGTGTAAACGATTGCCTGGATGGCGCAGAACAAGAGGCTGAGCACCATCATGATGATAGGCGCGCCGATGGGAAGAAGATGATACAGGTTCTCCATCACCGTCTCCTCCCCGAAGATATTGCCGAACAGACGGAGCGCCAGCGAAGCCGGCTTGATCAGCTCGTCCAGCAGCAGAAGCGGCACTACGGGGGTCAGGAAATGCTTCAGATAGTGCTTCGCTCCGGCATGGATACCCGCCGTCTGTAAGAAAACGAAGGTCACGATACCCAGTCCCAGCGTGACGGAAAGCGAAGAGGTCGGCGCTTTGATATACTTGCTGAGTCCGACGCCGGGAATCAGGCCGGAATAGTTGGACAGAAGAATGAAGCAAAAGAGCGGTCCCAGGAAAAAGAGGTATTTTCTTCCGTTTTCCCGTCCCAGAATGCCGGCGCAGAAATCGTCGAGAGCTTCAACAGCGATCTCCAAAAGATTCTGCAGTTTTCCGGGCCGCTCTTTCAGATGACGAGTGACCAACAGGGAGATGACAACAGCCAAGGCCAGAAAGACCCACATGGCGATCACTTCGCCGGTCACATCCAGGATACCGAATATGCGAATGACAGGTTCGGAGGTTTCACCCATACATGATCACTCCTTTCTTTCTCCGTTCCCCCCTCTTGTGATACGGAAGGTAAAGAACGTCAGTAAAACCGTCAGCCCCAATGCACCGCCGAGGAGCAAAGCCGTGGAGTTCAGCTCCGTTCGTCGGCCGATGAGGTAAAGGACCAGAAGATAAGCCACGCTGAGCAGCGTTCGCACGGGGGAAATCATGGTGATCGCTTTTTCCCCATTTCTGCTCATGAGCGACCGCAGAAGAAGATAGTTTGCCCAGGATACCAGGGCTCCGCCGACAAATGCAGCCAACCCTGTGAGAAACAAAACCATGAGCCTCCCTCCTTCCGGCTGCAGTAACGGATATGGTTTTGGCAAAAGTGTGTATCCAACAATTTGAATGGATACTCTTTTGAAGAGACCGCCTGCATATAAGGCAGGCCATTCTGGACGGCCTGCCTATAGGTCTCTCTGTATTCAGACGGGGTTTCTCAGCCCGCGAACTCCTTGAAGTCCGTTTCGATCAGCTGCTGAAGAGCCAGCACCGCCGCTTCTTCATCGGGGCCTTCCGCGCCGATAGAGATATCCGTACCCTTGACAATGCCGAGGGAGAGAACGCCCAGGAGGCTTTTTGCATTGACCTTGCGTTCTTCTTTTTCGATCCAGATGGAACTCTTGAACTCATTGGCTTTCTGGATGAAGAAAGTAGCAGGCCTGGCATGGAGTCCGACCTGGTTGTTGACGGTAATCGTCTTCATGTACATAACGGCGTCACGACCTTTTCATTGTTATTTCCCGGTTTATCCCTTTTCTATTTTGATATTTTAGCAAGGAATCCTTCCTGCGTCAATAGTCAAACTGCCAATAAACCGCGCTGCAAGGGTTTCCAAATGGGCGGTCTGCCGGTGTGTTGACGGCATAGCATTCCTAAATGGGTCGCCCCAAAAAAGTCAGATCTTCAACTCTGCGATGGTGACGCCGTCTTCCCCTTCCCCGTAGCGGCCCAGGCGGAAGCTCTTGACCGCCGGAACTCTGCGCAGGTAATCCTGCACGGCCTTGCGAAGGGCGCCGGTCCCTTTGCCGTGGATGATGCGGACGCTGGGCAGCTTGGCTGTCCTGGCGGAATCGAGATACCGTTCCAGCATCAGCAGCGCTTCGTCCGTCATGCTGCCCCTGAGGTCCACTTCCGGGCTGACGGCCAGCTTGTGTATCTGGGCTTCCGTCTTTTTTTTGAACTTCGTTTTGACTATTTCCGCTTCCTCTACGAGCCGCACTTCCTCCTGCTTGGCCGTGATGCGCAGGATGCCCGCCTGAAGGGTCAGCGTTCCGTCGCTGCCGACGGAAATGACGCTGGCTTGGGTGCCGAGCTTCAGCAAAAGCACCGTGTCCCCGGCTTTCGCGGGCCGGGTGGGCTTCATCGTTTGCGCATCCTCCTCGGAGCTGACGCCAAGACTGTCCTGGGCCTCATTGAGCTTCTTCATGAGGCTGACCCGTTCTTCGTTGATCTGCTGCGCATTTTCCGCCCGGACGGCTTTCTTGCGCATCTCATTGAGTTCGTCGAATACTTCGTCGGATACTCTGCGGGCCTCCCTCAGGAGACGGTCTGCCTCCCGCTTCGCATTTGCCCCCGCCTTTTGCTTTTCTTCTTCCGCGGCTTTGCGCAGCTCCGCGGCTGCACGGGCGTCCGCTTGGGCCTGGAGCCGGAGCTTTTCGGCTTCCAACTGCGCCTGTTCCATCTTCTGGCGCTCCGTTTGCAGCAGGGAGACGACATGCTCGAAATCCGTCTGTTCCGAAGCCATGCGGCCTTTGGCATCATCGATGATGCTTTCGTCCAGGCCCAGCCGCCGGGAGATTTCAAAAGCATTGGACTTTCCCGGAATCCCCATGAGCAGCCGGTAAGTGGGGCGCAGCGTCTCCACGTCGAATTCGCAGGAAGCGTTCATGACGCCCGCGGTGGCGGTGGCATACACCTTCAGCTCGGCATAGTGGGTGGTGGCGGCAATCTTTGCGCCCTGACTGCGGGCGTATTCGATGATGGCGATGGCCAGAGCCGCGCCTTCCGCAGGGTCTGTACCTGCGCCCAGCTCATCAAAGAGGATCAGGGTATCCTCGTCCGCTTCCTTCAGCATGCCGACGATATTGCTCATATGGGAGGAAAAGGTAGAGAGGGACTGCTCGATGCTTTGCTCGTCGCCTACGTCCGCCAATACTTTTTTCAGTACAGGCACCGTGCTGCCGCTGTCCGCGGGGATATGGAGACCGCAGGCGGCCATGAGGCAGCAGACGCCCAGCGTTTTGAGGCTGACGGTCTTGCCGCCGGTATTGGGGCCCGTGATGACGAGGGTATCGAATTCACCGCCCACGGAGACGTCGATCGGCACGGCTTTTTTCGGGTCGATAAGGGGATGACGGGCCCTTTTCAGCCGGATAACGCCGCCGCTGCTAAGCTGAGGCGCATCTCCGTTCATACGATAACTGAGCTTCGCCTTAGCGAAGACCAGGTCGAGCCGCACCAGCACATGCTGATCGCAGAGAATGTCCTCTTCAAAGCTGGCTGCGTCGTTGCTCAATTCCATGAGGATGCGCTCGATTTCCTTCTTCTCCTTGGCCTGCAGCTCGCGGATCTCATTGTTGGCCTGCACCACCTGCATGGGTTCGATAAAAATGGTCTGACCGCTGGAGGAAACGTCGTGAACCAAGCCGCCCAATGCTCCCTTGTGCTCTGCCTTTACGGGGATCACATAGCGATCCGAACGCATGGTGATGATGGGTTCCTGCAGGATCTTGGAATAAGAGGGCGAGGTGATGATCTTGTTCAGCACGTCGCGGATGCGGGCGTTGGCGGCCCGCATGTGACGGCGGATGGAGGCAAGCTCGCTGCTGGCGGCATCGGCGATCTCCTCCTCTCCAACGATGGAAAGGGTGATCTTTTCTTCCAGGAATTTGTTGGCGATCAGCGCGCCGAAGAGACCGGAAAGGCTCCCCGCTTCTTCGGAGGACCAGCCCTTCATTTGACGGGCTGCCCGCAGAACCCCCGCAATATCCAGCAGCTCGCGGGTATTCAGCATGCCGCCCAAACGGGCACGGGCCAGGCTGCCCGTTACCTCACGGATATCAGACAGCGGGGGCGTCCCCTTGAGAGAAATGAGCCTTTTTGCGTCGGACGTTTCCCGCAGCCGTTCCTCCACCTCCGTCATGATATCAGAAGGGCGCAGTTTCAGCGCTTCTTCCTTGGCGGAAGCACAGACGGCCTCTTCCTGCAGGATGCGAAGGATCTGAGGCAGCTCCAGTGTCCGCATGGATTTTTCATAGAATTCTTCTTTTGTTTTCATTGTTTTTCACCATTACAGGCTTTTATAGTAATCCAGCGTCCGAAATGAACGCTCCAACTGTTCCTTAACATAGTTTTCTGCCGCATCGTTCAGCCGGCGCATACCGCTGTCGCTGACGCGGAAGGAAAAGACGCTGTTCCTTTGACTCGTTACGATATGCCGGATGGCGAGCAGCGAGGGCGTGTCCAGCGTCATGGGCCGCTGCGCCATAGCTTTCAAGGCACATTCCCGGCAGTAGAGTGCGCCGCCGCGCAGATCCAGTGTCGGTGTTTCCGGTTCCTCTTTGCCGCAGTAGGCGCACTGCTCCGTTTCCGGCTGATAGCCGAGAATCGTCATGAGCCGCAGCTCAAAGGCGCTCTTCACGATCCTCGGGTCCTTTTTTCCCTCGGACAGGAGCCACAAGGCGTTGAGCCCCAGAGACAAAGCCTCCGGTTCCTCTACCGTTTCCGGGCAGGAGGCATCCAGAAGCTCAAGAAAATAACAGCCAAGGGCGTAATTCTTCAGATCGGCGGTCAGGCCGGTGAAAAGCTCCAGCGTGCCGGCTTCCTTCAGGTAAAACCGTTCTTTGCTTTCGGAAACGGTCATTTCCGAAAATGCCATGGGCTGACAGGCGGCGGCGATACGGCTTTTGAGCCTGGCAGCGCCGCGAGCGGAGATGCTGATTTTCCCCATGCTGTCCGTAAGCACGGTCAGCATTTTGCTGCTCTCCTTATAGTCCGCCGTTCGCAGGACAAGACCCTTCAGAACCGTATCACTCATGGTAGCCGAAATTGCGGAGCATCGCGTCCTGGTCCCGCCAGTTTTCCTTTACCTTGACCCAGCTCTTGAAATAGACCTTGGTGCCCATATAGCGCTCCACGTCCTTTCGCGCCAGTTCACCGATGCGCTTAAGCATGCTGCCGTTGTGGCCGATGATGATGCTTTTGTGGCTGGCCTTTTCGCAGTAAATGGTCACTTCCAGGTCGATGATGCCATCGTCGCGTTCGCTGAATCGCTCGACCTCCACGGCCGTACCGTGGGGGATCTCATGCTCCAGACAATAGAGCAGCTTTTCCCGAACGATCTCCGCTACGATCTGCCGGTCGGGCTGATCTGTCACCATATCTTCCGGGAAGAGCTGAGGCCCTTCCACGGCATATCCCCGCAGGATGGTCAGAAGCTCCTCTACGCCCTCGCCGGTTTTGGCGGAGATGGGGATGATCTCCGCAAAATCTCCCGCCTCTGCGTAGGCGCTCATGACGGCAAGAAGGTCCGGCTTGTTCACCGTGTCACATTTGTTAATAGCCAGTACGGCGGGAGAACCCGAACTGCGGATCATCTTTATCAGTGCCTGCTCCTGCTTTCCCACGTTGGCAATGGGCTCGACCATCAGCACCACGGCGTCCATATTGTCCGCAACGCTGCTTTCCACGATGCGGTCCAGATAACTGTCCAGGGCGTTTTTGGGCTTGTGATAGCCCGGCGTATCCAAAAAAACGAGCTGGGCGTCTTCCCTCTGGCAAATGGCGCTGATACGGCTTCGGGTCGTTTGGGGCTTGTGGGAAACGATGGCGATCTTCTCCCCCGCAATGTAATTTGCCAGGGTGCTTTTACCCACGTTTGGCCGTCCGGCAATGGTGAATACGCCTGTTTTCGTGATCTTCATATCCTCATCAACCTCATGATCGCCCGCTCTCTGGCGCGCATTTGCTTCTTTTCTTCGCCTTCGTCCACATGATCGTAACCCAGCAGGTGCAGTACGCTGTGGACGGTCAGATAGGCGGTCTCGTGTTTTTCTCCCGTGCCGTATTCCTGGCCCTGGAGGCGGATCCGATCCAGATTCAGCGCCATATCGCCGATGGGCAGGAGACCGCTTTCCGGATCGACCTCCCCGTCAGCGGGGTCAAAGGCTTCCGGTGTGAAGCTGAAGGCCGGGAACGACAAGACGTCCGTCGCCTTGTCCACTCCCCGCAGATCACGGTTCAGCGCCTGGATGCCCTCGTCATCCGTGAACAGAACGTTTACCTCGCAGGGGACGCGGACCCCTTCCAGCCGCAGCGCCGTGCGGATGCAGCGGCCCGCAAGACGGGCTGCCCAGCGGGGATAGGGCACTTCCCCGCTCATGAGAATGGAATGTCTTGCCATCAGCTTTGCCTTCTTCTCCGGGCCGCTGCTGCCGCGGCATCCCGCGGGTGGCCCTTTTCGTATTTTTCGTAAGCCTCGATGATCTTCTGCACCAGGGCGTGGCGAACCACGTCCTCGCCGGTCAGACGGCAGATTTCGATATCGTCGATGTCCCGCAGCACATTAACGACCTCTTTCAGCCCGCTGACCTTGTCACGGGGCAGGTCGATCTGCGTCACGTCGCCGGTGATGACCGCTTTGCTGCCGAAGCCGATGCGGGTCAAAAACATCTTCATCTGCTCGCGGGAGGTATTCTGCGCTTCATCCAGAATGATGAAGGAATCGTCCAGCGTCCGCCCGCGCATATAGGCCAGAGGCGCAACTTCGATATTCCCCTTCTCCAGATAGTTCTGATAGGTTTCCGGACCCAGCATATCGAAGAGAGCGTCGTACAGCGGACGCAGATAGGGGTCTACTTTGTTCTGCAGATCGCCGGGAAGAAAGCCCAGCTTCTCGCCGGCTTCCACCGCGGGACGAGTCAGAATGATGCGGTTGACCTCCTTGGCCCGAAATGCCGTCACCGCGCAGGCAACGGCCAGATAGGTCTTGCCCGTACCGGCGGGCCCTATGGCCAGGGTCACGGTGTTGTTGCGGATCGCTTCTATATAGCTTCGCTGGCCCAGCGTTTTTGCCTTGATAGGTTTTCCCTTGGCCGTGATGCACACCACGTCGTCCGCCAGCTGGGAAATTTTGTCTGCCCGGCCGTCCATGGTGAGCTTCAGTGCATAGCGCACATTCTGTGTCGTAACGGATTCACCCCGGGAGGCCAGAGAAAGCAGCCCGGAGAGGGCCTGCTCCGCATAGGCGACGGGTTCCTCCTCGCCCACGATGTGAAGCTCGGAATCCCGATCCGTGATGTGGACGCCAAGCTCGCTTTCCAGAATATGAAGGTTTTCATCGAAGGAACCGAATACACTCACCAGGTTTTCGATCCGATCTATGCTGATGGTTCTTTCCGCCATTATTCTCACTCTCTTTTGTTCAAGGCTGGGGAATGCTGATCTCCCTTTCCCCGGCGATATCTTCCCTGCACTGGGCAAGCATATGGACGCGGAGAAGGCCGTTTGCCGTCTCGCAGGAAAACCAGGTCTGTAAAAGCTCTGCCTCCGGCGCAATCTGACGGAGCCATTGAAGAAGCCTGGTCTCCAAAAGGCCGGAGACTTCTTCTTCCGATGCTTCCCGTGAAATAAGCCGGTAAGCCCGAAATTCCGTTTTCACCAAACTGACCGGCAGGGCAAGGCCGAATAATTCTGCACGCATCTCTTTCGTTATTCTATCATAGCACCCCTGGGAAATGCTACTGTCATTGTAGAAATTCAGCCGTAAATCCCCGATTTTCAGGCTGTAATGGGTCTTTTCCTCCGCCGTATACGCCTTTTCCTGCGTCTTTAAGGGGATCTCCATGCTGTTCTCATACCAGGTCCAGGCAAAGACCCTGCCCATGGCATGGACGTATCGAATCTGCTCCTGCCGGTCTGCCAGCTGACCGGAGATCAGGGTTTGGCCCTGCAGCACCGTATCGCCCCGTTGCACGAGTGCCTCTCCTTCTAAAATATGCAGCTCATCGATGGTGCCGGTTTTCTTCGCAACAACTTCACACGCTGCGTCTTCATCCACGATCTTCGGCGGCTTTCGACGCTCTCGCACGACCACCAGGGCCCGGCTGCCGTGGACCTGAACGGTGCACCAGATGAGATCACTCACCATTGCCTGCATGCGGCTGCGGATCTGTGGATTGTCAAGGCTCAGCCCGCTTACGCCGGGATAGACGCCTACTGATTCCAGCGCCGTTAGGATTTCCGCCTTGCTGACCGTCACGTTCCCGCTGACGTCGATTTGCCAGAGAAAGGTGGACAGGATAGTGAAGGAGACAAGAAACGGAAGCGGGATCAGCAGCAGATACGCCCGTTTGCGAAACCTGCCCAGGAAATGAAGGAACCCTCGTCTTCGAAGTACGCGTATCTCCGCGCCGCAGCGATTGCCCAATTTCACGGTTGCGTCTGCCATTGCAGCGGGCACCAGAAATGTGAACCTGTCGTTCTCCACTTCCCGGAAATCCGTTGCTTCGATCTGCGCCATACACAGCGCGTTGATCAGCTCGGCGGGTTCCCGGCAGAACGCTTCAAACAAGGCCCCTTCTGTCAGCCAGAGCCTAGACCGCATGATCGCCCACCAGCTCCACAGTGCGGAACCGTCCCTGGAGGCAGAGCTCCCTCCAGGTCATGCTTTTGATCATCAGCGCGCTCCCGCGAATATGGACAAGGCCGCCGCCGGTCTCGATCAGTATGCTGTCATCCGAAAAAGAGCGGATACCGCGGTGCGGTTCGATCACCATGCTATGCATGGCGGAGATACGTATCTCCGGCAGGCCGCGATCAAAACTCAGCGGCGTATCCGTAATACCAATCAGCCTGTCGATGGCAGTTCTAACGCCTTTCATGAAAGTTCGCCTCCCCAAAAACATAGGTTTATACTGCTCATTCTATCTTTAGGGAGGTCGGGATATGCGTCGGAATGGGGCTAAAACCGTCTTGCTGTTCCTACCGGCTGCCGGAGCCTTTGCGCTCCTGAGTATTCGGAGTGCAGACGCTTCCGCAGCAGCGCGGGCCGGGCTGGAAAACTGTTTGCGATCAGTGGTCCCTGCTCTGTTTCCGTTCCTGGTCATGACGAACCTGCTGCTCCGTCTGGAACTCCCACCGATCATCCTGGGGCCTTTGGGTACGGCTTTTGAGGCGTTATTCAATATACGGAAAACTGCCCTCCCCGCGTTTATGGCAGGACTTGTGGGGGGCTATCCCCTCGGTGCTGAGGCTGCAGCCGAGTGCTGCCGTCTGGAGCGGTGTTCCGGGGAGGAGGCGGAAAGACTCCTGATCATTTCCAACAATTGCAGTCCCGGATTTCTCTTCGGCCTGGTGAGCGGAAAACTGTCCGGCGGCGGAGAGCGGGTGCTGGCCCTGCTCCTCCTGCAATGGCTGATTTCCGCATTCTTGGGGATCCTGTTGGGTGCAGGCCATCGTCCCTCAAAAGCGGCATCGGATACGGAAGACGTTTTCGGGAATTCCTTTTTCAGCGGATTTCCTGCTGCGGTACGTAGCGGCACACGTTCCATACTTATCATATGCGCCTATGTCGTCTTTTTCAGCGTTTTCACCGCGTTTCTGCCCGATTCCGCTTTGCTGAAAGGCGTCGTCGAATTGACCGGCGGCATCCTCACCCTGTCTTCCGGTCCGTGGGCAGAGATCATGGCAGCTTTTCTCGTGGGTTTCGGCGGTCTTTCCGTCGCCTGCCAGGTGCTCTCTTCCCTGGAGGGTACTGGTATTTCGGCCAGGCTCTATCTGCCCCTGCGCCTCCTCCACGGACTTCTGATGGCATTTGGCATGTTCATCCTTAAACTAGGCAGCGTCTATTATCTGTTGTATGCTGTGCTTCTTCTCAGCATTGCGGTTTTTGTGAAAATCTATGGCAAAGGGGCGAAATCTGGGGTATAATGAGCCCGAGGTGATCCTTTGTGCTGTTTCGCAATAAGATAGAACCCTCCTGCGCTTATTGCAGCCATGGCCGCTGCGGCGCAGATGAGGAGGTGCTCTGTGTATATCACGGAGTCATGAACCCCTGGGACAAATGCCGCCGATTTGACTATGATCCCCTGCGGCGCGTTCCCGAGGCCGAACCGATCCCCGTAGCGGAAGCGGATGACGCATCCTTTGAGATCTGACTCTGCCGCAGATTCGGGAGTATTTCTTCTCCCTGTATCTCCTTTTCCATAGCTATTTTGACTATTTTCCGCTGTCTGCCGGTTCTCAGGCTCGTTCTGCGGAAACACTGGCTGTATCCCTATTGCGGCTGCTTGACATCTATGGTATCATATAACTTAATATACTACATGCAGAAGCGGAAATGCCGTCATCCGCTCCTGGGGACTGGAGTTGATTTTCCTTTATGGACGACATACCCCGAAGTATCCTGATCCTTTTCCTGATCCTGCTGGGAGGCGGGTTTGCGGGCAGCGAAACAGCGCTGAGCTACTGCAATAAGCTGCGTATGCGCAAGCATGCCGAAGATGGTGATAAGCGTGCCGGGCGCGTCAACTATGTGCTGGACCGCTTCGATAAAGCCCTTTCTACCATTCTGATCGGCACAAATGTTTGCTATGTCTTCGCATCCACCTTTGCCGCCGTTCTCTTTATCCGCAGAATGGGAACTGCCGGCGCCGTGATCTCCACCGTGGTGATGACGCTGCTCATCTTCTTTTTCGCGGAAACGATACCCAAGAATATCGCAAAAGCCAATGCGGATAGCTACGCGATGATATGCGCCGCTCCCGTGAAGCTGCTGATGATCCTTCTTACGCCGCTGACTGCCCTGTTAGCCGGGATCGGCTGGGTGGTAAAGCGTCTGCTCCCCAGAGAAAAGGAGCAGCCGACCATCACGGAAGATGAGTTCACCACCATCATCGACAACATTCAGGAAGAGGGACTGATGGAGCCGGAGGAAACCCGGCTGATAAAATCCGCGGTGGAATTCAGCGACAAAACTGCCGGGGAGATCATGACACCCTTGAAGGATATGGTCGCGGTCTCCATCACGGAGGACCCTGATAAGCTGAAGGAACTGATTATCCGGGAAAAGTATTCCCGGCTGCCGGTCTACGCCGGATCACCGGACCGTATCGTCGGCATCCTCCAGACTAAGGACTATCTGCAGCTTGTTTTGAAAAAGAAACAGCCGGATATCAGCACACTGATGAAGCTCACCTATGACGTGCCGCCGGAAATCAAGCTGGACGAGCTGTTCGAAGGGCTCGGACGCCGACGTACCCACATGGCCATCGTGATCGACGTCAACGGGAACGCGTTGGGTTTCGTGACCATGGAGGAGATCCTAGAAGAGCTTGTGGGCGAGATCTATGACGAGGACGATACCTCCGAACAGAAGGGGGTGGGCGCATGATCTGGATGCTGATCCTGATGGTCCTCCTGGTCCTGTGCAGCGCCTTTTTCTCCAGCTCGGAGATTTCTTTCGCGACTGCCAACAAGTTGCATATCCGCTCCGCTGCCGAAGCCGGCGACCGCCGCGCCAAAGGCGTACAGTGGATATCCGATCACTTCCCGAAATTCCTCTCCACGATCCTTGTAGGCAACAATTTGGTGAATATCGCCTTTTCCTCCGTCATGACCCTGCTGCTGGCTGAGAGCGGAGAGAACGCTGCCCCCTTTGTCAGCACGGCTGTGCTGCTGATTCTTGGCGAGATCATCCCCAAAATCATCGGGACCAGTCAGGCGGATCGGCTCGTCTATTTCTATGTCTATCCCCTGCGTTTCTTCATGCTTCTGTTCACACCCGTCGTTTCCGTCGTCAATGCCATCGTCAGCAAGCTCAGCAAATTCTGGACGCCGGAGGAACCGGAACCGGAGGTCACGGACGACGAATTGGTGACCATACTGGAAACCATCGAGGAAGAGGGCGTATTCACTGAGCAGGAAAGCGAGCTTATCAAATCCGCCATCGAATTCAGCGACGTGACCGCAATGGACATCCTGATCCCCCGCGTGGATATGGCCGCATTCGACCTGGACGATGGACTGGAAAAGCTTTTGGAAGACGACGACATGCTCAGTTATTCCCGTATCCCTGTGTATCGTGAGACTATCGACAATATCCTGGGCATCCTGTCCACCAAAAAACTGCTGAAATCAGCGGTCACGCAGGAATTGGATGAAATCGACGTTGACGACCTTCTCTCCCCTCCTGTCTATGTCCATAAGACCCGCACCATCTCTTCCATATTGAAGGAATTCCGAAAAAAGCATCTGATGATGGCTGTTGTGGTGGATGAATTCGGCGGAACTATGGGTATTCTCACCTTGGAAGATATCCTGGAAGAGATCGTAGGCGATATTTTCGATGAAAGCGACGAAGTAGAGCTCGACGTGGTCCCGGAGGGAGAGGATATCTTCACCGTGGACGGGGGAACAAATATCGGCGACTTCTTTGACTACATCGGTTATACGCCGCCGGATTTCGAGAGCGAATACAGCACCATGGGCGGTTGGGCAGTGGAAAGGTTGGACCGTTTTCCGGAGGTGGGCGACCATTTCGTATGGGACAGGTTTGACGTGACCGTGACCGCTGCAGAGGCAATGCGCGTGGAGACGCTGCAGATCCGCCTGCTCCCGCTGCCGGAGAAGGAAGAATGATACCCTTCTCTGATTAAACGAGACAGTGCTAGTTTCCATTTAAGATCAATATGACAAATGGCCGGAGGAACAGATCCTGTTCCTTCGGCCATTTTCGAAAAAGACCGGGGCGCAGCTTTCGCTGCGCCCCGAGTCGTCAGTTTGTCCGATGGTCTCAGCCCTGGGCACGCATGATCGCGAAGCAATCGCTGCAGTAGACGGGGCGATCGGATTTGGGCTCGAAGGGCACGCGAGCTTCCTTGCCGCAGCGAGCGCAAACGGCGGTGAAGTACTCACGGGGGCCACGAGCGGCGTTCTTGCGGGCGTCGCGGCAAGCCTTGCAGCGCTGGGGCTCGTTCTGGAAGCCGCGCTCAGCATAGAATTCCTGCTCACCGGCGGTGAACACGAACTCCTGCCCACATTCCTTGCAAACCAAAGTCTTGTCCTGATACATTGCTAATCCTCACTTTTGACTAGTCTTGGCCATTGGCCTGTATTTGCGTCAGCTTGAGCTGATATCGCCTTTGGGTAGGTTTTCGAATTTGCGGCGGATGCGCTGAACGGCATTATCCACCGCTTTTTCCGAGCGTTTGGTGATCTCCGCGATTTCTCTGTATGACATTCCTCTTAGGAAACAGCGCAGAACCGATTGTTCATACGCCGACAAAAGCAGAAGCAGGTTTTGGTATCTCTTTTGAGCCTCTTCCCTGTCGATCAAAAGTTCTTCTGGTCCGCGCAGGTTGTCATTCCGAGACTGATTTTTGTCAAAAAGAGAGGATTCCAAGGACAGACAGTCGTCGAGAGATACGTTTTTGGTTCCCGCCGCCTTCCTCAAAGCCGAAAACATGCGGCGGCGGATGCACAGTACGGCAAAGGTTCTGAAAGAGGTATCTTCCTGGTCATCGAATCTGCGGATGGCGTTCAGAAGGCCCAGCATCCCTTCCTGGATCAGGTCCTCAGTGTCGCCTCCGGTGAGAAAATAGGGTCGCGCAAGACTGCGGATGACATGCCCATACCGCCGGATCAGCGTTTCCTCCGCATCCGGGTTTCCCTGCCGACAGTACTGCAGCAGTTCTTCATCCGTCATGGACGCAAACGATAGATTATTATTACTAATTCCCATTGACACGATTGCATTATAGACGCATAAATTTTGAATGTCAAGGCAATCATGCAAAATTCCCTACAAAAATTCGGCTGATTTACTAAAATTCCATCTTCATCTGTCCGGAATTTCCGCCGTTTTCCATAGGAAAGGGCAAATGCAGGTGTTCGTAGGCCTGACGCGTGGCGCATCTTCCCCTGGGCGTACGGGTGATAAAGCCCTGCTGAAGCAGATAGGGTTCGTATACGTCCTCAATGGTTACCGTCTCTTCGTTCACGGTAGCGGCCAGTGTTTCCAGGCCCACCGGCCCCCCGCTGTATTGCAGGATGATGCTTCGGAGGAGTCTGCGGTCGATGTTGTCCAGGCCCAACTGGTCGATATCCAGCCGCGTCAGCGCATCATCGGCAACCTCTTTCGTAATGACGCCTTCCGCTGTCACCTCGGCGAAATCCCGCACTCTTTTCAGAAGCCGGTTTGCAATTCGCGGCGTCCCTCGGCAGCGCTTGGCGATCTCGGCGGCGCCGGATGGCTCGATCCCGATATTCAGAAGGTCTGCGCTCCGGCGGATGATGAGCTCCAGCTCCTCCGGCGTGTAGAGTTCCAGCTTGAGGATCACGCCGAATCGGTCGCGCAAGGGGGCGGAGATCTGTCCGGAACGGGTAGTGGCGCCGATGAGTGTAAACTTCTTTAATGGCAAGCGGATGGAATCGGCGGAAGGGCCCTGTCCGATGATGATGTCGATCTCCCCATCCTCCATGGCAGGATAAAGGATCTCCTCCACGCTGCGGTTGAGCCGGTGGATCTCGTCCACAAAAAGGATATCATTGTCGTTCAGATTGGTCAGCAGCGCGGCAAGATCCCGCGGCTTTTCGATTGCGGGGCCGGAGGTCTTCCGGATGTTTACCCCCATCTCATTTGCAATGATCTGGGCAAGCGTGGTTTTACCGAGTCCCGGAGGGCCATGGAGGAGCACGTGATCGAGGGCTTCTCCCCGCCTGCGGGCAGCCTCGATGAATACACGAAGATTGTCCTTTGCCTTCGCCTGCCCGATGTATTCATTCAAAGTCTGGGGCCGAAGGGAGAATTCCCCCTCATCTTCCGCCACGAAGCTTGTCCTGGTCAGATCCTTCGTCAGGTTTTCACCGGATATTTCGATACTCATGACCGCTTCTCACCTCAGCGAAGCGAGGATTTGAGGGCCTGACGGATCGCCTCTTCCACGCTCAGATTTGTGATGTCTATTTTGCTGAGCACAGCGTTTATCTCCGAAGGGTTGTAGCCCAGCACGGAAAGGGCCGCCGCCACATCCCGGGATTTTTGGTCTCCCACGGCTGTCTGCCCCGCAGAGACACCGGCATTTCCCGGCGTCAGGCTACGCATATCGGCGGAGACCTTGTCCTTTAGTTCCAAAAGGATGCGCTGTGCCAGCTTCTTCCCTATTCCCGGCGCGATAGTGAGGGCCTTTTCGTTCCCATTAGCCACAGCCAGGGCCAGGTCCTCCGGGCTGCTGGAGGAAAGGATGGATAGAGCAGCTTTCGGACCGACGCCGGAAATGCCCGTGAGCATTTTGAAGCTGTTCAACTCTGCTTGCGTCGTAAAGCCGTAGATATCGAAAGCATCCTCCCGGATGACGCAGGAGGTATACATTTTGACCTTTTTGCCGATCTCCAGCGTGGACAGGCTGCGAAGCGAGGTGTTGCAGCTGAAGCCGACGCCGCCGCAGTCGATGACCGCGAGATAGTTGTCAATTACGGCTACCGTGCCGTTTAAATAGTAGAACATTGCCCCTTCTCCCCTGCCTGAAATAGTAAGGATGTGACTGCCCGGCCATGACAAAGAGCGATGGCAAGCGCGTCCGCCGCGTCGTCCGGTCTGGGTATATCCGTCAGATGCAGCATGCGCCGCACCATTTCCATGACCTGCCTTTTCTCGGCGCGGCCATAGCCGACTACGCTCTGCTTGACCTGGAGCGGTGTATACTCATAAATCGGGACGCCTTTCTGCCGGCATGCAAGCAGAAGGATACCCCTGCCGTGGGCAACGCTTATGCCGGTGGTGATGTTCGTATTGAAAAACAGCTCTTCCACGGCCACGGCTTCCGGCCGGAGGGAATCCAACAGCTGCGTCAGGTCGTTGTATATGATCTCCAGGCGTTCAGAAAGCGGGAGACCCGCTTCCGTCCGGATCGCGCCGTAGGTCAGCGATTGGAACTGTCCCCGCTGCGCTTCGATCACGCCAAAGCCAACGATGGCGATTCCGGGGTCCAGGCCCAGGATCCGCAAGTCGCTCACATCCTTCCGGACGAAATCTCAATATTCATTCTACCATAGCCGGGATCGTTTCGCAATGAATTCCGCAAGAACAAATATCCGCTGCAAGTCAGAATATCGGAGCCGGAATCGGCTCCGATATTCTGATATCAACTCAGTTCTGACAGAAGCTTTGCCGCCTGCGCCCTAGTCAGAGGTCCGTTGGGCTCAAAGGCAGCGCCTGTTCCGGTCATTACGCCCATGAAAGCCAGCTCGGACACGTAGGTTCTGGCCCAGGATGGGATATCGCCCGCGTCCGGCCAGGGAAGGTCGGACAGCATGCGCCCGCCAGGCATGGTGCGGCCGAGGATGACTGCAGCCTGGGCTCTGGTCAAAAGCTGCTGCGGCATGAAATAGAGGCCTTCTTCTCTCGGCGAACCTTGTATAAGCCCAAGGGCAGCGGCGGCTTTTACGCTGTCGAGTGCCCAGAACGGGATGTCGTCTTCGTCTGCAAATTGCAGGGCCCCTTCATAATCCGACGTGTCTATTCTGAGCCACCGGCAGAGCATGACGGCGAATTCCGCCCTGGTGACTTTGCTGTCCGGGTCATAATAGGTAGACCCGTCGTCGGCCAGCCTCCCGGCGATCACGCCCATACTCCGCATATGGTCCACATACCGGCTTGCCCAGTGATCGATCATATCGGGAAATGCGGGCGGGGCGCCGGAGTCTAGCAGGACCGAAGCGGAATTATAGTTGCCGCTGCGGTCATATGCAGTCAGGACTATGCGGATACAGGGGTCCGGCTGAGGGAGTGACCCCGTAATCTGACCGCTGGAATCGTCATACTCAAAATCGATGTTTTCTCCGTTTGCAGTTAAACGAAGGAGGCCTGCGGAAAGAACGCCCTCAGCCTGGTCCCAAACCGCTGCGTGCAGATGCCCTTCCGCTGCTTCCATTTCTATCACCGGGGCTTCCGTATCCGGTTCCTCCAAATTGAAGACCATGAGCTGATCGAGCCAAAGGGTCCCGCTGCCGCTGCCGCCGACGCGCAGGGCCAGCATCCTGCCGAACACATCGGTGTTCACCTGGAACTGCATCCAGCCCTCGTGCTCCAGCTTTCCAAGCAGGATCGTGATCTCCTCATGCACGGAATACAGGTTGTTGCCGCTGCCGTCACTGAGGATCCACAGACTGGCGGTGCTGCCCAGTTCGGTGGGGTAATCCTCCATGGGGAAGGTTACGCTTCCTTCGGCGAGATCATAATCCAGCCGCAGGCTGCCGAGACCATATTTCACTTTATCCCGATTGGATTCCGGACGCCAGGTTAAGCCCGGAGCGCTGCCGGTTTCAGCCTGCTCGAAGTCCTCCGCACAAATCACGGAATCCGTGACCATGATCTTCAGGCTGCAAACGGCATCCCCGCAGCTTACGGAAACTTCGCCGACCGCAGCATTCCCGGAAGCGGTGAACAGGCCGCTGCCGTCGATACTCCCGGCCTCCCCTTCCAGCTCCCATTCAAATTGTTCGTCGGCAGCGCAGACCTCCATCCCGCTCCAAAGAGCCTTTGCGCTGAGGTTCGTCTCCGTACCGGGAAGTACGCGCAGCTGTCTGATTTCTTTGCCGTTCTCCTCGGTTACGATCCTTATCTCATCCGGCTGGGAGATCACAGGGAGAGTGAATCGATCCTCGATACTGCCGCTGCGGGCCGTTATTGTCGCTTCACATGGGCGATCCGGAGCCGTGAAAAAACCGTTGCCGTCAATGCTTCCAGTATCACTCGTCCATTGGACATCGCGCAAGGCCACGGGTGCACCGCTGCCGTCGCAGCCGCCGGCGGAAAGCAAACAGCAGCCGCCAGCAAGCATGACCTTCGCTTCGCCGGTGATCGCGATTGCTTCCAGTGGCCCCGGCTCTTCATAGGGAGCGGTGAGCAGCAGGAACTGCGGCGTCTCCCGGAGCTTCCCGAGAGACGGGGCGTTCCGCACGGTGCAGTTTTCTTCGCCAGGCAACTGACATGCCATCACCGTAGACGCGCCGCCATCCAGCGCACCGGCGTCCATGCAGCCCAGCTCCTTCAGCCGCACCGCGACTTCCCGCAGGGTGAGGCCGACCGCATAGCCGGATTGCCTTCCGTCGGCTGTGTAGATAAGGATGCTCCCATCCTCCCGAATACCGATAGCAGTCCGCGGAGCCAGGTTCTTGTCGATATCGTCCAGATCAGGCAGGACTTCCCCAGCGGAAAGCAGCGGATAAAGACAGCCCATCGCTTCCCGGCAGCTTTCAAACCGCTCGTCAGCGGCATGCACGGTCAGGATCAGCATCTCCCCCGGCTCGGTATTGTCCAGACCCGTTGCCTGCCAGGCCTCGTCCGGCCCGGAATAACACAGGAACAGCTTTCCTTCTTCCAGGGGAAGGGCCGCTTCCGGTGCCCTCACCGGGCCTGCGAAACAATGCAGTTCCCCACCGAGGGACAGTTCCCCGCCCTCCTCCGGGATCAATTCCATGCAGCGGTAATCCGCGCTTAGAGGTACTTGTTCCCCCCATGCGGAGGTGTAAAGGCAGAACTGTCCGCTTTTGTAGTTCTTATTGACGCTGTCGACGCTGCAGGAAACGCTGCCAGAATCCAGCGTAATGTGAAGATCGGGCATACCGAGTATCGCGCTGCCGTCCTCCAGGAAGCCGAAAGCGGCATTTCCTGCGTCGGAAGATATGAGCTCCCCCTTATGCAGGATGATCCCCAGGGGCATCCCTGTGGCCATGACGAAATAATCGCCGTTGACCCCGGCCAGGACGCGTCCCGCCGCCTGCTCGGCGGCAACCGGGAATTCCATTTTTTCCCGGATATTCGTCCCGTAGGCCAGCGTCGGCTTTGCATTGCCGCCGGGTGTGTAGCATATGTAATGCTCCGTCTGCCTGTGACCGTTATCAAATACCGCTTCTACCGCACGGATATCCGGCGTGACCGGTGTTTCCCTGCGCCAGATCAGCAAGACATCATCTTCCTCGGCAACGGCTGCGAATGGAAGCATGCAGCAAACAATCAGAAAGGCCAGAAAGACAGCCATCGTTCTTTTAAGTCGCATTTTTCACTCCATAGGGTCAGAAAAGACGTTTTCTTTATGGTCTGTTACTGCAGCAAGTATAACATAATCTCAGAAATCTGACAACGGCGCAATTTGCCGTATTTGGTCAAATATAACGGAGGCGCAGCGATGCGCCGCGCCTCCGTTATAAAGGGGAAAGTATGAAAATAAGTGAGGATTAACTAGTTTTTCAAAGGGTTGGCTGCTTCCATCAACTGATAGGATACCTCTCCGATCTCTCCGTTGCGGCAAATCTCCAGGGTCAGCCAGTCCCCCGCTTTCAAACCGTTGATGATATCATAGAGCTCGCTGATGCCGGTAACCTCCGTCCCATTGGCGGAAAGGATCAGGTCGCCGCGCAGGAGCCCCGCTTCCGCTGCGGTGCTGTTTTCCTGTACGGCGGAAATATAGAGGCAGGTAGGGTATTCGTAATAGGCCGCATAAGCAGCCGGCAGTTCGGAAACCGTAAGCCCGGAGGATGGGCGGCCTGCCACAAAGCCGTTCATGACCAGCTCATCAATGATCCCCTTCGCCTCATGCATGGAAAGTGCAAAGCCGATACCGCCGGATTTCGGCAGCTGCGCAGCCATATCCGTATTTACGATGCCGATGACGAGACCGGCAGAATTCACAAGGGCGCTGCCGGAAGCGATATCCCCCAGTTCCACGCCGAACTGAATGACTTCCAGGGAAAAGCCCCGATAATCAAAGGCCGGGTTGACCGCAGAAACCATTCCGCCGGTAATGTTCACTACACCGCCCACAGGATTGCCGATCACCGCAACCGTATCTCCCGCGGAAACCGCTTCTCCGCTGAAGGTCGCGGTGGGCAGCCCCTCGGCGTCGATCTTCAGCACCGCGATATCCGTCGCGTAGTCCAGACCGACGACATAGGCGGGATAATCCTTGTCCCCCACCGTCACCGTCATGCTTGCCGCGCCGGTGATCACATGGGTGCTGGCGATCAGGGCGCCGTCTTCGGACATAACGATCACCGCGCCGCTGTGTTCCCTGCCGTTTGCATCGGTCGCGTGCAGGATGCCGGTGCAGGGGGCGCAATCGGAATATAGCTGACGGAAGCTCAGGTCATCCCCCTTGTCGGCGGAAGTCATGCGCAGCGTCTCGCCAGACCATTCATAGCGTTCCGGATCATTCACTCCTTCGGAAGAGCTCGGCTGCACCCGCGGATACATAGGATCCTCCAGCCGGACGATAGGATTGGAATTTCTTTTCCGCACGAGTTCTATGGAAAAGCCGTTCTCATCCCGCCGGACGGAAAGAGTGAGCTGAAGCACCAGTACGCATACGGCAACGCTGGCAGCCAGAAGGATCAGTACGCCTGTGATCACCAGACCGATGGCGTTGTGGTTCTTCACCCGCTGTGGCCTGGGTTCCTCGGAAGCGCTGTTCAGCCGAGAGCAGAACTGATAGCCGCCGTTCTCCACCGGAGCGGTATACGCAGTATATTCCTGTTTTAGCTCCTCATTATCAGCCATTTCTGCCTCCATCCCTCCGTCCGTCGTCAACCGGCGGAGAGACATTCATAAACACGAAATGTGATCGATCTGTCAAATAAACCGGCCGGAATTCCGGCAAATCAAAGGGCAATGGTCAAAGAGAAACGGAATTCCGTCTCGCCGTCTTTGGAGCGTACCCAGATATCCTCGCCCATCTGATCCAAGATGGTCTTGACGATATAAAGGCCGAGTCCCACACCGTCCCGGTCCAGACTTCGGGAGCGGTCCGATTTATGAAAACGGTCAAAAATCATGGGAAGCTCTGCCTGGGGGATGGTCTCGCCCCGGTCCGTTATGGAGATAAAGGCCTTCCCGTCCTGTTTATACAGGATGACATCCAGGCGGCTTCCGGTCTCCGAGAATTTCACCGCGTTTTCCAGAATGTTGTAGATCACCCTGGCAATATCGTCCCCGCTGCCCCGGCAGATGACCGGATCCTCCGGGATCTCTGGATGCAATTCCAGCTTTTTCTCCTCCATACGGCTGTAGAGATTCGTGATACTGACACGGAGGGTCTCGGTCGCGTCAAAGACGGAATTCAGGCTAGCAGTCTTATCCTTCATCCTGCTGATATCCAGCATCTGGTGCACCAGGCGGTTGAGCCGCTTGGTCTCGCTGGAAATGATGGACAGATATTTCGGCGCGTTTTCCATGGGGATAGTCCCGTCCAGAAGCCCGTCAGCGAAACCGGCGATGGTGGTCATAGGGGTCTTCAGCTCATGAGAAACGCTGGAAATGAATTCTTTACGCTGTTCCTCCGAGCTTTCCAGGGCATCCGCCATCTGATTGAAAGCCTCGCAGAGCTCCGCCACCTCGTCTGAGCGGCCCTGCAGGCTGATGCGCACGCCCATGTCTCCTTTGGCGAATTGCCTGGCTGCTGCCGCCATCTCCTTCAGCGGCGCTGTCTCGCGGCGGCTGGAAATGACGGACACGGGAATGGCGATCAGCAAAGTGAAGCAGCCGGTCAGCAGCAGCATCGTCGTAAAACGCCGCCACAGCTGCCAGACGGCGCCGATTTCGGCGGCGGCGAAGACAAAGCCATTCTGATCACCGTTATACTGGCGGATCGGAACTGCCGCTATATATCTTTTTTCCTGATAGAAACCGGAGAGATCCGAGAGCTGCCGAAAGCTGCCGCTCTCGTTGATAATTCCGGTATATTCTGCCGGGATCGTCGCTCCGATATGCACGCATTGCACCAAGGCATCGGAACAGACGGTCACCTTTCCGGCATCGTCGCAGATGAAGATATGAAGACCCGTCGCGCGGGAAATAGAAGCGGCCTGCAGGCTCAATTCCCAATTCTCGCTGTCCCGCGTTTCGTTCACCGCGGCAGCCACATCGGCAACCACGTTGGCCGTGGATTCCAGCACTTGGAGCTTTTCCCGGATCACGTAGGTGTAGCATACAGCGGAAAAGGCCAGACTGAGGATCAGAAAGCTGAAGACCACCATACCTGCGCTGAGAAGAATATTGCGGGTCTGGATATTCCTGCTCATTTTTCAGGAAAAGTCTCAAATTTGTAGCCGACACCCCAGACCGTGGAGAGGGCCCAGCGAGGACTGACCCCTTCCAGTTTTTCACGCAGACGCTTGATGTGCACGTCTACCGTGCGGGAATCGCCCAGGTAATCGAAGCCCCAGACCTCATCCAAAAGCTGATTCCGGGTATAGACCCGGTTGGGAGAAGAAGCGAGATGATATAGTAAAGCCATTTCTTTCGGCGGCGTGTCTATCTTTTTCCCGTCCACGATTAGTTCATAGGAGTCCATATTGATTTCCAGCTTGTCAAAGGTCAGGATCTTTCCTTTGTGTTCATCCTCGCCTTCGGTCCTGCGAAGCACGGCGTGGATCCTGGCCAGCAACTCTTTGACCTCAAAGGGCTTCGTAATATAGTCGTCAGCGCCGAGCTCAAGCCCGTGCACTTTGTCGTCCGTTTCTTCTTTTGCGGTGAGCATGATGATGGGGGTCTTATCCGTCTTGCGGATCATGCTGCAAACCTGCCAGCCGTCCATCACCGGGAGCATCACATCCAACAGCACAAGGTCCGGGGAATATTCCCGGAACATCTGGATGGCGCTGCCGCCGTCCCCGGCGATCTTCACCTCAAAGCCGTCTTTTTCAAGATAAATCCGGATCAGATCAGCAATATTCCCGTCGTCTTCCACCACAAGGATCTTTTTCGCCATCCCTCTCCCTCCTACGGACTTCTTATCATTCAGTATATCATTTCCCGAAGGACAATGGTAAACAAATCGTAAATTCCATATTTAAACCTCCGGCAAAGCCGGAGGTCAAGTTAAGGCAACACCGCATAATTCTGGTGCGCAGATTGCGCAGTCAGAATTTCGTCAGATTGGCCAAAAACCGCAGGCAATACTTTCTGTATTGACGAGGATTTTTGGGCGATATGACGGACTATTATGCAAGCAAGATGCGTGCCTGGAATTATGCGGTGTTGCCTTAAGTGAAAGGTATCTGATTCATTGTCGCAGTCCGCTCTTATACCGATCCGCCGCCCCAATCAGCTCGGAAGCGCTGCCAAGGGTGGTCTCCGTTACGTTCTCACCGCCGATCAGCCGTGCGAGCTCCCGTCTGCGCCCGTCTTCGTCCAGCCTGGTGACGGTCGTATAGGTGCTGCCGTCTTTCTGCTGCTTTACAATGGAGAACTGGACGTCTGCCATGGCGGCAAGCTGGGGTAAGTGTGTCACGCACAATACCTGCCTGTCCACAGCCAGAGTCGCCAGCTTTTCCCCCACCCGCTGGGCGGCGATTCCGCTGACGCCGGTGTCGATCTCGTCAAAAATCAGAACTTCGGGCTCCGAGGAGGCGCGCAGCACGTTCTTCATGGCAAGCATGATGCGGCTCAACTCGCCGCCGGAGGCGATATGGCTGAGCCTGCCCGGTTCCTGACCGGCGTTGGCAGAAAGGAGAAAGCGGATATCCTCCAGTCCGGAAGCGTCAAAACCGGCGCCGGGTTTGGCGGCGAATTCTACGCGGAATCGAGCGCCGGGCATGCTCAGATCCTTCAGCTCTGCCTCCACGGCTTTTTCAAGCTTCTTCGCTGCTTTCCGACGGGCGTCAGACAGTTCTTCCCCGGCGGAAAGGACTTTGGCCTTCGCCTTTTTGATGGAGGCCTCCAGTTTTTCCACGTGCTCGTCAAGATACTGTATATCTTCCAGTTCGTTTTTTGCCTTTTCCAGGCGTTCCCTGGCGGAAGCGGCGCTGCCGTAGCGGCGGGAAAGCCGCTGTAGGAGGTTCAGCCGGTCTTCCAGGCGGTCCAACTCGCCGGGGGAATAGTTCAATTCCCGTCGGGCATCCTCCAGCCTGTCTGCCAGGTCCTCGGCCCGATAGCGAAGATCCTCGACCTCAGAAGCCAGAGCGGCATAACTTTCATCCACGCGAAGGATGGCATTCAATGCGTTATAAGCGGATACCAGCTGATCCACCGCGCCTTCTGTCCGTTCGCTGCCATGGAAACTCTCGTAGGCTTCTGTGAGCTGATCTGTCAGCTTCTCCGCATAGCGAAGCTTCCGAACCCGCTGTTCCAAGGCTTCCTCTTCCCCGTCCTTAGGCGCAGCCGCTGTCAGCTCCCTGATCTCCTTTTTCAGCTTCGCCTCCAGGAATTCCTTTTCATCTTCGCTTCTTCGCAGGGATTCCAGCTGTCTGCACTGCTCCGTATACTCGCGGTAACAGCGCTCGTAGGCATCGCTCAGCCCCCCGAGCCCCCCGAAAGCATCCAGCCAGGCTCGGTGGCTGCTTTCGGACAAAAGCCGCCTTCCGTCATTCTGGCCGTGTACGTCCACCAGCAGATCACCGAAAGCGCGCAGTTGGGCGGAAGTCACGGGAGTGCCGTTCATGCGGCAGGAACTCTTTCCCTCGGAGGTAATACGGCGGGATACCAGTATGTTCTCGCCCGGAGAAAGATCGATCTCATTCTCTTTCAGCCAGGCCTCCGCTGCTTCCGTCGGCGTCATCTCTGCAGTAATGCGGACGGCGTCTGCGCCGGTGCGCACCAGTTCACGGGATACCCGGTCTCCCAGGATCGCGCCGATGGCGTCAATGATGATGGATTTGCCGGTGCCCGTCTCGCCGGTGAGCACGTTGAGGCCGGGACCGAAGGAGATATCGGCCCGCTCGATCACTGCGGCGTTTTCAATGTGGAGCATTTCCAGCAAGGGAAGACACCTCTTTCAGCGGAAACCTCAGCGGATCAGTTCCCGAATCTCTTCGCAAAAGCGCTCGGCGGCAGCGTTGTCCGTCATGGCAAGGAAAATGGTATCGTCACCGGCCAGGCTGCCCACCATACCGGACACGTCCATGGAATCGATGGCGGCGCAGGCGGCATTGGCAAGTCCGGAGAGGGTCTTGACGACGACCAAGTTCTGCGCCGTGGCGCAGGAGGCCACGGACTCGCGGAAGATCGTGCGGAGCCTGGCTGAATGATCCGGCGCCTCCACAGGCTCCTCCGGGCAGACATACTGATAACTGCCGTCGTCATTGAGCTTTTTCACCAGCCGGAGCTCACGCATATCCCTGGATACGGTGGCCTGCGTGCTTTTGACCCCGGCTTCCTTTAGGGCGGCGATCAGTTGGTTCTGTGTCTCTATGGGCTTTTCCGCAATGATCTTCAGGATCTGAAGCTGTCTTTCATTTTTCATTTAGCATATCCCCCGTCAATTCAGCTTATGCCGAACGATCTCATAAAAGCTGATGCTGCGAAGCTTGATCAACCGTGTCACGTAGGAGGATTTCCTTACATAGACAAGGTCGCCGGTCTTTAGAGTAACGCAGTCCTCACCATCCACCAGCAGCATCGCTTCGTCATTGTCGCCTCGCACCAGCTTGACGCTGGTGTGCCGGTCTCCAGCCAACACATAGGGCTTTGCCGTCAAAGAATGGGCGCACATGGGCGTGAGTACCAGGTTTTCCGCCGTCGGTTCCACAATGGGCCCCCCGGCTGCCATGGAGTAAGCCGTAGAGCCTGTGGGCGTGGCGATGATGATGCCGTCACCGGAATAGTCGGAGATCTTTTGGTTGTCCCCGTAGGCGGTCAGGTGGATGGAATGGGCGGGACTTTGCCGGGCGACGACCGCCTCATTGAGGCCGAAGCCGCTGCAAATGCTTTTCCCTTCCCGGCGCACCTCATAATCCAGCATCATCCGGTTCTCCACGGTGTAGCGCCCTTCAAGGACCTCGGACAGACGGCCCACATCCTCTTTTTCCAGCTCCGTGATGAAGCCCATGTGCCCAAGGTTGATCCCCAGCATGGGCACGCCGTTTTGTGCGGCCAGCTTGGAATTGTGGAGCATGGTCCCGTCGCCTCCCAGGCAGAGAAGCAGATCGACGCCCCGGATGTATGTGCTGGGGTTTGCGCAAAGAACGTCCTCAGGAAGGTCTGCCGGAAGAGATTCCGCCGGGGTCAAGGGAAAGAAAGCCCTGGCTTCCGCACCTTTTTCCCGAAGAAAGGACAAAACCTCCATAGTGAAGGATAAGTCCTGATCTTTGGCATAATTCGTACAAACCAATATCCGCTTCATTTCAGCGTATCATACGCCTCCTCCACGCACCTTCGTATATCCGGCCTGGAAGCCGCAGGCTGCCGGCGAAGATGGCATAAGTATTCGATATTCCCTTCCGGACCGCGGATGGGGGACCAGGTAAGACCCACGGGAGAGAATCCCAGGGTCGGGAAAAAGAGGAAGAGTTCCTCCAGGACTTGAAGATGAACGGCAGCGTCACGGACGACGCCCTTTTTTCCAACTCTTGCTTTCCCGGCTTCAAACTGCGGCTTGATAAGGCAGACGATCTCTCCCTCCGGCGTAAGTACCCTTGACACGGCTGGAAGGATCAATCGCAGAGAGATAAAGGATACGTCGACCACCGCAAGCTCCGGTGCTTCGGGCAAATCCCCCGGCTGAAGCTCACGTACATTGAAGTTTTCCATGCTGATTACCCTCGCGTCGGCACGGAGCTTATCTGCCAACTGCCCGCTGCCCACGTCAAGGGAATATACTCGCAAAGCCCCATGCTGTAAAAGGCAATCGGTAAACCCGCCGGTGGAAGCGCCGCAATCCATACAGGTCTTCCCTTCCGGTCGTATATCGAATGCGTCCAGGGCCTTTTCCAGCTTAAGGCCGCCCCGGCTCACATAGCGCAGGGGCTCTCCCACGAGTTGGAGCTTGGCTTCTTCCGGCACATCCCGGCTGGGCCGCGTTTCCGCCTTCCCGTCCACAAGCACATGCCCGCCGCGGATTTCTTCTTTGGCCCGTTCGCGACCGGAGCAAAGGCCCCGGCGGACCAGCAGCAAATCCAGCCGCATCAGCTTTTCAGCTTCCGTGCCGCCCGGACGATGGCCTCAGCGTCGATCCCGGCCCGACGGCGCTGCTGTGCCTGCGTGCCCTGACGGACGATGCCGTCCCCAAGGTTCAACGCGAGGAAGGGACGCTGCTTCACCTGCCGTGCCAGAGCTTCTCCGACGCTGCCGGGTAAAGCGCATTCCTCCACCACCAGTACGCCGCCGGAGCCGCAGCAAAGAGGCTCAAGGGAATCCGGTTCCAGCGGGGCGATCCGCCCCAGCTTTATGACCTGAGCGGTGATCCCATCCTTGCCCAGCGTTTCCGCCGCCGCCAGGGCCTCGTTGATGAGGGTCCCGTAACTGATGATGGTCAGATCCTTTCCTTCCCGCAGGACGCGGACGGCGTCACAGCCGCCGTCGCGATAATCCCCCTCCTGGCCTCTGGGGTAGCGGACGGCAGAGGGACCATCGTATTTGAGGGCCTCCGCCAGCATATCCCGCAGCTCCTGATAGGAGGCGGGGCACCAGATCTGCATACCCGGCACCTGGCGCAGGAAGCCCACGTCAAAAACGCCGTTGTGGGTCTCCCCGTCCGCGCCTACCAGCCCGCAGCGGTCCACGGCAAACAGCACCGGCAGATGCAGCAGAGCCACATCATGCTGCAGCATATCATAGGAGCGCTGCAGGAAGGTGGAATAGACGGCGAAAACGGGCTTCAGTCCCTGCTTCGCCATGCCAGCAGCCATAGCTGCCGCGTGTCCCTCTGCGATACCTTCGTCAAAAAAACGGTCCGGCAGCATCTTGTGGAATCCCTGCAGGCCGGTCCCTTCTTCCATGGCGGCGGTGATGACGCAAATGCGATCGTCCTTCAGTGCCAGATTAGTGACCTCTTCCCCAAATACTGACGAAAAGCAAGGTTTCTCTATGCGTTTAGCGCCTTTTTCCGGGTCAAAGGGACCTACGGAATGGTACAGAGAGGGGTCCTGCTCCGCATACGGATAGCCCTTCCCTTTCTGCGTGACCACATGGAGCAGCACCGGCTCCCGGTAGCTGCGGGCTACATTCAGCATATAACTGAGTTGGCGGACGTTGTGCCCATCCACCGGCCCCATGTAGCGAAAGCCCATTTCCTCAAAAGCAGTGCAGGAAAAAATAGCGGCTTTCAGCTTGTTTTTCCAACGCTGCGTCACCTCAAAGACCTTGGTGCCCGCTTTCGTTTTCAAAAGCACCTTGCGATATGCCCGTTTCAAGCGGTAATAGGCGGGCTTGACCCTTTGGCGGGTCAGATATTTCGCCATGCCACCCACCGTGTGGTTGATGGCGATGCCGTTGTCGTTGAGGATGATGACCATGGGCTCCCGGCTTTGGCCGGCATTGTTCAGGCCCTCGAATGCCAGGCCGCCGGTAAGAGCCCCGTCGCCCATAAGCGCCACGACGTCGTAATCGCCGCCGGTGAGGGTCCTGGCCCGCGCCATGCCAAGGGCCACGGAAACGGAATTGGAGGCGTGTCCGGCAATAAACGCGTCTGCAGGGGATTCCTCCGGCTTTGGGAATCCGGAAAGGCCACCCTCCTGCCTCAGCGTTGGAAATTGGCCCAGGCGGCCGGTCAGCATTTTGTGTACATAGCTTTGATGCCCCACGTCAAAGACGATACGATCCTTCATGGGGTCAAATACATTGTGAAGAGCGACCGTCAATTCCACGATCCCCAGGTTGGACGCCAGATGCCCCCCGGTAACGGATATATTCCTGATCAGTTCCTGACGGATCTCTGCGCAGAGCTCTTCCAGCTGCGGGAAGCTCAATTTACGAATATCCGCTGTACCGCCGATATGTTCAAGCAAACTCACTGGATTGTCCTCTGGATATTTATATATTCATTGCTATAATAACACGCTATTTCCGATTCCGCAACGATTTCACCGGGAAATATTCATTATTTCCCCGCGTTCTTTGAATATTCCTGCCAGTAAAACCCGTGAGACAGCTTCCGTAAACAGTACGAACCCTTCCCTGTCGGGCATTTCCTCCGGCAGCTCGACTCCCGCGTCGCAGAGCAGCGCACGGATATCCTCCTCCCGCATCCGCTCCGCGGCTTTCCCGAGCATCTTAACATTCACAGCGGCCTGCTGCCGCTCCTCCCTTGTCCTTTTGCTGCCCCAGGCCAGCGCAGCCTGCTTTGCAGCTTCGCTGGCCCGGGGAGTTTCCATATACCAATGATAGAATCCTCCGCCCAGAGCCGCCACCCGAAAAGTATTCCCGGCAGAACAGGGCTGGAGGAGCAATATGCCGTCAAGGAGGCTTTCAAGCCTTTCCCTGTCCGCAGCGGTATGGGCCGACTTTATCGCTGCAGCAGCCGGACAGTCATCCGTTTCCTGCGGGGATGACATCCGCTCCGATACATTCGAAGCGGGTCTCACCCGATAAAATAAACAAAAAACGATAAGACAGATACCGATCACTCGCCTCACAGCAAATCCCTCCCCTTGGGAAGGATACCTTGAACTGCCTGTTTTTATACAAAATCAGCAAAAGCGCCCTGCACTTGCAGGGCGCTTTTGCTGCATATCTGCGAGAGAACTCAGTCCTCCAGATTGTCGCAGTTGTGGAACACGTTTTCCACGTCCTCGTTGTCGTCGAACATGTCCAGCATCTTGGTCATGTTCTTGATGTCGTCGGGATTAGTCAGGGACACATAGTTCTGGGGCACCATCTCCACCTGGGCGGAGAGAAACTTGTATTTCTTCTCCTCCAGTGCAGAGCTCACTTCCGGGAAAGTGTCGGGATCGGTGTAGACGATGAAAGCCTGGCCTTCTGTCTTGAGGTCGTCGCCTCCCGCGTCCAGAACGTCCATCATCACGGTATCTTCATCCAGGTCCTCGTCTTCGTTGTCGATGACGATAACGCCCTTGCGATCAAAGGACCAGCTGACACAGCCTTCAGCGCCCATGTTTCCGCCGTATTTATCGAAGAAATGGCGGACCTCGGAGGCGGTGCGCTTGCGGTTGTCGGTCATGGCCTCCACGATGATGGCCACGCCGTTGGGCCCATAGCCTTCATAGGTGACGCGCTCATAGTTCTCCGTATTCCCGGAACCCAGCGCTTTTTCAATGGTACGCTTGATGTTGTCGTTGGGCATGTTGGCGGCTTTGGCCTTGGCTACCACCGCTGCCAGACGGGAGTTGTTGGCGGGATCGCCGCTGCCGCCTTCCTTGACGGCTACGATCATTTCACGGGCGATCTTGGTGAATGCCTGCGCACGCTTGGCATCCGCCGCACCTTTGGTCTTTTGTATGTTATGCCACTTGGAATGTCCGGACATTGGAATTGCCTCCCTGTATCACATTACAATTTATCATACAACAGGGAGTAGCAGTTTTCAAGAAAAATTTCAGGAAACGCCGCATTATGGCCCTATCTTGCCAAAAGCAGCAGAGTACCGGGAGCGGGCTCCTCCCCTTCCACCAGGTCGTTATAACTGCGAATGGCCTCGCAGGAGATGCCCTTTTTCTTTCCGAGGCTCCATACGCTGTCCCCAGCCGACGAGCGCAGCAGGACCACATTCGGGCTGGAAAGCCTTTCCGATCTTTCCGACACCTCCGCATCGGTGAGGAGGTCCAGCGTTTTTCTGCTGTACCTTGCCTGATGGATACTCACCGGCACGCGTAGCTCTACGCCGCCGGGCGTCACAGAGGCAAACACTTCTCCGCAGGCAGCGTCCGGCATGCTGTCGGTACCGGCACAGACGATCTCTCCCCGCCCGCTGAGCTGCTCCATTCTGCCGTCCTCCATCATGCACAGCACTTTCACATTCACCGGCAGGCGCAGATTCTCCTTCTCCTGCCGCGGCCTGCCGCAGTCCGCAGAGAGAAAAACAAGGCTCCTGGGCTTTCTCATGTAGTTGAGGAAAATGCTTACGTTTTCCGTCCTGGATTCGATGCTTGCTTCCGTATCCATTTCCGTCGCTTCGAATACAGGCGCAAATGCGCAGTCGATTCCGTAAGCGTCTGCTATGAAGCGGATCTCGGTTTCGCTGCGGATCACCGCCTGCACGACGCCGCCGACAGAAAAGCTGAAGCCGCCTTCCTCCGTCAGCTCCCCGCTGCAGCCGGTGAGGGAGGTGACCAATTCCCAGCTCAGGCCCGTTTCCTCCTCCGGCAATTCCAGAAACGCGGACCAGGGCAGGCGAAATCCTGCCGCAGCAGCCTCATTGTCCGCTGTCTGATACAGTGCCGCAACCTCTGCCGTTCCCCTTACGACCAGCTTTCGGCCGACCTGCTCCGCTTCCTCCCAGCGCAGGGAAGCGCGCGTGCTGAGTAGCGATTCCGCCCGCGGCCTTCCGGCGGGCATCGGCTGGCTGTCCTCAGCGGTGAAGGTCTTCTCCTCCACTTCGCACACGGGCTGCAGGGTGCAGCATTCGGTCTTGATCTCCACCCGGCATCCCTCCGCATCCGCTCCCTCTGCCCAACGCAGGGTCCTGGGGGACCAGACGGAAACCGTGATGCAGACTTCGGCGCGCAGCAGCAGCTTTCTTGAGTTGAGAATGCGTGCTTCACAGCTGGTGAGATGCACGGAAGCGACGATCTTTGATGCGTCTTCCGAGATGTTGAAGCTGATCTCCGTCTCAAAGGGGATCTCCACCGGCAGCCGGCCCAGGCTTCCCTCCTCTGTCCGGTAGAGGACGGTCAACTCGCTGATACCGGTAACGGAAATGCCGGAATGATGCACGTCTTTTCCCCGGATCAGACTTTGCCCGTCGGTCATCAGCAGCTCCGCGACGTCAGGCAGGGCGTCCGATACGATCGTTTCCGCGGTGTCCTCCTGGGACACGGCGGTATTCAGAATGCGCTCATAATACGGAAGGCTTGCGCCTTTGAATCTGATATCCAATGCTCCTCCGCTCCTTGCTCAAGATTATCAATAGAGCTTATGCCGCAGAAGGAGCAGCTATGACTCAATGGCGATAAAGAGATATCCCGCATGCGATCAGCAGTACGCCGATGCAGAAGGGCCAAAGCTCAGCCGGCAGCACCAATGCAGCCAAGAGCAGAATACCCAGCAGGATAAGAAGCCTGCCCAGCTTTCGATATTGAAATCGCATAAAAGCATCCTCCGCAATATGGATGACCCATTCTATGCGGAGGATGCTGCCGGTGTTCGTTTCAGAGCTTCTTCATGAACTTCCCTGCCGAGGAGAGCATCAGTTTTTTCGTGCCCTCCCGCTCAAAGGCGATCTCCAGGATACAGTCCGGACCCATGGGCCGGACGCCCAAAACCGTACCGCGGCCAAAAGCGCTGTGGTCCACGGTGTCCCCGGCGCTGAGCTTCATAGGCGGGTTGCTTTTTGGCTGCGTTTTCGGCGCCGGACGGGAAGCAGAGAAAGCCGGGGAACGTTCGTGGGAATATCCGGTGCCGGGGCGATTATAGCCCCCAAGACGGTTTTCTGCTGGGCGGTATTTGCTTTGCTGGGTCGTGCTCCAGCCGCCGGTTTCCCTCTTTTCCTTGGGAAGCCGCTCCATCAATTCTTCCGGGACGGAAGAGATGAACCGGGAGGGCAGGTTATTCTGCGTCCGTCCGAAGACCATACGCTGCCTGGCGTTGGTGATGTACAGTTTCTTCCTGGCGCGGGTGACGGCGACGTAGCAAAGCCGCCGCTCCTCCTCCATCTCCGCGTCGTCGCCGATGGACCTGAGGCCCGGAAAGAGCCCGTCCTCCGCCCCGGCAATGTAGACTGTGGGAAACTCCAGGCCCTTGGCACTGTGCATGGTCATCAGAGAGACGCGGTTGTCTTCGTCGCTCATCTCGTCGGTATCGCTGTAAAGGGCCATTTCGTCCAGGAAATCCTGGAGGGTCCCTCCCCCGGAACGCTCTTTCATGAAATTGACGATGTTGCTTTTCAGCTCCAGCACGTTTTCCAACCTCGTCACATTCTCCTGCAGGTCCTTGGCTTCCAGCATGGCCACATAGCCGCTGCGCTGCAATAGGAAATCATAAAGCTCATCCAGCGGCCCTTCTGCAAGCTGCCTGGTTTCCTCAATGATGGAAACGAAGCCGCGGATGCTCCCGGCAGAACGCTTCAGCTCCGGATATTCCTCCGCATGCTGAAGCACTTCATAAAGGGTGCGGCTCTCACCCAAGGCAATGGCGGCGGCCCGCTCCACTGTTGTATCGCCGATGCCCCTGGGAGGCTGATTGATGATGCGGCGCAGGCGCAGAGTGTCGCCGGGATTGGCGACGACGCAGAGATAGGCCAGCATGTCCTTCACTTCCGCCCGGTCATAGAAACGGGTGCCGCCGTAGATACGATAGGGGATGCCGTTGCGCTTGAGAGCATATTCCAGCCGGTTGGAGAGGGCGTTGACCCGGTAAAGCACCGCATGGTCCCGATAGTTCCCGCCCGCGGAAATGTCCGCCAGGATGCGCCCGGCGATATACTGTGCTTCGTCATTTTCGCTGGCGGCGGTAAAAAGGGTGATGACTTCCCCCCGCTCGTTGTCCGTCCAGAGGGTCTTGCCCTTCCTGCCCCGGTTTTCACTGATGACGGCGTTGGCGGCGTCCAGGATGGTGCCGGTAGAGCGGTAATTCTGTTCCAGCTTGATGACCCTGGCGCCGGGATAGTCCTTCTCAAAATCCAGAATATTCTGGATGGTGGCGCCCCGGAATTTATAGATCCCCTGGTCGTCATCCCCCACTACGCAGAGGTTTTGCCGCTCACCCGCCAGCAGGTGCACCAGGCGGTACTGCAATATGTTCGTATCCTGGTATTCATCCACGAGGACGTAACGAAAACGGCGCTGATAGTATTCCCGCGCTTCGCTGCTGTTTTCCAGCAGCAGCACCGTGTAGAGCAGCAGATCGTCGAAATCCATGGCATCCGCCTGGAGCATGCGCTTCCGGTATTCCATATAGACCTGTCCTACGGTCTTCTTCCACAGGTCCGGACCCGCTTCTTCCAGATACTTCTCCGGCAGGATAGCCGCGTTTTTAGCAGCGCTGATGGCGCTGAGCATGGATCTGGGTGTGAATTTCTTTTCGTCCAGGTCCATATCCTTCAGGATGCGCTTGATGAGGCTCTGGCTGTCCGCCGTATCGTAGATGGTGAAGTCCCTGCCGAAAAGGCCGAGCACCTGAACGTATCGCCGAAGGATACGCACGCAGGCGGAGTGGAAGGTGGAAGCCCACACATCGGCAGCCTCCGGCCCCAGCATCTTTTCCAGACGGGACACCAGCTCGTCGGCAGCCTTGTTTGTGAAGGTGATGGCGATGATCTGCCATGGAGCGGGCACATCCAGCGCACACAGCCCTTCCGCCCGCTCCCGGTCCTCCGGGGAATGCAGGCGGGCATAGCGCTCCACCAGCTCCACATCCTCTTCCGTCACATCAAAGGGCACGTCATCAGAATCGGCAGCGCGCCCGAATTTCAGGAGGGACGCGATCCGGCGGATCAGCACGGTGGTCTTGCCGCTGCCCGCACCTGCCAGAATCAGGAGCGGGCCTTCCGTGGCTTTTACCGCTTTCAGTTGCTGGGGATTCAGATCGGGCCAGGCGGCGTCTATGATCTTCCGTCTTGTGGAAAGAAAGCGTTCATTCAAATCGCTCATAGCATTTCCTTTATCGTCAAAAATGGGATACCCGCATACGGGCATCCCATTCTATCCCATTTTTAAGGATTTGAAAAGCCTATTGCAGGCATTTCCGCAAGTCCTCCAGAGCCCGCCGCTCCAGACGGGACACCTGCACCTGGCTTACGCCCAGGATCTTTGCGGAAGCTGCCTGGGTGAGTCCCCGGTAGTATCGAAGGCCGATCACCGTTCTTTCCTTTTCCGGAAGCCGGGACAGCGCTTCCCGCAGGGCGAGGGAGTCCAGCTTCTTTTCTTCCGCCTCCCGGTCGAAAACAGTGTCCTGCAGCTCCACGCCGTCTTCTCCCAGGCTTTGCTGCAGGGAGGCCACTTCCTCTGTTGCCAAATCTATATCCGCGATCTCCTCTGGCTGCAGGCCGGTCTCGGCGCTTAGCTCGCTGAGCCTCGGTTCCCGGCCCAGGCGCTGAAACAGGGTTTCCCTGGCGCTTCGTATGAGGATACTGCGCTCCTTTATGCTGCGGCTCAGCTTCATCGGCCCGTCGTCCCGCAGGAAACGGCGTATCTCTCCGCTGATCTTTGGCACCGCGTAGGTGGAAAAGCGGGTCCCGTAATCTTCATCGAAAGTCTGTAAAGCCTTCAGGAAACCCACGCAGCCAAGCTGAAAAAGATCGTCATTCTCTACGCCGCGGCCGTAAAAGCGGCGGACGACGCTCCATATCAAACCGGAATTGGCGTCAAGCAGCTCCTCGGCTGCCTGCTTGTCCCCTTCCCTGGCCGCGGACAGCAGCTCGTGGGCGTAAGCGGACTTCACAGCGTTTTCCGCGGGGAGAATCTCTTTCGCATCACCACGGTGGTCCCCCTGTCGGGGGTGCTGCGTACCCGCAGCTTGTCCATGAAGCAGGCCATGATGGAAAAGCCCATGCCGCTGCGTTCTTCTCCGCCGGTGGTATACATCGGCTCCATCGCTTTCGCCACGTCCGGGATGCCGCAGCCCCAGTCTTTTACCGTTACCTCCAGGGTGTTTTCCTCCAGCAGCCGGAGCTTCATGAGAATCCTTCCAAGGCTGTTGGGATAGGCATGGACCACGGCGTTGGTCACAGCTTCGCTGACGGCGGTTTTCAGGTCCCCCAGCTCTTCCAGCGTCGGATCAAGCTGCGCCGCGAAACAAGCTGCGCAGCTGCGGGCAAAGGCTTCATTGGCCGAGTGACTCAGAAACTCGATTTTGACCGTATTCAATGCCGTCATATGTATCTCTCCTTAGTCCGTTATGGTAAGGCGCCTGTCTGCCCCGGCAGCCCGCAGTACCCGCAGCGGTTGCTCCGGTATGCCGGAAAGGCAAAGGCTGCCTTCCAGCTCCTTCATCTTCTTCTCCGCCCGCAGGATCAGTGCGATCCCGGAGCTGTCCATGAAGCTGAGGCCCCGCAGGTCCAGCACACAGCTGCGGGGCAGGAAAGCGTCGATGCGTTCCGACAGCGCCTCCGCTGCCTGGCGGGATACGTGATGATCCAGCTCTCCCTGGAAACGGAGGGTAAGGACGCCGTCCTGGCAGGAACCCGTGATCTTCATTGGCTGCCTCCGGAGTTTAGCATAAGTATAGCCCCGTGACCTGTCGGCCACGGGGCTATTGTAGGTTTTTTGATTCACAAATGCTGTCGAATCAGCGTAGTGCGCGAAGTTTTGCTTCACTTTCCCGCAGGTTTTCCACAAGAGCGTCCAGCTTGCGGGCTTTTTCCCTCTCCGCGGCCACCACCTGCTCCGGCGCCTTGGAGAGGAAGGCTTCGTTAGCCAGCTTCGCTTTCATGCCGGCTGCCTGGCCTTCCGCCTTCTTCAGCTCCTTGGCGATGCGCATTAGCTCCTTTTCCACATCCACCAGCTCCGCCAGGGGGAGATAGACGCGGGCGTCCTCCGTGATGGCCACGGCGCAGCCCTCGGTATCCGACACCGGCTCGGAGGTGACCTGGATATCGCTGGCGGAGGCCAGGCGCTTCAGGAAGGCTTCCCCGTCCCGATAGCTGTCGGGATGGGCGGTTTCGATGGTCATGCTGGTCTTTTTGGAGGGGGGCACGTTCTTCTCGGAACGCAGCGTGCGCACCGCCTTGATGGCCGCCATGACCCGCTCCATCTCCGCCTCCTCGGCGGGGAATTCCAGGGACGCGTCCGCCTGGGGCCAGGAGGCAACCATCAGGGCCTCTCCCTCATGGGGCAGGGCCTGCCATATCTCCTCCGTGATAAAGGGCATATAGGGGTGGAGCAGCTTCAGCACCTCAATCAGCACCCAGAGCAGCACCCGCTGGGCGCTCTCGCTGCTCTCCGCGTCCCCGCTCTGGAGGCGGGATTTGGTCAGCTCGATGTACCAGTCGCAGTAGCTGTCCCAGATGAAGTCATAGATCTTTGCCACGGCCACGCCCAGCTCGTACTTTTCCATGTTCTCCGTGGCTTCCCGGATGAGGCGGGTGAGCTTGGTGAGGATCCACTTGTCCTCCAGCTTCAGTTCCTTGGGCAGAGCGTTATGCTCCACCTGGAGGTTCATCATCACGAAACGGGAGGCGTTCCAGAGCTTGTTTGCGAAGTTGCGCATGGCCTCGCAGCGCTCGGTGAAGAAGCGCATGTCATTGCCGGGGCTGTTGCCGGTGATCATGTTCATGCGCAGGGCGTCGGCCCCGTACTGCTCCACCATCTCCAGGGGGTCGATGCCGTTTCCCAGGGATTTGGACATCTTCCGGCCCTTGTCGTCCCGCACCAAGCCGTGGATCAGCACGGTGTGGAAGGGGGTCTGCCCCGTGTGCTCACAGCCGGAGAAGATCATGCGGCTCACCCAGAAGGTGATGATATCATAGCCGGTCACCAGCACGTCCGTGGGATAGAAGTAATCCAGGTCCTCCGTCTTTTCCGGCCAGCCCAGGGTCTCGAAGGGCCAGAGAGCGCTACTGAACCAGGTGTCCAGTACGTCGGGGTCCCGCTGGATATTCTTAGAGTGGCAGGCCTCACATTCCGTAGGGTCGTCCATACTGCAGGTCATATGCCCGCAGTCAGCGCAGTACCACACGGGGATCTGGTGGCCCCACCAGAGCTGGCGGGAGATGCACCAGTCGTGGAGGCCCTCCATCCAGTTGATATAGTTCTTGCTGAAGCGCTCCGGCACGAACTTTGTGCGCCCGCTCTTCACCGCGTCGATGGCGGGTCCCACCAGGGGGCCCATCTTCACAAACCACTGGGCGGAGATGATGGGCTCCACGTCGCTGTGGCAGCGGTAGCAGGTGCCCACGTTGTGGGCGTAGTCCTCGGTCTTCACCAGCCATCCGCCCGCCTCCAGGTCG
>JAEEGG010002240.1_pt1 | contig 50453 bp, 6 predicted proteins | sample 9134161 | NCBI WGS metagenome assembly JAEEGG01 (sample SAMN16246543, study PRJNA631951) | gut metagenome | biome: gut microbiome; feature: rumen; material: CR-attached | host: Bos | place: Iran: Karaj | collected 2018-10
GCACCGGTTGCAAGGTCATAGACAGGATGACAGGTCCAATAGTATGAGTTACCCATCATGGACTCGAAGCGGCCGGTCGAGCAGTTGTACATACCGCCAGGCAGTGAGTTGAAGCCTGTGGCGTTGGTGTTGACCACTCCATTGACTCTGATCCAGTATACGGTAGATCTAAGATCGGTAGTAGGATAGATGTTCAATTCATCGTATTCCTCATCCGAAGGCAGATACCAGCCGTCAGGACAGATACCCTGGATGTGGTTGCCAGACTGGTAAGCTCTTTCCACAGAGTCAACGGAGCCGTATCTTGCGGTGTCTGCTGCGGCATACCAGTTGTACAAGTGACCGAAGATGCTGACATTCGTTGCCACATCAGGATATTCGTAAGAGTAGTAATCCATTACCTCGTCGATGTCGCGGCCGTCGCTGTACTTGGTGGACACCAAGTTCTCGGTAGTCCAGCACTTGCATCCACTGCCCAGACGGACAGACGGATAGCTGTTACCCTCGAAGTCAACCGCGTCAGGACAAGTCTGGAAGCTGACCTTGATGATCTGGTCGCAGGTGACGCTGAAACCACAGCTATCGGTGACAGTCCAGGTTATGGTGGTCTCACCCACGTTGAAGACATGGTCTGTCGGAGCATTGTTGCTGATGGTCATTTCGTTAGGATTCAGCACAGTGTTTGTGCTGAAAGTGGGCGTTCCGATGTTTTGCAAGGTGAGCTGGCAACCACCATTTTTGATGATGGTATCGATGTCTGGCGGACAGGAGAATGTAGAGTTGCTATTGTTGATAGCTGGACATACGGTGATGTTTTGTGTTTGTTCTGAATACCTTCCGCACAGATCTGTTACTTTCCATACACGGTGAATGACTCTTCTGTCATTGTCGGTACCAGTGGTATCAACGTCTGTGAAACTGACAATTAATTGTGAAGTGGGCGTGCAATTGTCTGTGATGTTAGCTGGGTCCGGAGCACCTGTCAGTGTAGTGGAAGCGTCTATTTCGTATGCTGCGTTACGGCAGATGGTTATGTCGGCTGGTGCGATGAATTGCGGGTCTTCGTCATCTGTGATGGTGAAGATAATCGTATCTCTTGCTTCACAACCTTTCTGATCTTTCACAAGCACTGCGATCTGGTAAATATGTCCACAGTCGTTACCTGTAATTTTATTTACCGAGGTGATTGTGTCATCAGTATCAGCAACTATGGCACCATCGCTGATGGTATTGTACCAAGTGTAGTGGTTGCCTCCATTACCTCCTGTCGTTGTAACCTCCAATGTGTATGACGACAGGTTGGAACAAAGGGTGGTAGGAGTAGTGATGCTTGCGGTCAAGGTGTTACGCTCTTCGATGGTAAAGGTAGCGGTGGCTGTATATGCCAAGGCATCGGTGACAAGCACATTGTATGTGTCACCCCTCAACCCTGTCAGATTGATACTTCCGTCAGTGGTGCCGGAATAGTTTTCGTGAGAGTTGATACCTTCAATTTCATAGCTGTAGAAAGGACTGGTTACACGTTTGCCACCAGCAATGGTCAGGCTGACTTCTCCATCGTGGTATTCCTTACAGGTGACACTATCGGTGGTGATTTTTGTGATGGCCAGAGAGTCATAGATAATCATGCTTCCGTTGGTGACCGTGAATGTCACAGGATTATAGTTTCCGTTGTCATTTACAAAATCTGAAGAGGAAAGGGGCATGGTGTAGGTACCGACGGCACTTGCACTAATAGTGGAGTCTCCCGTAAAGTGGAAGTCTGCAGCCGAATATATACCTAACGTGTCATTGCAAACTACTTCAAAACCATGAACGCTTTGAATTGTACCGTTGTATTCGTATTCGGCCTGGTGACCTGTGATAACCACTGATGCGTTGCTGTTCGGGGTAATGCGCAAATGACCTGCTTTGGGAGTGGCAAAAGTGTAGCAGTCGGTAACATCTTTGGTGTGGCTTCCCGGAGGTGTCAGAGACAGAAGGCGGAGCATGGATCCGTTGTGACTCTCGTCGCGATATACCTTATATTCCACAATGCGGTTCAGAGAGTCACCGGCATTAGTTATACTGCCTTCCACAAGTGCAATCAGGGTGTCGCCTTGGGCAAGGACACCATCAGTGTAGCTGTATGTATTGGAAGTCAATGTAGTGCCGTCGTATGTTTTCTCCGCACTGCCACCCGTGATGGTGATGGCATTAGGATTAGGTTTGATGACCAAACTGTCGTCTTCCACCGCAAAGTTTACGTTGGTGAAGTTAGGATTGATATTTTCGAAATCAGAAGCTTCCATACCCATTTGATAACTACCAACGTAACGGCCTCTGACAATAGTGTCTTCTGTTGAACCATTATAGTTGAAGTAGCTGTTCTGATAGATGGTGTTGTCTATGGATACCACATTATAGCCTGTCACTCGTTGTTCATAGCCATCGTATGAGCTTTCGGCACCTTTCTTTTTCAGTTTGACTGTCACCAGGTCGGTGATAGGACTTATCATCTGCCAGCCGTCCTCGATGGTGATGGTTGCGATGAAGTTGTTGTTGGTATTGCTGAACTGGCTTGCCGTCAAGTTCATGCGGGTGACGCCGGAGTCTATTCTGGCTGCGTATGCCGTACCCGACATGGTCACATCAGAAATGCTGTATAGGCTGTTGCTACAACTGATATCAAAGCCATCAACATGGTGTTCAGTAGCGTCATACGTTGTGGTGTCCCTGCGACCTGTAACAGTCACATCCACAGGACATGGTATCATCACCAATGTGTCTTCAAAAGTGGTGACATTGGTGTAGAAGATATCATGTTGCAGGGTATAGCTGAAACTGTTGGTTACCTTGCCCACATTGGTGATGCTGGCAGTACTTGCGGAGTTGACTGTCAGGGTGTCGCCAGCGGGCAGTCTGAATTTCAGTCCGTCGGTACCATTGATGGCAGGAATGTCGGTTCCATCATGAGTAACGGCATAGACATGGTGTATGTGCGAATTGCCATCATATACGAAAGTGTCGGTTTCGGAAGTGATATGGATTGTCAGGCTGTTGTTGAGGATAGTCAGTGCACCCGTGTCTGCACGGAACACGTAGTTGTTCATATAGGATGTCAGGGCAGACACATCAGGCAGAATCCAATACTTGCCACCTGTAAGTGATCCTCCGTCAGGAATAGAAGATATATTGGATTCGGTGTTATAGCTGATGCTTCCGAATACAGAACCTTCGCGGGTATCAGCACCATTGAAACCGGTTATCACACTTCTAAATTCAGGTTCAGGCGTACCATACATACGAGTGGTATCCTGTGCGGTCACTGTCAGGGTGTCGGGATTGATAACCAGTTTTCCTTCTTTAACCTCATCAATAAAGAAATTAGAACTGAAATCTTCAGTGCCTTGCATTATCTTTATATCACTGATATTTCCTGTGAATACATTGGGATATACACCTGCATTGCTGTGTACACCGGTTTGTGTATGTACGGCACTGAAATTAGCGGTGAAAATATGACCGTTGATTTCTTCCTCGAAAGTTTCAAACTGATCTACAAGAGAGTGGGGGGTGGCGTCATAAACTACAGTGTCGCTTGCCGTGCTTAGCGAAATATGACAAGGAACGATGGTCAGTGTGCCGTCTTTGCTGGTAAAGATGTAATTTTGTGCGGTGGCGGTTGAGGCATCCATGATGATAGGGTAAGTGCCTACAACACTGTCAAGTGTAGCTGTGGTAGTGATGGTGGGGTCTGAGGTGATGGCAGTTCTGTCGTCGGCACCTAACAGCCCATCCACACGATAGGTGAACGTCGGTAAAGTGGATTCGCAGAAGTTACGTGTCGCATCTTCCGCTGTCAGCAGCAAGATTGCCGGCTTGATGGTAATGTTGCCTAAAATGGTGTCAATCTTATAGTTTTTGGCCAAAGTGTGCTCGTTGAACACAATCTCGAAGGTGTTAGGATGAACGCCTACATTTTTGGGTGCCGCGAAATTGGTGAATGTGGCCCCTTCCATGATGTCTCCTTCCTGAATAGCGAAACCATAACCGCTCACGTCAACATTGGGAATAGATACCGGATAACCATTGTAAGTGATTGTGATGGAGTCTGAAATCAGGGTGAGTGGGCGTGGGGTGATGATGAGTTTGCCAAAGGAGAAACTGATGCTGTCGTTAGTATAGTTCTCGGAGACATCGACACCGTTATTGGTGATTACATAGTTGAAGGCGTTATCCACAGTGTCCACATCCTTGTTAGCCGTGTAGTCTGAAGAGATATGGATGGTGTCGTTGGTGTATGGGAAGACAAAGGTGTTGTTGTTTAATGGTGACAAACGAACCCCGTTGCGATATACGTCGTAAACTTCATGTACGAGAATCTTGCCATCGTAAACCTTGTCGGCGGATTGTGAGACGATGTGAATCCTGTCTTTGATTTTATTGATTATCAGGGTGTCCTCTTTATAGGGTGTCGCAATGTCATAGCAGTGGGTTACATCTGTTGTATTGTCCTCGGCTATCACATGAAGAGTTCCTGTGAATTTTCCTGGATATCGTCCCACCGAACGGTATGCGCCAGTGCTGTAGTTCAGTCCTTGAATGTGCTGGCCGGAAACTAATCCTGACACATGTATGGTGGTTAATTCATGGGTGTTGCCATCGTATGTCAGCTCCAAGCGGTCTCCTGCTATGGTCATAGGTTGTTTGTTGACTTTCAGAATACCTTCATTGATGGTTATATCGTAGTTTGATGGTTTGAAAGATGAGGTAGTGGTGTAGCTGATGGTGTTGGTGCTGCTGCCTGGCTCGGTTTGTGAGCCTATAACGCTGATGCCGCCCACAGTGTCGCAAGGAGCGAAACCATCACCAGATGAAATTAGTTCTGGACGAGTCAGAGCTTGTGCGTTGTAGTTTCGCTCGGCTGACATGGAAGCCAGCTCAACTCTACGCTTGCGTACTGTCAGTGTGCCATCCACCGTTTGGACATTATACACATTGGTGTAGTATCGGTGGTGCACCGTGTCGTATAGCTGATAACTTTCGATATGGTTTACTCGCGTTCCAGCGTCAGTGATGACGCAAGTGTCGGCGATGCTTGCTGTAAGCACAATGCTGTCGGGCAGGTGCGGAGCGGTAACAAACGAATAACTTGGACTGGATAAGGGAGTGCAGTCGTATGTTTTGGAAGCGGAAGAAGCTATGATGATGACGAGAGTGTCGTGAGTCACAGCCAGCGTTCCGTAAATGACCATGACATTGTAGTTGGAGGAAATCCCTGCGGGTGTCCACACAGTGTCGTATGTGTTGCTTACGATGCCGTAATCTGTCAATATCGGGAAACCGGAACAGATGACAGTATCGCCTGATGCTAAACCATCACCGCCGAACTCTACCGTGGGCCTGCTGATGGGCTCGTCAAAGTAGCCTACTTGTGCGTACGTCGGGGATGTTATAGTAAGTTCGCGTTGGCGAATGTTCACAATGCCGTCGTAGGTGGCTATGTTGTATCGGCAGGTGATGGTGTCGTTGGGTATGCTGCTGTCGGCATAGCGACGTATCACCTCGCAGGTGGTTATGTTGTTGTATTCTGAGCCTGCATCCTTGCGGCTGACACCGGAAACGGTCACATGCAGGAAATCCTTGTAATAGCCGGTGGAATCGTAAATCTCGTATTCGCCGTTGGCATCCAATACGGGTACAAAGGCTTCTGCATCGTCAATCGATAGGTTAAAAGTATCAACGGTGACGGTGACTCCGTCATATAGCTTATCGAGACTGCTGGCCCGTACCACAAAACTGCGTTTGTCTTGCCATATCGAACAATGAAGAGTGGCAGTTTGGCAGTGGTTTTTGTCTTCCACATCAATTGTCCAGTCACCATCGGGCAGATTAGACAAGCGGAAAACGCCAACCTCGCTAATTTCCGGATTTCTGGTTTCAGTACCATTTGTACAGGTCACATAATAGGGCGCAGTGCCTCCTTTAATGAATATCTCGATATAGCCATCCTCAATGTCATAGCAACCACTACTGCTTGAAAGTATGCTTGCTTCCAGGCTGTCAGGCTGGGTGAGGTTCACACTCTCAGACAGGCTACAGTCATCATACAGTGAGTCGAACAACAGAATGGTGTAAATGCCGGGAGACAGGTTCTCCACATGCGCTTGTTTGCTTACAGTGTCGTTAGTCTCGTTGAGCCACAAAACCTTATAGCTGCCGCTTCCGCCATCCATGATGGCGTCGAGCTTGCCGTCGTTCTTGCCATAGCAGCTGATGTCGCTGAACTGCGGATACAACGCAAGAGGTTTTGTGGGTATGAAAAGTCGCAGGGTGACGATGCTGTCACATTTGTCGCTCAGGGCGTATGCCTCGGTGTAGTTGCCTGAACGGGTGTATAATTTTCCTGACACATTCCAGGTATATGTCTCGCCACAGGTGTGGGCATCGATGAAAGTGACTTCCAGTCGGTCCACATTCATTGGCAACACTTTTTGTTGACCCTTGTAGCTTACGGTGACGGTGTCCAAACCACAGCTTCTGACTCTGACGGTGTCGAGGGTGTTTACTACAGCCAAATCGAAGGCGTGTTCAGGTCCGCTCCAACTGCTGCTGCCGTCGGGCGACTTGCCCACTTTGTATTGGGTGCGTACCATGTCCACATGTTGTGCGCCATACAGATATACGGGTATCGCGTATGCGATGGCATTGGCAATGGTGTCCATGCCCTTGAGCATGGGGTACATGTCGGGGGTATATACCCAGTCGTCATCTCCCCAAGCTGCTTGCAGACTGTTGCCCACCATTTGTGCAGTGCTCTTCTTGACAATAGGATTGCCGATGCTGCCGTTAGGGTTCATTTGCACATCGTTGAATGAGTTGGTCACGGTGGTTGGATTGCCATTAATCATACCCAAGGTGCTGTTGCCTTCATTTTTCAGGTAGCCGATATTATAGCTTTTGTTTACCGTGCCATCTCCCACGATACCTCCTGCGGCGGCAGCTTTCTTGACAATAATGCGGCCGGCATTGTATGAATTGTTGATTGTGCCGTTGGAACAAATACCGCCTATATTGAAGCTGGAGGAAGTGTAATTGTTATCGCTAATTTCGCCAGTGTTAAAGCAACGGTTGATACGCCCGTTGCTGCTGTTTATGTAGCCACAGATACCTCCAACATTGGCGCCTTTGACCGATGATGAGTTGTAGCACTGATATATGGTGTCGTTGCTGTTGAAATAGCCACAAATGCCGCCTACATATTGTCCACTGTTGCTGCTGATGACAGAATTCTGGCTTGAACAGTTGCGGATTTTGGCATTGGAATATGCATATCCGCAAATACCTCCGATATAGCTGCTGTTATATTCAGAAGTGATATGACTGTTTATGATGCAGCAAGAATCAATAAGGGTTGCGGAACTTTGGCCACAGATACCACCGATATAGCTCTTTGAACTATTTAGTATAATGTTGGAAGAAGCTATGCAGCATTTTTTAATGGTACTGTTAGTGGCTTGTGCACAAATGCCACCCGAGACGTTGGTACTTATTGTTAGCTGCGAGGAGAAAACTGTGTCATTTATCAATTCTGTCCGATAAGCGTAACCGCATAATAATGCACTATAGTTATAGTTGCTGGATCCACCTGTGTTTTTTGCATTTGTCAGTTTCATATTCTTGATAGAAGCATCTATTGCGTATCCAAACAGGCCGCTGTATTGTCCTCTGGTTGTCATACCGGAAATTTTCTTGTGGTTGCCGTTGAAAAAGCCTTTGAAAGGCGTGTTATATTGACCAATTGGTGTCCATATAGCGATGTCGGACAAGTCGGCGTCGTCGGCATCCAGGCGGAAATGGATGTTTTCGCCCAAGGCTGGAACAGGTACAAGATTGGAGTCGCTGCAAGATGCATAGAATACGGTGTCGATGGGATCGTAATAGAAGTCGTTACCACTGTTAATATAGTCGCGGAACTTGACCAACTCCTCCTTGTTCTTGATGATGACAGGCATGTCTTCGGAGCAGTTGATGAGGCGTACTTCCTTGTAAATGGAGTCGGGGAACTCGTGCCATGCGGCACCGAAGTATTCCACGCCCATGATGGCAGCAGGTTTATACTGGTAATCATTCACTTTCACAAAGCCATTGCCTCTCAATTTCTTCCATACAATGCTGTCGTTGCCACCCAGGTTGATTGTCGTATCAGTGCTGTTGACAGTGTTCAGTATAGGATTATTGGATAAATGCATGGGAGTACATGCTACGAGAGCCATTTTGCGGGCCCATTCTATGGTGTCGGTCCAGCGCAAGCGGGGATACATGCCCTCCTCGAATATCCATAGACTGTTAGTGCCTATTCCGTTTTGCAAACTGGAACCCAACATTTCGTCAGTCCTCTTTTCCGCATTGGTGTTGGTACTGGTCCATGTACCCGGGCACATTTGTTTGTCATTGAAACACTTGTTGTTGTTGTTGTTGTTGTTGTTGATTAGTGAATAGGTGTTATCATTGCCATGTACACGTCCTATATTAATGGAATAAGAACTATAATAGGAAATGCCATACGTGCTACCCTTGTTGCCATATACTTCTCCAGTATTAATACAGTATTGTGAATTTCCATTCGCCGCAATACCACCCACAGTTACACCGTTTGACGAGTTGCTGCTAATTGCATTAATTATACCAGTGTTGATACAACAATAACAATTTTCGTTCCCGTAATTAGAATAAGCATTTCCTGCTATTCCTCCTGCATTTTGACTACTTTGGTGATTATGTTCAAAGGTGATGTTTCCTGTGTTGATACTATAAGATACTACAGGATTATAATTAGTATAAGAGTAATTGCTTAGATACACATATCCAGCTATGCCGCCACAATAACTTTCTATATAACTACTGCTATAGCCATTTTTTATATAGGATAAAATTTCTCCTGTATTATAGGAGTATGCTATTCTTGTGTTGGAACCATAACCTAATACACCTCCTGTATGTTGGTCACCCTCAACAATGGCTGAATTTCCACAATTGTTGATGCTTATTTCACTGTTGTTATTGTTATTTCCTCCATGATATCCTATGATACCTCCGGTGTATTGTGAATAGTAATATTTTGTATTATTGTTGCTGGTATTCAGTGTATAAGGGGTGTTGTTTTGGCTGTTGTTTACAATGCCGTTGTAGGTGTAGCAGTTGCTGATGGTTCCTGTCATTAAATGTCCACAAATGCCGCCCCAGTAACTTCTGTTTTCATTAAGACTAATACCTTGCAATACTCCATCCTTTGAGGCACAGTGGCTGATTGAATTCTCGGCCTTGCCCACAATACCGCCCACATAACTACCTGTGGCAGTAATAGAGTCACGGTAGGTAAAAATACTGTCCACAATGCATGAGGTGAATCCAGCTAATGTGCCCACGTATGAGTAACCATTTACCTTGGCATCGGTAAAATTAATGTTTTTCAAATGACCACCAACGGCATGTCCAAAAAAGCCTGATGATATTTGGACTTGTGGAGTAGAAGAGTTGTCGGGTATTTGCATTACTACAGCCTCCCAGCCGGCATCGGCATACATATCATATTGACGCCATTGAATGTGAATAGACCCTCTTGTGGATAAATATATGGCTGATGTATGACTGTTTAAGGTGTATGATTTGTAGTATGACGACGGTGTTCCATCATACAAAAGCAAATAGTCGTTTGAATTATAATTTTTAAAATACTTGAAGTAGATAAGGATTTGTTTTCCAGGCTCGGCTTGAAATGTTTGGTAGTTATATTTATTTGACCAATTATTAGGAGTTGAGTAGTTGTTGTTGGGTCCACCGTCATCGTAAAAAACTATCACCTCATCACCATGCAAAGTGCGAGTTACATCGGAAGGTGATACCATTAAAACTGTGTCAGTGGGAATCTGTATGTTAAGATACGAAGTATCCCAATAGGATTTTTGTTCCACAGTCATATTCTCAATGGTCTGGTGGTTACCGTTGAAATTACCCTTGAAAGGGCTGGTCTGGGTACCAATGGGAATCCAGTTTGTATCAGATAGGTCGTAAGTGTTTTCCGTCAGGCAGAAATACACATCCTCGCCACCAATGGGAATTTCCATATAACTGTAGTCTCCCGCATGTGAGGCTGTGTCAAATTCCTGTTGATTCATTTGGTAATAGAATACCTGGCCACTGTTTATACCGTCGCGGAATATCTTGAGGTTATGGTAATCTTTGATAACCAGGGCATTGGTCTCGGTGATATTCATAAGGAAGCGGATACTCTTGTAATGCAGAGTGTCGTTGAGGTAGGCATCAGCCACTACTACGCCGATAGTGTCGGTGGGTGTGCCAATGTTGCTGTTTAAGATTAAACTACTACCACTCTGGCGTTCCCAGCGCACTTCGTCGCTACTACCATGACCGAAAGTAACCGTATGCGTCACATTGTCCACGGTCTCCACGGTGTCACCATTCACATATAAGAATACAGGTGTAGCCGACACACGCGATACTGCGCGGTCTAGGGAATCGGAGGATTCAGCAAAGTATCTCAACTGCGGGTACAAACTGTCTTGGAATAACCAAGGATCATTGCTGTATAACTGGTTCATCAACTGGTTTCCTATCAGTGCAGTGGTAAGCTTGCCTCTTGTTGTGCTTGCATCGTTCACAACTGTGGGGCACATTTGCTTGTCGTAGAATAGCTGGTTTCCTCCATTTCTGCTTAAAGCTGCGTTGTTCATGGTTCCGCCAGATACCCGTCCTGCATTGTAGCCATAATTAGAAGAACCGTATCCGGAAAGTCCTGCCACATATTGGCCGGAAGTTACTTCGCCCACATTGTAAGAATAGTAGCTCGTTCCTGTTCCCAACAATCCACCTGTATATAAAGTGCCAGATGGAGAGCCTTTGACTTTACCCGTGTTGAAACAATATCGGCATGAGGCATATCCCGCAATACCCCCGATATATTGTTGACTGACATTGGTTTCATGAGAACAAATATCTCCTACGTTGTAACAGGAATCAATGGTTGTATTGGGTGAATATCCCGCAATACCTCCCGTATATTGTCTGCCTGTCACCTTGGCAAAGTTGCTGCAATAACGAATAATTGGAGAGTAATTATTGTAACAACCTCCATAAATACCACCCGCGTATGTATTGCCCTCTATACTCATGCCTATATTTCGGCAATGGAGGATTGTGAGTTTTGAGTTATAGCGGTGGTAATCATACCCGACGATACCTCCAATATAGTTATTGCTGGATTTCAATAATCCTCCTATTACCAAGCATGAATCGATAGTGACATTATAAGCGATGCTGGAGTTGCTATTATACACACCTCCCACTATACCACCAGAATTACTGCCACCCGAAATTATTGTTTGTTGCACGGTGTCCCGCAGTAGATCCGAGTTGTTGCAGAGATAACCTACCACACCACCGTTATAGCTCCCATTGGGGCTGATAGAGGTGTTAAATACTTTACTGTCCGAAATAGTAGCGCTTGCGTATCCCACCAAACCTCCACGGTAACTGCCGTTGCCTGTAATATTAGTGCTGGACACTTGACAATCTGTAATGATATTTTTGGCATAGCCTACCAGTCCGCCGCCATAGTCGCTGTTTACGTTCAGTGTGCAACTGTCGGCATAGCAATGGGTGACGGGGACATTGCTGTGGCCTATCAGGGCACCCGTTCTGTAGTAAGCGGTGATATTGGCCCCTTTTACGTAACAGGAATCCACGTGGCGTATGGCGCTGCCATCGATAAAGGCTACCAAAGAACCTGTGGCATTGAGATTTGAATTGTTATTTGATGAAATATTAGGATTGATCAGTCCTAAATTCTTAATGCCGCTGGCCTGTCCCATACGGGCAAAGAGTCCGCTATATTGGTTGTTGCCCGTAACGGTCATATTGCTTATTGTATGATGTCCACCATCATAAACGCCCATAAAACCGCTTGCCGCATTGTTGCCGATAGGTTCCCAGTTGCTCACCGGGCTCATGTCGATGTCTGCGGTTTGCAGGAACCAGGCTCCTTCGCCAAAGGCCGGTACTCGCACGTGATAGCCGCCAGTGGTGTCGGCTGAGTAACCTTCATTACCAGCTTCGTCCTTGTAGTAGAAATCCACTCCGCTGTTGATGCCGTCGCGGAAATGCCCCAATTCCTCAAGGTTGCGGACTATCAGCGGAGAGTCTTGAGAGAACCCCACCACCAAATAAACTCTTTTGTACAACACACCGTTTCTGTATGCGCCTAATGTCACTGAACCTGAGCCCACTAATTTTGCAGTGTCGGGCTTGTCGATGCTAATGGCATTGCCTTCCAACACCTGCCACGACACGCCCATGGTTGTGTCAAGACCTACATCATGGTGCACACTGTCGATATGTTCGCCCTCATGCAGATATATGGGCGAAACGGACACAATGGCTGCGTCATAGTGTTCCAATCCTTTTAGCCTTGGATACTTGCTCGGGGTGAACACCCAATTGGCATCATCACCCAATGAACCACTCAAGGAAGAAGACACCATATCGGCAATGGCATTGTTGTTATCGGCAGGCGTGTAGGGTGCCATCTGCTCGTCATTGAAGCCCACTTTATAGTCGTCACTGGTAAAGTTGTTGACATATTTGCCAGCGTTGTACGAATTGTTGCTGTTTGTTTGACTGGCAGATATGGAACCGATATAACTGGAATACATTCCATAGACTCTACCGACATTATAGCAGTTGGTAGCATTGCCAGATGTCACTATGCCTGCCGTTCTGTTGTTATTGTTGTCAATTGTATATGTGATTTTATTAATGACTTCGCCTGTGTTGAAGCAATATGCCGCATTGCCAGCTCCTATACCTGCGGTAATGATATCATAATTGCTACTATTGGAATTTTTCCCTTCAGTTGTAATATCTCCTGCATTGAAGCAATAGTTGAAGCTGTTGCCAGTCACGTATCTTGGACAGATGCCCGCGGCTTGGAAGGTGGCCGATATTTCTCCTGTGTTATTGCAGTAAGAAAACGTTGTGCTGTTGACCGAACAACCCGCAATACCTCCAGCTATGCCCCAGAACTGATAACTAGAGTTATTCTCGATTTGCAATTTGCTTTGAACATTATTGCAGTATGCTATGTTGCCGGAACTTACTTGTCCGAATAGGGAGCCAATATAGGCGTTGCAATCGTAATTGTAGGAACCGCTTATATTATATGGTGTGACATGCAGATATGAGTTTTTTACAAAGCAATAATCCGCTTTGCCGGACATGGAGCCTGCTATGCCGCCATAAAATGTGTAGGCTGAACTATAAGCCCGGAATTGCATGTGCATTGTGTCGTCCAACGCATAGCAATTGCTGAGGGTACCGTATGCTACACCGGCCAAACTTCCCACTTCTCCCCCCGTATAATAATAGCTGTTTTGAGTAGAGTTGAATTTGCAGTGTTGGGTATGGCAGTTGTCCATGGTACCGCTGAAAGAGGCGCAAATAAAACCTGTAAAATTGGAATAATTCTGCCAGTCGCTACTATATATGCTGTTGAAGGTGCCGTCTTTCATGCCGAGGTTGCGGATAACAGCGTTCTCGGCTTTGCCAAATAGTCCATTATAGAAGCGTGACATGTTCCAGGTGGCGTTGCGCATCATCTTGTTGTTACCGTCAAATTCTCCTTGGAAGGAAGAAGTGTTGGTTCCTATCGGAGTCCAATCGCTTTCACCGCTCATGTCAATGTCAGTCATCAGTACGAACCTCATGCCCTTACCGTTGGCAGGCACCAAACGCTGGTGGTTCCCGTCGTAGGTGAGGCTATAACTGTGGTTGGCTGGATTGTAAAAGAAAGCCTTTCCGCTGTTGATGCCGTCCCTGAAGATTTTCAGTTGGTCAAGATTGGAAATCAGGAACGTAAAGCCTTCGTAATCTTCCACCATCAGTGAGGCGGAGCGATAGACTTGTCCGTATGCGGTGGCCTGTAAGATAGTGTGGCCAATGCCGCTCACCGTGGCGTTGCATGCCGATATGCTCACACCGTCGCCAGCTGCCACTTTCCATTCCACTTCATCACCAGCATTGCAAAGTATGAATGCACTACCTACCCAGAGCACATCTTCCGAAGGGGACAGGACCAAAGGAGTCGCCAGCACCTTTGCCGCCAAAGTGGTGGAGGAACTTGCCAAACGCGGATAACTGCCTGCAGATTGGGTCCAATGATCACTTGGTAGGTTCATGTTGCCGGCAGTCATTTCTACTGTGGTCTTCGCTATCGCCATGGCATCATCGACACGTGGGGCCATCTGGCGGTCATAATACAGATTATTGACAGTTCCTGAGTTGACCCCCACTAATTTCAAAATATGGTCGGAGGTGCCGGCATAGTAGCCATGTTCCACTATGCCCCCGACCTGATTGACTGCCACAAGGGTGGCATTGCCATTCTCGTTGAAACGCCCCATATTGTAGCAATGACTTACCGTTCCCGTGTTTTCATACACTAGGGGGGCATTGTCCATGGCACTGAAGCAGTTGCTTACAGTACCCTTGTTGTTAGACACTATAGAAGCATTGCGTAGGGAATACCCCAACACAAAGTGTTTGTAATCAGCTTGATAGTTCTGCTTTACTTCGGCATCGGTCAAGGATCGTGAATAAACACGTAAGCCATAAATACTGTCGTTCCAACAACGCTCATTATTATAACCGTTGCCTAAAATGATGGGTTCGGTAGAGTAATTTATATCTCTATGTGTGTTGTAATAAAGAGAACCACTAAGAGACTCTCCATTGGCATAAATATTGTTGGTTGAATTGCTACCTGTTGATAGAGTTGCGATTCTATTATTATAGTTGGATACATCCTTGGGCATGTGATTTCTAGAATAATAGTCACTGCCATCTTGATGTATGGAGAAACCGGTGGTGGAATTTGAAGCATCCCTGAAAGTGCCCACTAAGGTTCTTTTTGTAGGAGTGTAATTATTATTGCAGTTCATCCAAGTTATCGCTTCTACCGTAAAATAATTTTGTTTCTCCATATTGTATATCTCCCTCCATTGTGCACCGCAGAGCCAGCGGCCAGCGAGACCAGTACCGTAGAAACTGTTTTTGCTCCATTGCATAGTCTCGAAGTCGTAGGCGGTGAAATCGTAGTTGGGACCAGCCAGGTTCTCCCATATTTTGGCGTTTTCGTCGTGGCCATGGCGGGTGTTCTGCTCACCATCGAGCCATATCACTAAGCCGTCCGTCACATAGCTGCCGTCGCCCAAGCTGTTGCCCACGCCTATGCCGAGGTCGGTAACCGAGGCGTTGGTATCCACCACTCCGAACAAGCTGGCTCCATAAAGACCTGAGATTGTGTGCCCGCCTCCCATGAAGTGTCCGGCAAAACTCACTTGATCGTTCTTTCCGATAGGAGTCCATACTAAGCTGGGGGCATTGTTCCTATCCCATGAGAGATAGTCGTTTGTCTCCTCTCCGTTGAGGTTGATGTCCGCTGTCAGCAAAAAATAAGTGTTATAGCCACGGGCAGATATCTCCCTTTTCTTATAGATGAACTTGTAGCCGTTGTTGATATTGTCGCGTAAACTGATAAGCTCCTCCTTGTTGTCGATGGTGAAGGGGTTGTTGATACTGCCTTCGGCATCACCAGTGGCAGATCCCAAGTATAGAGCCTTGTATAGCGAATCTCCCAAATTGGCAGAGAGAATGAATTCGCCCTTGCCATTGATTTCGAGGAGATAGCTGTTGCCGCTGCTGATGTCGGCGCGCACTGGGGAGTTGGATGCCCATATAACACCATTGGCGTTGCCACCGAGGGTGACATTATCGTGTAAATCGTTGGCTAAGTCATTGGTGGGTATGTAGATAGGAGTGACAGAAAACAAAGAGGCGTCTTTTGCATCAGTCTCGGTGAATATTTTGAGCTGGGGATAGTAACCTGGTACGACTTTCCAATCATTTTGAGTGCCCACTTGTAACCATGAGCCGTCAGTCATTCCTGCTGTCTTTAATCCATTGTTTCCAGCCACATCCATATTGCCGCTTTCGCCAAGTCCTGATTGGCCGCACATATTCTCATCGGTATAACAATGTTCAACCGTTCCTCTGTTCTCGCCAGCAATACCACCGTGGTCAACGTAATTGTTGGGTTCGTTTTCTACTAAAACAGTGCCCGCATTGTAACAATAAGAGATGGAACATGGTTGTTTGTTGGTGCCGGCAATACCGCCTGCGTCTTCCGAACTGTTGCTTCCTTCGGCCCTGATGGACCCCGTATTGTAGCAATAACTGATAGAAGATGCTTCGGCATAATAATCCTCTCCTTTGATACTCTCACCTACAATACCGCCTACGCTGTATAGACCGATGATGGTAGAGGCGTTGAAGCAATGGTCAATGGTGCTGCCAATGTTCCAGCCTACGATACCTCCTATATAGTGGCCATTAACTGAACGGATATAGGAGTTGATTAAGGCCACATTGTGTATGTGGGCTCCATCAGTGATACATCCGAATAGGCCTACAGCGTTTGCATTGGTCTGGTTGAAGTAAAGTCCACTGATATAATGACCACCACCGTCAAAATCGCCCATGAACGACTGTTTTGGGCTACCGGTCGCCATTCCTATGGGTGTCCATTGTCCCCAAGTGGGGTCACCATCGCCATTACAGCCAGCAACGTTCCCTCTGTTGAGGGTAATGTTACAGGTCAGTTTGAAATAGTTATCCAAACCGCCGTTGCGGATGAGCTTCCCATCGCTGTATCCCGTGCCTGCGGTGTCAAGCATGTAGGTGCCGTTGGCAAAGAAAAATCCACTGTCCTGAGGCGTGTTGATGCAGTTTCGAAACGCTATCAATTCGTCAATATTTTCTATTAGAAAAGGATGCGCCTCTGTTCCATCCTCAGTGTTTTGTGCTAACAGTTTATGGGCGGAAAATAAGAATATAGCCGTTAAAAAGAATGAGAGAAAAAAAATATTGTTTTTTTTCATGCCGAAATTTTTTTTATAAAACCGAGAATTTTTAATAGTAAACTGCAAAGTTAATATTTTTAAATTAAAAATTATATCTATGCTTCTGTTTTACTGTTGTTTCATGAGTTGTTTTGTTGGTGTTAACTTCTGTTAACAAGTTTAAAGTGTTAAGGTGGTGTGTTTTAAATCAGTATGAATTTTTTTTTGTTAAAAAAAACTGTGATTATTTTTTTGTGATAAGAGTGTTTAAAGATATTTTTTTTGTTCGTATTTATTTGATTTGAAGACTTTTAATAATTGACTTTATTAACAATGATTTGTTGAAAAATGTTAAAAAGTGTTTTTTTTTTTGAAGAAATGATGCTTTTTTTTGAAAAAAAGACGGAGTGGTTTCCCACCCCGTCTCATTTTCTAATTAACTAATTAACGAATTTGCTAATTAACTAATTATCTCAAATTTTACTATTCACCCCAGATACATCTGATACTGTAGCCGTTGCAACGTGAATTGTTGTTGGTGACAATCTTCTCGCAGATGTAGTCGATCATGGCACCGGTTGCGAGGTCATATACAGGATGACAAGTCCAGTAGTATGAGTTACCCATCATGGACTCGAAGCGGCCGGTTGAGCAGTTGTACATACCGCCAGGCAGCGAGTTGAAGCCGGTGGCGTTGGTGTTGGCCACTCCATTAACTCTGATCCAGTATTCGGTAGATCTAAGATCGGTAGTAGGATAGATGTTCAATTCATCGTATTCCTCATCCGAAGGCAGATACCAGCCGTCAGGACAGATACCTTGGATGTGGTTGCCAGACTGGTAAGCTCTTTCCACAGAGTCAACGGAGCCGTATCTTGCGGTGTCAGCAGCGGAGTACCAATTGTACAAGTGGCCGAAGATGCTGACATTCGTTGCCACATCAGGATATTCGTAGGAGTAGTAATCCATTACCTCGTCAATGTCACGTCCATCGCTGTACTTGGTGGACACCAAGTTCTCGGTAGTCCAGCACTTGCATCCACTGCCCAAACGGACAGACGGATAGCTGTTGCCCTCGAAGTCAACCGCATCGGGACAAGTCTGGAAGCTGACCTTGATGATCTGGTCGCAGGTGACGCTGTCGCCGCACATGCCCTTGGCAACCCAAGTGACAGTGGTTTCGCCGACTTCGTATATATGGTCAGCTGGAGCATTGTTATAGATGGTCACATCTGCCATATCCATGCCAGCGGGAGCCACAAAGTTTGGTGTGCCGATATCCATGAGAGTAATGTTGCAACCGCTGTGCTTGATTACCGTGTCAATGTTGTTGGGACATTCAAATACGGTGGTTGTGGTAATTACCGGACGCTCAACGATGGAGAATGTAGCGGTGGCTGTGAGTCCGAGGGCATCGGTTGCAGTTACTGTGTAATTGTCGGGACTCAATGTGTTGAGGATAATTTCACCTTCGGTATGACCGGTATTGTTATAACCGGTATTGTCACCCACAATACTGTACTCGTAGCGGTCAGGACTTACGTATTTACCACCTTCTATGGTGATGGTTGCTGTACCGTCGTTAGATCCCGGGCAGATGCGTCCACCATTCACCACTTCACAAGAAACCGTAAATGTGTCAACAATAGACAAGGTGCCGCTAACTGGCAAAGCGAAGGTATAGCAGTTTGTCACATCCTGCGTATAGCTTGCAAGACCTCTTCTGTTGAAGTTCACATTGCGGAGCACCTGATAACTTACCACGCGGTTCAGCGAGTCACCGATTTCGGTAATTGTGCCCACAATCTCGGCTACTAAGGTATCACCCTCAACCAAAATGTCGGCAGGAGTATAAGTGAAGCCGTCGTTGGTCAACGGAGTTCCATCATAGTACTTGCTGGCGCTATTGGCAGTGATGGTGATTTCGGTAGCGATAGGAGTGATTTCCAAGGTGCCGGTGTCGGTGGTTACAGAAGGATAGTCAGTTTCATTGTCCAAGACATAGCTGAAGCTGTTGGGTACAGGTGTCGGCGTGAAATAAATCACTTCTGCTGTTGCGTCAGGAGTAATGGTCAATACATCTCCGGTACCTGGCATGGTGAAGACCTTGCCATCGCTGCCTGCATCGGCTGTCAAGGTATCTAAGCCATAAACCACAGTATAAACCTCTTCTCTGTGGTACCATCCGTCGTAAGTCCAACTATTGCTGTTGGAAGCGATAATAATATCCTGAACTGTGGGCGGTAATACTGTCAGATGCAGCGTATAAGTGCTGTCGCAATTCAAAGCGGTCTGGTATACAGAGTCAATTACATATTCACCCTCTGCTGTTACGTCAATATCTCTGAACATATTGTCGGGGGTGGTGTATGGAGTGTGGCTGGCGTTGGTGGTGTCATAAACGTCGAACTGGTAAGTCGGGTTGACCGTTACCTCAGCTGGAGTCAGCACGCTCATGTCGGAATTCACCTGTTCAGTGGTATAGACTGAAGCGAACCAACCATTGTTGGGCTCATCTTCATGCATGTGATCGCTAACAAATATAATACTGAGTGTATTACCTGTTGAAATGATAATTGAATCTCCTGCTGGAATTTCTTCTGCATAATACATGGCACGAATTGAATCCTCGTCAACATTTTGGATATCAAATTCTCCATCTAACACGCCAAGGAAATTCTCATCATCACAATCGGTTATGCTAAGTTCATGTAAATTGAAGACCACATGTCCTGAACTAGCCTTGAACGTACGATAGAGATAACCATTCTGGAAGGTATAACGGTTGTTTTTACCTCCATCGTCATAGAACAGCACGCTATCAACAGCTGACAAATAAGTAGTATGAGCATTGGTGAGCGTGTTCAGCTTGATCTCACTTATTAATTTGTGTTCCATCGGGTAAGCGGGACAAACCTCATCGGTACCCACTGCTACATACAAGAGAGTATCCTGCATCAGGTTGGGGATGGAGACATGGGATACGCTGCCGGAATAAACCGTATCGGCACCTATCACGCGTGACAGGTCGTTGCTGTACCACAAGAAGTACTGCGGATTCTCCGTCAGGTTGGAAGTAGCTTCCAGTTCAGCGTTATCACCCTGACAAATCACTGTACTGGTGGCATTCGTCAACGCATTGTAATCCATTGGCAGATTGTTCTTCATGATAACCTGCGCTTCTGCAAAATGTTGTTCTGGATGCAGGTCGGCAGTGACAACCATCTCGAAACCTGGCATAGGCAGGAGGTCTGTGCCATACATAATCCATGCGATAAATGCAACATTTCCAGAAGTATTATAAGAAACTTCATCGTTTATAGACCCCATCAACATCATACCTATGCTTCCTTCTCCGATGTTTCCATTTTCATCAGGTTCTGCAATCACCAATTCAAGATCATCGTCTTCTTGATAAAGCTGAGCCATTGGAACTCTGAAGTTGAGGGTGGCGCCAGGATAAGTCTCCACTTTCATGATAAGGATTCTTTCATCTTCCGGAATGGTGTAATCACCATCTTTTCCACCGTCATCGTAAATCACCACACTATCAATTGCTCCAACAAAAATGGTATGACCACTCATGTTAGCATCGAAAATATATTCGCGGAAATTGTTGTGGATTGTAATAGGTCGAAGTATACAAGTAGTGTCATTGCTTGCCATCACGTAGTAATTAGCGTTACCCACCTGGCCAGGAATATAGAAATTGCTTGAGCCTGAAGCGATAGTATCTTCAAACAGAATGCTGCTCAAATCCGCATTATACCAGGTGTAATACTGCGGGAAAGCAATGTCTGAAGAGGCTGTCAGCATAGCGGGACTACCGATACATACGGTGTCGTTAGTTGTTCTGACTGTAGCCACACTATTGTTGATTTCAACGGCAACATTAGCTTGTGCCATCTTTGAAAGCACCTTGGAGTTCACCACATTGATATTGGTGATGGTACCGCTCCATCGAGCAGAGGCTCTGTCGCTTGACTTTGAGTCCAAATCCAAGTGCAAAGTGTTGCTCAAAGAAGTGATGGTGATATCATAGAACGTGTTTTCACCTATTTCCATAAAATCAATATCATAACCGTCATCTATAAATTCCATATAAGTTTCGTAGGTAAGCTCAAGTTCGTCGAAATGAATTTGAATCAAGCCGCTTTCAGCAGTGAAATAATAATCCATATCCAAAGAACGGTTGTTGCTTCCTTGCAGTGTTCCGTCGCTGAAGAAACCTATGCTGTCGTATGGATGTACAACAGTAGTGCCACCATCCATACTAGTGTTAAGATACAGTTCGCTATACTGTTTAGGCATGGCTTCCATATCCATTATACAGCTCACTGTATCGGAATATATGTATGCATAATAGGTTTCGTTGCGATATTGAGCCGGCAGGTTCAGAACAGATTCTGTCTCACTAGCATCAAACAGGGTGTCCTGCTGCAGCACTTCCATCTGGCTGTTGTACCAGGTGTAGTATTGCGGGTATTGCAGGTCAGCGGATGCGGATACCACAGCCTCGCTACCGTAACATATCGTGTCAGATTTTGTGGTGACAGCCATCTCAGGTATAGAGGTGATCTTCACATTAACTTCGGATGTAGCCAATTCGTTCTGCAAGTTGTAAGGCATTATGGTAGCGTTCCAACCAGTTTCGCCCCAATTGCCGTTGTCAGCTTGTTTAAAACGGAACGTCATGTATGAACCTGTTGAGTAATATTTTACACGATCATAATCCATCACACGTTCATCAGTTTCTTCGTCGTATCTGTTGATGACCTTGCCCAGCAATCTTGATTCATCAGCTTGGTCAGAATCATACACATACAATGTGTCGTCATGACCAATGTACGTATAATCGTCTTTAAACTGCACCATCAATGTGCCATGTGTAGCTTGGAAAGTGTGGGTATAATCAGAATTATGATCATGGTAACTATCATTCAAGCCGCCGGCATCATAGAATTTGACTGCATCGCTTTCACCCAAAATGGTAGTCTGCTCGTGGGCAGCAGCGTTGAGCAAAACTGTTCTTGGTTCGTTTTCCGTAACCAAAACAGGCGGACAGTTCTCAGCGTTACCTATGGCTACATAGTAAGTCTGGTCTTGGTAGTGATAGTAGTATGGTGCGTTAAATTCGGACTCGGTCTTGATAACACCATCCACGGTATCGCGCAAGAGGATGGTACGTGCATCGGGAGCATACCAGAGGTAATGCTGCGGATAGTCGATGGTAGAGGAAGCAGTCAGATAAGCTGCGTCACCGTAGCAAACCGTGTCGTTGGTAGTGGTCAGCGGCAGGTTCCAAGTGGGGGATGTAACCGTAACGGTGGCTTCCGCCATGTCAAATGAATTCGTTGACATGCTTCCATGGTCATCCACAACACCGATTAATCCATCCCAACCATCGTAATTGCCCATAGAATACTCGTTGTAATCTATAATCCAGCGTATCGTCAAGATATTTCCCTGTGATGTCACCTGCTGGTTGCTATGCCATCCACAATCAAAGTATCTGAAATAATTTTGGTTTTGATAAGCGTTGTCAGAGGTTGTTCCTTCATAGAACTCCAGTCTATGACCACAATCACTACGCATGTAATCCAGATTGACAGTCACTTGTTTGCCTGCCGGAGCCACGAAAGTATGTGTCCAATTAGCTGTAGAGGTTGTGTATCTGCCATCAGGACCGGCCTCGTCATAGAACGGAACACCTTCGCCTTCTGCCAGGTTGGTAGTTCCTCCATTCACTGAGGCGTTAAACCAGAATTCTCCATAATGAGGTGGCAGCACAGGACATTCGTTCTCGGTGCTCACATTCACATAATAAGTGGTGTTGGCAAGTATCTCCACTGGCAATTCACTGTATTCCCCAGAAGGTATCACCTCCTGTTTCAACAGGTTCATTTCATTGTCATACCAAGCGAAGTACTGATTCTCTGTCAAGGTGGAAACAGCTTTCACCGTGTCTGTTGCACTATAGCAGCCCTCCGCATTAGTTGTGGTGATGAGGTTGTTGTTGATGCTGGGCTGCATAAAGTTGACGTGGGCACTTGCAAGCTCATCTTCGTCGCGTGGGTTGAGAGCGTAAACGTATGCTTCCCAACCAGGAGCAGAACTGTTACTGTATCCATAGAAATAAATACGTACCCTGTTATTTTCTATAATAGTATCCAAATTGCCACGTGAACCAGTGATATAGGCAACAGATGAATTATAGTTATCACCTTCATAAATCTGAATATAAGCATTACGAGCAAGCTGAACAGTGTCGAAATGGATACGGATAAATGAACCTTCGTCAGCGCGGAAGTTGAAGTCACCGCTCCAGCCTGTCAAATAATCTCCGGTTTTTCCGCCAGCGTCGAAGAAACCAACACTGTCATTGTCGGCCAATTCGTAAGAAGATCTGCTTCCATCCATTAGAATCTCTACATAATGGTTATGAATTTGATCCACAATCGGACAGTTCTCATCGTTGGAGATGGCCACGTAATAATCGGTCTCCTCATCAGCTGTCACGGTGAAGGTAGAATGGCCGCCTGCAGTAACAGTTTCCTGTTTCAGGATGGTGATTCTGTCAGGAGCAAACCAAGTGTAGTACTGCGGGAAGGCGATGGAGGAGGTGGCTGTCAATACGGCTTCACCACCAAAGCAAACCTCATCGTCGGTTGTGGTAATCTCAGTTCCCGGAACACCGGCTTTCAGAATAACATGACCGTAAGGCAATGCATAATCATCGATACTCTCGTATGGTGGCAGTGCCGGACACTCTTCCGGACTACTAACATTCACATAATAGAAAGCTTCTTCAGTAGCAACGACGGTCAGGCTACTATTACCTGTTCTCACCTCATCCTTCAACAAAACGGAAGACTCATCATACCAGACAAAACGCTGCGGTTCTATCGATTCCACAGAAGCCGTCAGAGTGACAGTTTCTCCATAACAAGCCTCCACTTCAGTTACCGTCACCTCATTCTGATCAACAATCTGAGGATCCATGAATTCCACATTTACTTCTACCAATTCATCTTCATTATGAGGAGTGATGGCATAAATGTATGCATTCCATCCCATTGCGGTGAGACTGGATTTGTCATTGTCGAAATTGAAATACACTCTGTTGCCTTCTACCATATAATCCAAATTGGCGGTATCTATAGGACCGCTGATACTGGCGATAGTCAGGTTGTTCTCCTCATCTCTGATTCTCAAATAAGCCCTTCTTGCCAAACTAATGGTATCGAAATGGATTCTGATATGAGAGCCATCTTCGGCAGTAATATATGACGACCTTGATGAACTGTTGACCGCATAATTGTTGTTTCTACCACCATCATCAAAGAAGCCGATACTGTCGTATGGCTGCAACTGATAGGATTGGCCTATAAGTACTTCTCTATAATGAGTATGGATGTTCTCTATAATTGGGCAATTAGCAGCATTGGTCACCGCCACATAATAAGTGGTATGATCCTCGTCAGGGGTTACCGTCAACATGCTGTTCTGTCCAGCGGTGTGTACGGTATCACGTTTCAGGATATTGACTCTATCCTCAGCATACCAAACGAAGTACTGATCCGCATCGAGAGTGGAGGAAGCTGTCAGAGTAACCTCGCTACCGTAGCAAACTTCAAATGGGTTTTCGGTTGTAATCGTGCCAGGGCCAACCGGTTCTTTGAAACGTACACGAGCCTCAGCCAATTCTGATTCCTCACGAGGTGTGATGGCATAAACATAGCCGTCCCAACCCGCAGCGGTTCTGGAACTCCAATTCTCGAAATAGACCCTTGCCCAATCACTTTCAATCAAATAATCCAAATCCGTCTCAGCGCGCATATCTCTCAGATATGCCACCTGATATTCATTACCATTCGCGTTATGGCCATAAATAGTCATTCTGGCATTATCACGGTTTCCAAAGTCTATACTGTTGAAATGGATACGGATATGGGAGCCAGCAGGAGCTTCAAAAGTAGCGCTACCGCTCCAGCTTTCATCATAATTGCCATTAGGACCACCCGCATCATAGAAAAGGATGCTATCGTTTGCACTGAGATTATAGGTATGACTATTTCTGTCACTACCCAACCAAACCTCAATAACATTGTTATGGATAGGTTCCATATACGGACAGGTGGTATCGTTAGTAACGGACACATAGTATGTCTCTTCCACACCCGTCAGCACCGAGAATGAGCTGTGACCACCTTCAACTGTTACGGTATCATATTTCAGCACACTCATTCTGTCAGGACCGTACCAGAAATAGTATTGCGGTACAGCAATTTCTGAAGAAGCTGTCAGTGTAGCCTCGCTACCATAACAAATCGTATCGTTGGTTGTGACTATTGAAGAAGGATCCACCGCTTTGACAGAGACAGTTGCCACGGCAATACCCGATTCGGTATTGGTGTTTGAACCTGCATTGATATTGCTTACCGTTGCTGTCCAGCCATCATAGCAATAACAATCTTCATATCCTCTCATATAGAAAGTGATGCTTGAGCTCTGGGAGGTGAAGCTGGGATAATCACAATTACTGCCTGACCATGATCCCAAAAGATCACCACTATCATCAGTTCCATCGTATGCGTAAAGGGTCATTCCGTCACATAATCCAATACAGGAGTTGAAGATAACCTGAATGTTGCCTTCAGCGGCAGTGAATGTATGTTTGTAGTCCTCTTTGTAATAAGCATAGAAACAGCCATTATGGTAATTATCGTCTGTAAATGTCAAGGTCTCGCCTGCTGTCATTTGGGTAGATTTTTCACCCTTGTATGACAAAGGAATGGTTCTGGGACCGCTACCACTGCCACTTTGACTGTCGTCCCCTGCATTTACAGGATAAGTAGCAACGATAATATGCCATCCTTGCTCGCAACAACTGCCATGTTGCTCATGCTTAAAGGTGAGGCTGCCTTGAGTAGATTGGAAAACAGTTGGTGTAGAAGAATTACTACTTCTGTTGATGACATATAACAAGTTGGTACTATTGGCCGGGCCATCATAGATGTACAACTTGTCATCATAATTCATTCTCACCTCTCCCACAAGGCTTGCATATACCTGTCCAGAAGAAGCGGTAAATGTATGTGTCACAGTATTGGAGCTAGATTGATAGCTATCAGTTCCTCCCGCATCGTAGAAATCAACCAAAAGCTGTGGAGTGACAATGGTGGTGGAGTTTACATTGCTCATCAGCACTTCCTTGTTCAGTATCACAGGACATGCGGTGTCATTGTAAACAGTTACGTAATAGTCTCTTGTGCCTAACACGGAATTAATCAGCAGTTCGCTTTCGTCCCCAACATTAAATACCGTATCTGATGCAATGAAGTTTTGATCTTCATCATACCAAGTGTAATATTGAGGAACAGCAATATCGGCGGAAGCCGTCAGGGTCACTGCATCACCGTAGCATGCCGTACCATTGGTGGTGGTAATATCCGCAACGATAGGTGCCTTGACAGATACTTGAGCGGAAACGAGGTCCACCTGTCCATAATGTGGCGGGATTACAGGACATTCATTGGTCCCGCTCACATTTACGTAATAGGTGTCGTCGCCGAGTGCTATCACTTGCAGATCACTGTTAACACCTATGGTGTCTTTCAGAAGATTGTAATCCTCGTCGAACCATGCATAGCGCATCAGAGTATTGTTACCCGGAACAGTGGCGGTAAGGGTTGCCGCTGTACCATAGCATGCCTCGCCATTCGTGGTCTCTATGTTCTGTGAGATGACAGGTGTACTGAATGTCACGTCAACAGCAGCCAAATCATCAGTGTTGATCTGGTTTAGTGCATAAATGTAACCATCCCAACCAGCAGCGGTCTGATTTGATTCATTGCGAAAATACACTCTTATCCTTCTAGAATCCACAACATAATCCATGTCGGTATGCGAACCGGTAATATGGGCAATTTGCTCACCCGATTCACTGTCATAAACATCCATATAGACATTCTCATTTTCATACAATTCTATGCTGTTCAAATGGAATCTGATTTTGGATTCACCATTGGTTTCAAAATAATACTCATAGCTGTTCCCGCTATTATAGTCGCCATTGATACCACCTGCATCATAGAAGTCGATGATATCGTGTGGGGCAAGATTATAGGAGTTGTTGCCATTACCATTCATCAGCACTTCTCGATGATTGTTGTGGACAGACTCAATTATCGGACAGTTTTCGCTGTTGGTTACAGCAACATAATAGGTGGTTTCCTCACCGGGTCTTACCGTAATACTGCTTGTGCCGCCAACATGAGTTACGTCCTCTTCGCCAAGGATGGTTCTCCTGTCTGAATCATACCAGGTGAAGTGTTGTGGAGCGCTGATGGAAGATGTTGCGGTCAACGTTCTCTCGCTGCCATAACATATTTCCACAGGGCTTTCTGTTATGATGTTAGAAGGACTCACAGGTGCTTTCAGACTTACATGTACTGCGGTCAGTTCTCCGTCGAAGTCGGGCTGAACAACGGGGCACTCATTAGTGGCACTTGCATTGACATAATAGGTAGCAGATCCTGTAACCTCCACATCAAGGGTGCTGATAACCGCCTCTTCAGTCTTGAGTAAGTTATACTCCTCATCAAACCATGCGAATAGTTTGATATCGTTGCCTTTACTTGCCGTAAGTCTGGCGGTGTCTCCATAGCAGACTTCTTTGTCTTCCACTTGAATGTTGTCGGTGATGACAGGAGTTGTGAAAGTCACATTGATGGCATTCATATTTTCAGGTTCCTGAGGATTATAGATGCTGATGGTTCCATCCCAACCGGCAAATGTTGGATTGGAGCAGTTGTAGAAGTAGATATACAATCTGTTGCTTTCAGTCACATAATCCATGTTGGTGTGTGATCCTCTGAGCTGTGCAAGCTGATGCCAGTTGTTTTCACCCGCATCTTCAATATTCATGTATGCATTGCCATCCTCATCCAATTCAATATTGTTCAGATGGAAGAAGACTTTGGATCCCTGTGGAGCATAAAAATTATAATCGTAACTTCTGCAATCTTCATAATTTCCATTAATGCCGCCTGCATCGTAGAAATTGATGATTTGACCTGGTGAAAGGTAATATTCGCGTTGATTACCGTTCATCAGGACATCAGTATATGAGTATGTGGTTCCTTGACAGGTGGTATCATCGGTTACCATCACATAGTAGGTGGTCTCTTCTGTAGGCTGTACAGTCAAAGTGCTGTTGCCACTGCTGATGGTCTGCTGATCCAGTACGGTGGCTCTGTTGGGAGCATACCAAGTAAAGGTCTGGTCGTAGCCTATGTTGGAAGAAGCTTCCAAAGTGACAGCGCTGCCGTAACAGATTTCCACATCATTTGCTGTGATAGATTCAGGATTGCCCACTCTCACGAATGCTTTGGCCTCAGCAAGGTCTGGAATGGCGGTAACTTCCGCACGCCAACCATCGAGACATGTGCTCCAGCTATAATCCATCTGTATTTTTATGGTGAGACTAGAGCTGGTGGTCGTGAATACAGGATAATTGTTTTCGTTAAAATTGTTGTAAGAACTGTATTCGGCTATCAGATTTCCACTGTTTGTTTCAGTACCATCATACACATAAAGATGGGCATTACTGAGATTAATATAGTCTTTAAATGCTATCTGCAGTTTTCCTGAAATGGTTGTAAAGGTATGAGAGAATGACGAGTTTCCATTGATACAGAAACTATTGTTAGGACCGCCAGCATCATAAAAATCTATTGTTTGTCCTGCGGAAAGAATTGTGCTGTTAGTCGTTTGTGAGTTACTCATTCTTACCTCAGGTTGCATTGGGCTCGTGGCTATCATCGCATTCCAGCCCCAATCGCAGCAATTTCCATTACGTTCAAGTTTGAAGGTTAATGCCCCATGATTGGATTGGAGGGAAAGTGACTGTCCGTTGTTATTGTCACTATTTATAGTGTATAACAAGTCATCATTTTCAGAGGTTCCGTCATAAACATACATGATATCACCATAATTCATGCGTATATCAGTAAACTCTGCATACACTTGTTCTCCACTGGGAGCGGTAAATGAGTGAGTAAGGGTACCGCCATTTCCACTAGAGTAACTATCATATTTACCTCCCTCATCATAGAAATGTACTGGATGTTCCATGGAGATGGCTGTAGTCAGTCCATTGGTATTATCATTCAAACGGACCTCACCTGCATTAACCATCATCACTGGACACTCTGTGGCGTTGCTAATGCTCACATAATAAAGGCTTGTTTCTGTCACTGGATCTACTGTCCATGAACTATGTCCCTCTGTTTCATCCACAGGGATAGATCCCAGTTCATTCATGTCCTCATCATACCAAGTATGGGTTTGCGGGAAACTGATGTATGACAATGATGTTTGGGCGGTCAGTGTAACCGAACCACCATAGCAAGCACCTGCATTGGTGGTGATAATTTCGCTTGAGCCAAGAGGCGCTTTGAGGTTCACCGTGGCAGATGCCATTGGAATTTGTGCGTTAGAAACTATTGCTTTCCATCCTTCTCTTTCCCCGCCACTATCAGTACGCCACCGTACCGTTAAGGAACCTGTTGTGGATTTGTATACTAAATCCGAGTGATAATCGCGCAATTCCACTAACATAGTGCCATTTGTGGATGTGCCATCATATACTTGCAAATAGTCGCAACAGTCCTCTGAATTAAATTCACTGAAATAAAGTTGAATTTGTCCATTGTTGTCCGCAGTGAATGTGTGAACCCAATCCACATACGTTGAATAATAATAGTTATCAGGTCCGCCCTCATCATAAAACGCATACACATCTTGTTCGCCTACTGTTGTGGAACCATTATTAGTATTATCGTTCAATATAATCGTATTGTTTGCTGTTCCAGTCATATTATTGCCGACAATTTGGTTGTTTTCCACAACTACTGGACATACCACACCATTGCCCATTGTTACATAATAAGTGGCTGTGCCAGAAACATTTGTAACGATATATTGTGCGGGATCGTTGGCATTATCTGCTGTGTCAACACCTACAAAATTAAGGTCATCGTCATACCAGTAGAAAATCTGCGGATAAACGGTCTGGTTGCTTGACGCCTGCAAGGTTGCAGTTGCTTCGAAACAGCCTTCACCGTCAACCGTGACGATTTCGGCAGGATCGACAGGAGGTTTGATGGTGACATGTGTAGCTGTAAGGTTTGGAGTTACCACTTGCATTTCGTTGTTGGCATCCAAGATTCCAACAACAGCTTCCCAACCGGCATTAAAACAGCTGCTCTTATTATACCAATGTACCGTCAAGGAATTGCCATCGGAAGTAATAGGATCATCGTGGGGATACCCACAACCATATCTGATTTTTTCATATTGTATGTTGGAATATGTTCCTTCATACACATATAGGTATTCTCCACAACAGCCGAGGTCGAGAGAGTTAAGCTTTAATGTCACATGTTGACCTTCAGGTGCTGTGAAAGTGTGATACCATGTCGCATCGGAGGTATAGTAATTGCTATTGGATCCACCTTCATCATAAAATAGAATACCTCTTCCGACAGTTGTCAGGTTGGTGGTTCTGTGATTAATATTTTCTGTAAAGTTAATCTCTCTATAATGCGGTGGCAATACTGGACACTCATTGGCGGCACTTACATTCACATAATAAGTGGTGTTTTCTGTCGTGGTAATCACTACTTGGCCATTTACACCGATTGAGTCATATAAATAATTGTAATTTTCGTCGAACCAAGCATAATGCAGCAGTTCTGTATTACCTGGAACAGAGGCGGTCAGGGTCGTGGGTTCACCATAACAAGCCTCCACATCTTCGGTTACCGCTATTTGTGTAAATACTGGCTCACTGAAGCTTACATTGATAGCGGCAAGGTTGTCCACACTTACAGGAACAATACCCTCTGGTAGTGGACAATTAGCACCGTTGGTCACATATACATAATAATTTCCACTTTCCGTAGGATGTACTGTTAAGGTGTCTTTTCCTGAAGATATTGTTTGTTGTCTTAATGGGATCGTTCTGTCAGCATCGTACCAGGTGACGGTTTGTGGGTAGTCGATGTCAGCGTTCGCTGTCATTACAGCATCGCTGCCGTAGCATATCTCAATAGGACTATTCGTGGTAATATGGCTTGGTGCCACAGGCGCTTTCAAGTTGACCTGTACTGCGGTAAGTACCCCATCAAAGTCTGGCGTAATAATTGGACATTCATTTGATGCACTTGCATTTACATAATAGGTTCTGTTTTCAGTAACAGTAACATCGATAGTCTCGCTTCTGCCAATAACTTCATAATTCTCGTCGAACCATACGTATTGCATATTGGGATCGTAATTATTGACGCTCAAAGTCACCGTCTCGCCATAACATGCCTCTTGGTCATCCACTTGAATGTTGTCGGTGATAACAGGATCCATGAATGAAACGTTAATTGCTTTCAGGTTAGCAGGGTCAACAGGAGTGGTATTTTCCTCCACCAAACTGATGATACCATCCCAGCCAGGATGAGTCTCACCAGAGCAATTATAGAACTGTACAATCAATTGTGTTTCAACCTCATAATCCAAATCCGTGTGATAACCTGTGATATAATCAATCTGATTCCAATTATTATTATACACATACATATAAGCATTGCCATAATTATCCAATTCGATGCTGTTCAGATGGAAATGGATGCGGGCGCCTTGGGATGCTCTAAAATAATAAGTATAAGTATTGCCCTTGTAGTTGCATGACTCATAATCACCATTAATGCCACCGGCATCGTAGAATCTGATAGCCGTACCCGATGAAAGATTGTGGCTTGTTTGGTTGCCATCCATCAGCACATCTATGTAGTTTGGAACGGGACTGTATGGCTGGCATGTGGTGTCGTTGGTTACCATTACATAGTAGGTGCCTTCTTCCGTTGGTTGAGAAACTGTATAAGTGCTGCTTCCACTGCTAATGGGTTGTACATCCAAAACAGTGGTTCTGTCAGGGCCATACCATGTGAAGGTTTGGTCGTAGGCGATGTCAGAGGATGCTTCTAGGATGGCGTCATCACCGTAGCAAATTACCACATCTTGAGCAGTAATGGACTCGGGAGCACCGATTCTCATGTGTGCGGTTGCTTGTGCCATGACATCTTCATTTACTTCGGAATTGATTTTGACACTCCAACCATTCCAGCAACATTGTTCATGTCCCACAAGTTTAAATGTAATGCTTGGACCTGTTGACGAAATGGTAGAATAGGTGTAGTCATAACCTCCCCATTTTCCTAATAAAGGAGCGGTATCATCCTCGCCATTATATGCGTATAAAGTGTCTTCATAATACATTCCAATGTATTGGTCGAAAACAGCTTTCAGGGTGCCTTGTATAGCTGTAAATGTATGGGTATAGCTATTGGCTGTGAAACTACCATTGGCTCCTCCAGCATCGTAGAATGCGATTCTCTCGGTGGGAGTTACATACGTTCTCTTTCCATGATTGTTTTCATTAAGAAGTATTTCTCGTTCTGTGATTCCATTTGCGGCTGGAATTATTACAGGACATTCGGTTACATTACTCACACTCACAAAACGAGTGGCGGTTCCACTAAGATTGTCAATAGTTATTGAACTATATGGTTCTGTGTCATATACTGTGAATGAATTCAACATGTTCATATTCTCATCGTACCAAGTATGGGTTTGCGGGAAGTCAATGTTGGCACTTGCCGTCAATGTAGCTGTTTCGCCATAGCATACTTGTGCGTCAGTAGTGGTGATTTCGCTTGCGGCAATAGGAGCCTTGATGCTGACATTTGCAGCGGCAAGGTCCGGAGCTGCCACTTGCATATCATTGTTGGCATCCAATACGCCAATTTGTCCAGCCCAACCACGTCGTGAACCGAAACTATATTCGTTGTATCGGATTTCCCAACGAACAGTTAATGCACCAGAATTTGAGGTAAAATCATTCCCGCAATTTCCTTCACAATATCCTTCGTGATTTATATAATTACCATTTGCTGTAGTACCATCATAAACATAAAGAGTATGGCCTGCTGTTGTTTCAAGAAGGTCTAAATGTAATGTAACCTGTTTTCCGGCTGGAGCAATAAAGGTGTGTGTCCAGTTGGCTTCTGGGGTGTTATAATTAGCATCAGGACCACCTGCATCGTAGAATGGGATTGCAACACCTTCCGTCAGGTTAGTGATTTCTCCATTTTGTGAGGCATCGAACCAGAATTCGCCATAATGCGGTGGCATCACGGGGCATTCGTTGGTGGCACTGGCGTTCACATAATAGGTGGCGTTGCCAATGGCTGTAATGTCCAAGGTGCCATATTGACCTATGGTGTCCTTTATCAGATTGTAGTTCTCATCATACCATGCATAACGGGAAGTGCTGCCAATATTGGAGGCTGTAAGGGTAATTTCGTCGCCATAACATGCCTCAACATCGGAGGTGGTGACATTTTGTGAGAAAGAGGGTTCTGCGAAGCTAACATTGACTTTAGCCAGGTCAGCGGGATCTTTAGGTGAGGAGATATAGATATAACCATCCCAACCAGGGTGAGTGTTGTCTTCGCAACCTGTTGTGACATCCATGTTTATATAGTTGGTGTGCGCTACGTGATCCCAATTGCTCTCTCTTCCATTTATTCTGATGTTTTTGTATTCTCCTGTAGAGGCGTCGTTATAATTTAAATATATATATGATTCGGGATTGTCGCCCAAATCCACATTGTTGAAATGGATGTGTATATAAGAATTTGAGGGTGCACTAAATCCGTAAACCTCAGTGGTGCATGTTCTTGAATAATTACCGTCTCTTCCTCCGTCATCATAGATATCAAACACTTTGTCGGTAGTGATGTTATAATATCCGCCATAACTCATCAGAAGCTCTTCCCTGTTTGTGGGTACATTGTCCACAATAGGACAAGTGGTGTCACATGATACTGTCACATAGTAGGGTTCTTCTGAAGTAGGAAGAACTTTCAGCTCGCTTGAACCGGAGTAAATGGTGTCTTTCCATTCTGTGATTCTATCAGCCGCATACCAAGTATAGTATTGCGGATATGAGAGATTTGCGGAAGCAGTTAATGTTGCGCTGTCGCCATAGCAAACTGTCACATCATTGGTGTTGATGTCATTGGGATCAACCAATTTGATGCTGGCGGTGGCTTTTGCCATCAAAGATGTTGTTGTATATACCAAAGCATCCCAGCCGGATTTTACCACACTGCCATCTGTATGCCAAAAAATAGTTATACTTCCTGTGGTGGATGTGTATGTCAAATTACTGTTGGCACCTCTTAGCTCTGTCATGTGAGCTCCGGATGTGGACGCCCCGTCGTAAATTCTCATGTAATCACAACAAGATTCGCTTTCAAAAGATTTTATAAATAGAGTAATCTCTCCTCCATCTGTAGCAGTGAAGGTATGTGTCCAATTGGCATCGTGTGTGAAATAATCGTTGTTTGCACCACCTTCATCATAAAAAGCATAAACATCCTGGTTTGTTATATTTGTGGCCCGACCATTTGTGCTTGTATTAAGCTGTAAATCATTGTTAGTCAGAGGCTCTATTACCATCTGATTGTTTCCCACAGGAACCGGGCATTCGTCGGCATTGCTTACCGTTACATAGTAGTTGGATGCACTGGTAACGGAGCTGATGGGCAATGTGCTGTGTGCATCTGCAGCTTCGACGGTAATCGTGTCAACAGGGTTCAGGTTCTCATCGTACCAGTAATGAGTCTGTGGGAAAGCAAGGTTGAGTGCGCTTGCTGTCAGTGTGGCGTTCTCGCCATAGCATACTTGGTCGTCGGTGGTAGTGATTTCGCTTGCCGCCATCGGAGTCTTGAATGTGACATCGGCTTCGGCCACCATGGCGCGACTTGTGGTAAACACATGGGCGGAAATTCCTTGGTCGGTATAATCATCAGAATAGAATTTGATGAACATTTTGCCTGTGGTCGCCACCAAAACTTTGTCTCTCATTTGAGAATTTGTATAGCGTGCAATACGCGGAGTCATTTCGCTTTCGCCATCATAAATTTCTATTCTGGCATTATTGTTGTAATTGGATATGTAGTTGTTTTCATCAAAATAAATGGCTAATGGAGAACCGTCAACAGAGGTGAAAAGGTACCCATAGCGTTTGTTGGGAGCGTAATTATTGTCTGCACCACCGTCGTCGAAGAAGCGTATGTGGTCAGCATTGCCAACCATTGAAGAGCCGTTGTGCATCAGTATGGTGTCGGTGGGTGCAAATTGCATCTTGGTTCGGTAATCCACGGTAGTATAGGCGGGGCAGTAGTTGCTGTTTTCCACCATCACATAGCATAATGCACCTTCTTGGGTAATGTTGGTGAATTCGTTTGACACAATGATGGATGTGTTATTCTCCAAGGTGGTGTCTTTGATTACCTGTGTAAGGGCTGCGTCGGCATACCAAATAAAGTGCTGGGGATAATCCAAATTGGAGTGTGCCTGAATGGTGGCATCGCCGCCAAAGCAGATGTTGGCTGAGCTAACGGTAAGTCCGGGTGCATTAACAATATCCAAGGATGGACGAATGGTGAATGTGTATATGGATTCGTCTGCCTCATTGGGATTGCCAGTCCAGTCCCAATTATGCCAGTTGGAGTTGTTGTCACCTTGGTCGCATGACCAGATCTGGGCTCTGATATCCATGCTTGTACTCGTGGATACGTGAGCTTCGTTACGAATGAAGAGAGTGTCGTAAACTGTTCCTTGGGCATTGATTTCAGGGAAGAGTATCAAACTGTCGGCCTCGTCGATAAGGGACATTCCATCCGGCAAAGCAAGTTTGACTTTCACATTGTTTGCGGTCTGTGAACCTTCATTTTTGATTTTTACAATCATGGGTATGTCACCCTGGCAGATTTCGCTCACTGTTGAGGAAAGTTCCAGGTTAAGGGCAATGTCGGCAATCTCAATTTGAATGAGGTTTGACATCTTGTCTTCCACCGTACAGGGGTTATCACTCTTGTCTTTTACCACAACCCAAACATATCTGGTTTCAGTTAGATTGTCCAAGTTGTATATGTCGGTGTTGAATGCCAATTCGTGTGGAGGAAGTGTTTGTTCATTCAATTGTGCATCTGCGATATGCCAGGTAAACTCGTATCTCGATCCTTGACCACCGTTGGCTACGGCAGTGAGCGTATAGTTCTGACCATAACGGGCAGGCAATTCGGGAGAAATGCTTAGGGTGACAGACAGATCTTCGAGTACTTTTATATTGGCTTTGGCAGGCATGGCCGAGCAGCTGATAAGCGCATCCCAACCTTTGGCTTCGATTGCACTGTTGGATACAAATACAATGGTCATGCTAGTGCCGTTAGATGTGAGGCTCTCTGGCAGGTTGCTGCCACTGATGAGTGCCAATAGAGAGTCCTGCAATACTTCGTCGCCAGTATAAACACGCATTACATCACCGTTTAGTTGGGTGTTGAAGCTGTTGAAGGAGAGGGTTATTAGATTGCCGTCTGTGGAGGTGAAGGTGTGCTTGTAATATTTGCTAGCTTGGTAATTGCCGTTGGAACCTCCATCGTCAAACAAACGGATACTTTGTCCGCATGTCATACCTGTGTTTCCATCAGCCATGTTCATCCATTGGTTGACAGTACCCGTATAGGTTTCACAGTGGGTTGCATCCTGAATAGTAACATATAAAGCGGAATCGGCATAAAGTCTGCCTGTGGTGAAACTAGCATCAGGCATGCCATCTTCAATCACATCGGTCTTTAATACATTTTGCTGGTAAGGATTGTCATACCATTTGATGGTATAGGGTTTGACCATGGTGGAGGAAGAGGCCGTCAACACAGCTTGGGCACCATAGCATACTTGTAAATCCGTGACAGAGACGTCGCAGGCGGTGGCGGCGTCGCGGAGAGTTATTTTTACAGTGTCTTCGGGAATGGTATAGTTACATATCTCATCTTCAACTTTGTGAATCCAGAAAGTGGCCTCGCTTGTCGCGGTGTATTCCAGACTTGCTGTTTCTCCCACTACTCCCGAGAAATTGTAGAAGGTATCAATGGAGTTGATTTCGCGGCCAATAATATAAGTTATGTTTCCAGTTCCTTGGGTAGGGGTGAAACTCAGTGTGACATTCTGTCCTGGACATACTGCATTTGCACCATAACTCATTTCCACTTTAGGTGCAGGTATAATTCCTAAAGTTACCGTATCTTTAAGAGTCTGAGAACAACCCGTGTTACCGATTTCTACAGTATAGTCACCAGGTTCAGAACCTCTTCCGATAACAATGTGTCCACGAGGAGTAGTAACATCAAAGCCGTTGGGACCTGTCCAATGGTAGGTGAAGTCTTCCTCAACTGCACTGATATATACATCTATTTCACTTCCCTCGCAGGTCTCGGTAACACGTAAAGCACCGTCAAACCATGCCAGTCGGCTTGAGGAAAGATCCGTTACGGTAATATTGACATAATAGCTTCTGCCGCAGGCATCTCCAACTTCCAGTGACATCATGTCACCGACATGGATGTTCGACAAGCCTTTGAAAGAACCAGTGTTGTTTTCTTCCAGCAAATTGCCCTCCATGTTGGTTAGTTCATACAAACTATAATGGTAGGGAGCCATACCGTCTTTTGCTTGGCAATAGAAGAAACCGACTGTGGAGTCTGCATCACAGACGTATGCGTATGCATAGTCAAATGACACTGTTCCGCCAGTATAGGTGATGGTAGTGTCGAAATAAGCGCTTTCGCAATAATTGTCAGGACTGTACATGCGTAAGGTGTATGTGCCAGGGATGGTCAGTCGGATGGTCTCTCCGCGTTGGAAATCATTGGTTGGGTAGCCGTTGGCAGGTCCGCTGATGATTTTAAAGAATGTACTCATCGTTCCTTCCCCCACAATGAGTTCGTCCTGGAATTCATCTGAAGTGGAACCAATGAGATTATATTTGCATTGGCCGGCCTCTAATGTAATATAGTAATTGTCGCATTCCTGAGTGGTGGTATAAGCGGGTTTCTCATATTTGATACGTCTTTCGTAATCGTTGCTTAACCAAGCACCGTTGTATGTTTGGGTATCACAATCTGTGATTAGTCTGAAGTTGTATTGTCCGTAAGGAATGCAATAATCCTCCACACGAACCCCCCAGTAATAATGGCTGTTATTGTTTTCTGCATCATACCCCTCGTTTTCGTAATAAGTGATTTCGGCATTGTTAAACTCTGATTCTTTCTCCACCGTCCAGCTGTCAGTATCGTAGTGGTATGTGGCCGTCATATTGTATTTGTTGCGACGAGGGCTTTTGGTAATTTGGAATTTTGCTCCATCACGCATTTGTTTGTATCGTTGCGGAATGGGTTGAGCTTGCTCCCTGTTGGCATTGAAAGTTTCGAAAATGTTGAAATTCGACAGTCTGCTGCAACAAGTGTATCCGTAATAATCATGATTATAGCTCAACCAGTGATTCCCATCGATGGTCTGGTTTTGGTCGTACACGTGGATTTCATTGTTGTTTGACACAACGCAACCCTTGCTGTCTGTACGCTCCAATTTTAGGGGCAACTGCATATCCCCAGTTATATCCCCATAAACAGCTTCTATATCACTTATGTCCACTGTCCAACGATTGATATTGTTCACCGTTTGTGTCTTGATTACCTGTCCGGTCACAGTGTCTTTCAATGTGTAGGTAATGGGCATGGTCACATAACGATGATACATGTTATTCCATGATTCGTCGGAAGAAGGAGCGTTTGTTTGTAAACTCCAACTATTGTAATACCAGTCGCTTTTGATATTTAGGGTGTGTTTGTGTACACCAGGTATATGGTAGGTACAAGAGTCGTAATACACAGATTGGAAATCAATATCCTCGTTGGTTGTCGTGTACATGCTCAAGTATGGCTGGATTCTGTAGGAGTATAAATTGACAGTGTCTCCGCCTGTACATGAGGTGGTTCTATATTGGAAAGTAAGATATTCTCCCTCAATCTCACAGTATTTGCTAATGTGATGGGCCGTATCGAGAATGTCGTAGCCGATGTAGTATCTGTTGTCATTTTGAATATTAGCGTTCCATATCGGGAAGGGTTTCCAGTCGGAGGTGTCTTTGGTTCCGTAACACACGCGATATTGCATGTTCTGGGCGTAGTAGTCGTATAGATAGTCCGTGACATCTCCAGGGCTGAGATAAGTGCTGCTAAACCTGAAAATGTTGTAGTATCCCGACGAATAATTGTAATTTACAGGGTCAATGTGTATGGAAGTCAATTGTGGAAATTTAATGTTTTCCACAGTCCATGTGATGGCACTGTCTTTGAAATCGCAGGCGTCAGAGAAGTAAAGGCGGTATGAACCTGCCGGCAGAGTATCAAAGGTGTATAAATCTTTGAAATCGGCCGAAAGAGTATCAGTGCTGTGTCCTTCAGCTCTGGTGATATATTTGGTCCTTACGGTATCTTTGGTTATGGAATTCACCAGCACCAAACTGTATGGCATACTTCCATCAGTGATTTTCAGCTGGATACGCCCTGTGTTTCCGCAGGGTACTGTAGGCCTGTTGCCACTGGACTGACTGTTGGTGGCAGTGTTGGCTAAAATAGCTACTGTTGGTACAGTATATGAACCAACAACTTCTATGATTTGCTCATAACTCAGTGGGGTGTATGCTCCACTACCTTCTCCGCCATTATAACACTGTGCCTGAACACCTACTCTGTACGTGCCAGGTTTAAGAAATATTCTGGGATTGGGTGTGTAGTAGGTCGTGGTGTCTTCCACATTGGTCAAACTCTGGTGGTAGAATTTGATTTCGGATAAATTGATACTTGGATCAACAGGCTTTTTGTTTTCGATGTCAATGGCAATAGTATCTCCATTGTCCGTCAACAGGAAAAATTCGATGCCTCCATTATTCAAACATGTGGCCTCTACGACATTCATGGTTACATTCCATGGACAGTTGCCCTGGGCGTTGGCTTGAAAAAAAGAACACAGCAGCATGAATGTGCAGCATAGAAGAAGTTTAAATTTTTTCATTTTTGATGTTTTAATTTGTAATATTATATTTTTAATTTGTTCTAATTTGAAATTCTTTTTAGCTGATTTTCAATATTTTTATATTGTTAATAAGTGTTAATTTCAAAAGTTTCTATAAATACAAAATTAATAAAAATAATTATATACAATGGGTTGTTGAAAAAAATACTTGCTAGTGTTTGATTGCTGGTTTTTAAATATTAAAATAAATAAAAAAATAAATTCATATTTATTGAAAATTGCTTATAATATGGATTTATAATGTACAAATGTTGATATCAAAAAGAATGAGACCTCTTCTTTTTTTGTTGATAAAAATGTTTATAAATTTTCTCCCAGATTCTTTCTTAATTTAAATCGATGTTATATTTTTGCAAGCGTTAGGGTTCTGACAAGATTAATAGGGAACGTTGTGAAAATCAACGGCTATACCCGTAGCTGTGAGTCCTGAAACATACATTTTCACACCAAGTCACTGACTTTTCGGTTGGGAAGACGTGAAAATGGGGACGAGCCAGAAGACCTGCCTTGACGTAGTGTTCATGCTTTCGGGATTAAGAGCAATTGAGAACTGTAGCAATCATGCCATTTCTCCCTGAGCGGTTTTAAAATTCTTATTATCAACATGATGATGGACCAGTTGTACATTATTAAGCGTAACGGCAAGCGGGAGCCTTTCTCCGCAGACAAGATCAAAAACGCCATTTCCAAGGCTTTCCTCTCGGTGGACAGTTTCGCCACCCAAGAGGTGCTGATTGATGTGATGAGCCGCCTGAAGATTTATGACGGTATCTCTGTGGAGGAAATCCAAAACCAGGTGGAAGTGGCCTTGATGGCGGAACGCTACTATGAGGTGGCCAAGTCGTATATCCTCTATCGCCAACGTCATTATGAAGATCGTGAGGTGAAAGAGAAATTGGACTTCCTCATCAATTATTGCAACGCTTCCAATGCGGCTACCGGCAGCAAGTACGACGCCAATGCCAATGTTGAGAAGAAAAATATCGCTACCCTCATCGGTGAGCTGCCCAAGTCCAATTTTATCCGTCTTAATCGCCGTATGTTGTGCGACAAGATCAAGGATTTGTATGGTAAGGAGACCGCCGACAAATATATGTATTTGTTGAATCATCATTTTATATATAAGAATGATGAAACCAGTATCGCCAATTATTGTGCCAGCATCACCATGTATCCCTGGCTGTTGGGCGGTACCAAGAGCATCGGTGGCAACGCCTCCGCTCCCACCAACCTGAAATCCTATTGCGGTGGATTTATCAATATGGTGTTCATGGTGTCCAGCATGTTGAGTGGCGCCTGCGCAACCCCCGAATTCCTGATGTATATGGATTATTTCATCCGCAAGGAGTTTGGCGATGATTATTATCTGAATGCAGATAAGATTGTTGATTTGTCCATCAAGCAACGCTCTATCGACAAGGTGATTACCGACTGCTTTGAGCAGGTGGTATATTCCATCAACCAGCCTACGGGCGCGCGTAACTTCCAGTCGGTGTTCTGGAATGTGGCCTATTATGACCGCTATTATTTCGAGAGTCTGTTTGGTGAGTTCCGCTTCCCCGACGCGTCACAGCCCATCTGGGATTCTCTCAACTGGCTGCAGAAACGCTTTATGCGCTGGTTCAATGCCGAACGTACCCGCGCGGTATTGACCTTTCCCGTGGAAACCATGGCCCTGCTGTCCAAAGACGGTGATATTATGGATGCTGAATATGCTGATTTTACCGCTGAAATGTATGCTGCCGGCCACTCGTTCTTCACCTACGTGAGCGACAATGCCGACTCATTGAGCAGCTGCTGTCGTCTGCGTAACGAGATTCAGGACAACGGCTTCAGCTATACTTTGGGTGCGGGAGGTGTCTCAACCGGTTCCAAGAGCGTGCTCACCATCAACATCAACCGTTGTATCCAGTACGAACACAAGAACAATATCCCTCATCTGCAGTTCGTGGGTGAGGTGGTCGATTTGATGCATAAGGTGCAAACGGCTTATAATGAGAATCTTAAATACTTACAGGCCAAGGGTATGCTGCCTTTGTTTGACGCTGGATATATCGCCATCAACCGCCAGTATCTGACCATTGGTGTCAACGGTTTGGTGGAAGCAGCTGAGTATATGGGTATTCCGATTAATGATAATCCTGATTATCAGCATTTTATTGAAGGTATTTTAGGCCTGATAGAGAAATATAATCATCAGTACAGAACTAAAGAACTGATGTTCAACTGCGAAATGATTCCTGCAGAGAATGTGGGTGTGAAACATGCCAAATGGGACCGCGAGGATGGCTATGAGGTGCCTCGCGACTGCTACAACAGCTATTTCTATAAGGTGGAAGATGATTCTCTGAACCTGATTGACAAGTTCAGACTGCATGGTTCCCGCTATATCGCCCATCTGACGGGCGGTTCGGCTCTTCATGCCAATTTGGAAGAGCACTTGTCACAGGCCCAGTATCGCCAGTTGCTGCGTGTGGCTGCCCAGGAAGGCTGCAACTATTTCACTTTTAACATTCCGAATACGGTTTGCAACGACTGCGGTCATATCGACAAGCGTTATTTGCACGAATGCCCCGAGTGCCACAGCAAAAATGTGGACTACCTGACCCGTGTTATCGGTTATATGAAACGCGTCAGCAGCTTCTCCCAGGCCCGCCAGGAGGAAGCCAGCAGACGCTATTATGGGAATATGTAGAATGCGTTAAGACGTTAAGACGTGGAGGCGTTAAGACGATAAAACACAAATTTCTTCTCCACGTCTCCACGGTTTCACGTTTTGACGATTAATAAAATAGATAACAGTGGCGCTCAAATACTACAACTTCGATATCGTTTTCCAGGAGATTCCTGATGAGGTGACTTTGGCGGTCAACATCACCAATTGTCCGCACCGTTGTGTGGGCTGTCATAGTCCGCATTTGCATAATGACGAGGGTATGGCCTTGGACGAGCAGGAAATCGACAAGTTGTTGAAACAGTACGGCCGTCAGATTACATGCTTTTGTTTTATGGGAGGGGATGCCAACCCTCAGGGGGTGGAACAGCTGGCCGCATACGTCCGCCAGAAAAGCCGCCTGAAAGTGGCTTGGTATTCTGGCAATACTCAGTTGCCTCAGAACTTCTCAAAGTTCGACTATGTGAAAGTAGGTCCATATCTGCCGGGTAGGGGAGGCCTGAAATCCCGCACCACCAACCAGCGCCTCTACCGCAACCAGAACGGCAATCCGGTGGATATTACCACAAGGTTCTGGAAATCTTTCTAAAAAACAGCGACTGCATTGTTTTTATTCTTTTTTGTGCATATCGAGAAATTTATGTATTTTTGCCCCAAAAAAAGATGAAAAAAATTTGTAGTATTATTTTAGTCGTTGGCATGGCACTCATTGCTGTATCTTGCCAACAGAAATCTCCGGTTACAGAGCCGGTAAGTGAAGAACCCCAAATCAACACAACAATGGAAGATTTATTGACCCGACGCAGTGTGCGTCAGTACACCAATGAGGTGCCTCCGATGGAGGTAATCGAGGAAATCTGCAAGGCTGGTACTTACGCCGCTACCGGCATGAACCGCCAGAGTCCGATTATCATTGCGGTTACCAACCGTGAGATGCGTGACCGTATGAGTCAGCTCAATGCCCAGGTGATGGGTCGTGAGGGCGATCCCTTCTATGGCGCTCCAGTGGTATTGGTAGTGTTGGCCGACAAAAACGTGCACACATACGTTGAGGATGGCAGCTTAGTGATGGGCAACCTGATGCTTGCCGCCCATGCCAAAGGTCTTGGCTCATGCTGGATTCACCGTGCCAAAGAGGTTTTTGAATCCGAAGAAGGCAAGCAAATCCTTGCTGAGCTTGGTATCGAAGGCGATTATGTGGGTGTCGGCAACTGCATCCTTGGCTATGTCGATGGTGACTATCCCGAGGCAAAACCTCGTAAGGAAAACTGGGTTTATTGGGTGAAATAGCCTTAGAATCCTGTCCAGAACATCTCCCAGAACTTGTGCTCCAATTCCTGCCAGGTCTGGCGAGTGGCTCCTGCGAAATCGGCGGTGTACTGGTTCAACAGTGATACCGCCTTTTCTTTTTGTCCTTTTTTGATCATCTTGGCGGTTTTCTCCTCCAGTGCGGGTAGTTCTTCAAAGGCTTTGACCTCGTAGCGGAGAATGCTGTTCAGCATAATGTCTTTGGTACGGCCCCATCTTACCTGGGCCAACTTGTTGGCTTTGCGGTAATGCCAAAGCACCGCATTGTCGTTGTAGCCGAAATGTCCGCAGATGTTGAAGCCGGCGGGTAATTTGGTTTCACCGGCATAGATGGGGATACGGGGGCTTTGTCCAGGGTTTTCCAAGGAGAACCAGCATAAGCCGCCTATCTCGTCGGGCAGCCAGTCGCGGCATTGGATGATGAAAGAGTAGGAGCACCATGACATGGCCACACCACGGTAGAAGGTTACGGTGCCGGGCTTCAGGGCGTTGTACAGGGCACGCTCGTTGCCGTCCATCCATGGGTTGGCGTTGGGGCACACGATGGTGTCGATGACAGTGCTGCCGTCTTTTTGTTTGCGCTTGCGCTCAATCTTCAGTTGGGCGGTCTGGTCTAACAGCTCGGAGCCCTCGTAGTTGGCGCGGAACAGCTCCATCACCTTGCGCACATCCACTTTCTCGGCGGGTTTGATGGAGAAAGGCAGCTCGTCGGCCTCAAAGTCCAGATGCAGGTCGGGGTTCAGCTCGTTGAAAATGTACCACTCGCGTTCTTTGAAGTTCTTCTTGCCGGAATAGCTTGAGGGGAAGGCTTTCCACCAGATAAAGTCGCCTTTGCCATCCCACAGGCCATATTTCTTTGCTACTTCTTCGATATTGTCGGAGGCGAGGAAATGGTCTTTGTCTTTGCGGTTGATTTTGCCGATGCGGGCCACATTGCAGCTCACGGCCACCTCGTCGTCGGGCACGCGCTGGGCTACCCAGATGCCACCGATTTTGTCGGGACCTTCGCCTAATATTTCCATTTGCCAAACCTCTTTTTTGTCGGCAATGGTGATACACTCGCCGCCGTCGCCATAGCCGTATTCCTTGATCAACTGTCCAATCAGCAGAATGGCGTCACGGGCATTGTCGCAGCGTTGCAGGGCAATGCGTTGCAGCTCTTCAATCAGAAACATACCCTTTTCGTTCATCAGCGTGTCGGGACCGGAGAAAGTGCTCTCGCCCATGGCTAACTGCTTTTCGTTCATGCAAGGGTAGGAGGTGTTCATATATGCGTATGTATGAGCAACTTCTGGAATTTCTCCAGCCAGCACCATCCCCTCCATGCTGTTGGGGGTCTGTGTGTGCATGGTACCTTTATATACTTTGTGCATAGTGCCTTCCTTATGGTCGGCGGCGGGCTCCATAGTCACCCAGGTGCGGTACTTGCTGTCGCAGGTGTGTGAGGTGATGACCGATCCGTCGGCCGAGGCTTTGCGCCCTACCATGATGGAGGTGCAGTTGGCGCCCACCAGTTCTTCTTCCTGGGCGTATGAAAATAAAACAATGATGCTGAATAACAGGGTTAAAAGACTGATTTTCTTCATGTTGCTATCTATTTATAATTGATTATTTTTATGCTGTTTTTTCAAATGCAAAAATAAAAAAATTGTTTTTACCAAGAGTGTCGAAGACACGAGTTCGGACGCATGCGGTGTGTCCCCACAACATTGGTGTAAACAAATCAGCAAATCAACAAATCAACAATTCAACAAAAAACCGTATTTTTGCATTTTATATCTGAAGAAAAACTATGAAAAAACAAGACTGGCTATTGATTATTGGTGTTATCATTGTTTTAACGCCCTTTTTTATCCCTGCTACGGGTTTTTTTGCTTGGTTCAACAATGCCACTTCCGCTCATCCTTTCATCATGGCGTTCTTTAAATTCGCCATATTGGCCACTTTGGGCGAGATGTTGGCATTACGTATCCGTAAGGGTGTTTATACCGAAAAAGGTTTTGGCGTGCTGCCCCGCATGATGGTTTGGGGCTTTTTAGGTATGTGCATCGCCATGGCCATGATGATTTTCAAGGTGGGTACGCCTTTCTTCATGTCCAAAGTATTGTCTTGTGATTATGCCTCGCTGATGGATGTGTTCAACGCTTCCGCCTTCTCATGGGGCAAGTTGGGCATCGCTTTCTGTGTCAGTGTGGCCATGAACACCATCTTCGCACCGGTGATGATGACTTTCCATAAATGCACCGATATTCATATCGCTCAAACTGGCGGTACGGTGGCTGGTTTGCTGAAGCCCATGCCGATGAAGCAGATTCTCGGCAGCATCAACTGGGAGGTCCAATGGGGTGTTGTTTTCAAGAAAACCATACCTTTGTTCTGGTATCCTGCGCATACCATCACCTTCATCCTGCCGCCGAATTTGCAAGTGCTGTTCGCCGCTCTCTTGGGTGTTGCTTTGGGACTGATTCTGGCTATGGCAAATCCGCAGAAATAGCAAAATGAAGCGGTATGGCTTCTGCTTTTATAAACATACTGCTTAATTTTTTGCTATGTTGTGTTTCTATCTGATTTATCAACAGAATCCATCATTTATCAACAATTAAATGTTGGTTTAATTATTGCTTTGTTTTTTTTTTTATTTTTGCGGAATTGTTTATAATTGTAGCGATTTCTGAATGTTTTATTGATAAAAAAATATCTTTCAGCGTATGAAAAAAATATACTTTTTGACCATCGTTTTTCTCCTTTTCTCATTGGTTCTCAAAGGTCAGACGGTTTTGTCGGAAGACTTTGAAAATGGTTTTCCCTCAGGGTGGACCACCTATGATAGGGATGGTGACGGTGAAAACTGGGTGCATCGCAGTAGTAGCTATACTTCTCCTTCCCCCAATATTTGTACAGGTTCCGGTTGCGTGATTTCAGCTTCTTATGATGATGGCCACGTCTATAATCCTGACAACTGGCTGATTACGCCTGAAGTTACTTTGCCGGTGTCTGCCATGATTTCTTTCAAAGTTGTGGCACAAAGCTCAAATTGGAGGAACGAACATTGGGGAGTCTATATCTCCACCGATGGGGGAACATCTTTCATCAAGTTGATTGAGGAGACCTCGGCTCCGGCGGTGTGTACGCAAAATGCTATTAATCTGTCCGCATACGCCGGTCAAAATGTGCGTATAGCCTTTAGACATTTTGAATGTAGTGACCAGTGGTGGCTGAATCTTGATGACGTAATCATCACTAACATTCTTTCGGAGGTTGGATATATTACCCCTGTGGATCCTGATGTGCCGGGAACTCCAGTCGTAATTAATGGATCGGGAAATCCTGAGGATCCCTCTGGATGTCCCTTGCAAATCCATTTGGAAAGAACCCTTGGCTACTCTTCTGACACGTATGGTGTCTATTATACGGTAAATGACAATTGGGCTGGCAGAACGCTATTGGAGTTGGATCCGGCAACCGCCTCGTATGATACTACACTGCTGTTGCCACCTTCCACTATGTTTGAATTGTGGGGGAACACTGGTGGCAGCGATTTCAACTGCCGGATTATCGATGGCTCGGGAGATGCTTATATGAGTAGTTATTATCCTAATTATAAGACGCTTGACGCTTGCTCTCCTGTGTGTAATTTGTATGTGATGTATGGTTGTGGCGATCCCCTTCTTACTATCAGCGAGCCTCGTTGGATAAAAATTTATGCGGGTGATAATAATTATAACCCATGGGATTATCTGTACCAAAGCAGTTGGACTGAGGTGGAACAAACCTATGGTACGATGATTCCTGTGACGGCAGGAATCCCTCTGCGCTTTGTATGGACTGAACCGGATGAAGTAAACCATAATTCTTTTTTTGTCATACGCGATAATGCAACCAACCAGGAACTATTCAGAAAAAATGCCGGAGAGATTTTGCCTAATGGCGAGTTCCTGGTCTATACGCCAAATTGTGGTTCCTGTGGGGCTTCTGACCGTTGTCCCTTGACTATACATTTGGAGAGAAATGCCAACGACCCCAACCATCCCGGTGAATATATCTTGGAATATTTTGTGGGTGGTGATTATAGTACTCTCCATGAGATACATTTGGGACCTTCGGAAAGTAGCAAGGATACGACTCTGATGTTGTGTCCGGAAACCCCATTCGAGTTAAACACGAAATGGGAAAGTGGTGTGGGTACTTATGGCGGTTCCGATTTCTATGCTGCCTTCGGGAATGCATACGGAGATGTGATCTGGGATGGATATGCTCCTTCTTATACCACCGAAGATCCCTGTGCCAGAAATTGTGAGTATGCTTTAAGAGTGGGAGCGGCCACCAACTTGTCGAATGTCAATAGCACGTGGTTTGAAATTTTTGAGGGCAATTCAACAACTCCGATGAGAACCATAGGTCTTTCCAGTTATACAGGTGGTAGCACGTATTATTGGTCTATTCCTGTGATGGCAGGAAAAACCTACCGTTTTGTATGGCATGATCCAGACCCGGAAAATCACGCAACCTTTTTCAATTTGAGAGATCAGGATGATCAAATTATCTTTGAGAAAACCTCAAACAACGTATTGCCCGATGGCGAGTTCTTCGTTGTTACGCCTACTTGCCAGGCTGTGCTGATTACTACCGATCCCGTGACCAATATCACGGAGTATTCGGCTAAAGGTGGTGGTACTATCCGTACCGATGCGATAGACAGTTATAATGTAAGTTATGGCTTTGATTATGGTGTTTGCTATGGGACCACTCCTAATCCGACGGTGAGTGGTGCCCATACCACTTCACATTCGTATTCGAGTGGCAATTTCTCGTTCACCCATACCATGCCAAATTTGCAGGATAACACCACTTATTATGTGCGGGCGTATGTGTCATATATGGGTGAGACTACTTATGGTGAAATGGTACAGTTCACCACCCCGCAGGCCTATTTCTGCCAAACCCCATCTTTGGTGAATGGATACGTACTCTCGGGCAGCTCTGCCCTAATCACATGGCAGGTCCAGAATGTGACCATGCCCATCGAATCCTACACCTTGCAGTACAAGAAGGCCAGCGATGAGGATTGGTCTGCTGAAATTAGTGTCGCCGATACGCAATACGTGCTGAACGGCTTGTTGTCCAGCACTGAGTACGACGTCCGAGTGCGTTCGGTATGCGAATCGACCACCAGTTCTTGGAAGACAGCCTCTTTCACTACGCCAGTGGCGTTGATGGATCATTTGTATGTGACTACTACAGGTAGCGGTGACGGCAGCAGTTGGGCAAATGCTCTGGGTAGCCTCTCGGATGCTTTGAACATGGCTGCGGACATCCAGCAAATCTACGACACTACGGTGTCCATCTGGGTGGCTGCAGGTACCTATTATGGGGATGTCAGTTCCACCAGCGCTTTCACTTTGCATGAGGGTGTTAATGTGTATGGTGGTTTTGCTGGTTATGAACCCGACAATTATGACCTGTCATTACGTGATTTTAATGCCAACGCCACTATCCTCGATGGTCAGAACAGTCGCCGCGTGCTGTATCAGGAAGGAAGTCCAATCAAAACCACTGTCTTTGATGGTTTTACTATCCAAAATGGTTCAATGACTCGTCAGATTGTGGGAGTATATTGGGATTGTATAGGCGGCGGTGCTTATTTGGTACAGGCTTTTGAAATGCGAAATTGCCGTTTCATTCATAATTATGCTGAAAGCTACGGTAGCGCTGTCTATATTGCTCCAACCGTGTTGAATCCGACATTTAAATTCCTGAATTGTGAGTTTAGCTACAATCAGTCTGAAGATGAGAGTACTGTAGATATAGATGCTAATTTGTTTTATGATAATAATGTGAATGTTGACTCGCTGGATTTGGACCTGGAATTTCTGAATTGCGATTTCTTATTTAATAATAGTGGGGCTCAAGTTGTATTTGATTATGATGGCTTATTCTCCTATCGTAATTGTAAGTTTAAGCATAATTCTGTTAGATCAAATATTATTTATGGTGGCCGTAGTTTTGTAAATTGTGAGATTAGCAACAATAAATCCAATGGTCAGGGTGCGGCATTGGAATTGTGGAGAACCCCTTTAGCCTCTTTATTGAACTGTAATATTGTGAATAATGAGACAGACCGGAGTACCAATTCTATTTATGGAGATGGCGCTGCTTTGGCTAATTTCAGGGGTACACTTACAAATTGTGTGATTTGGGGAAATGAAGTGGCAGGCTTAAGGCATAATTTATACCGTTGTGACAACATGATAGTCCGGAATTGTGCCATTGAGGGAGGTTTTGAAGGTAATTCCGAAAATAGTATTGCTCTGGAAAGCGACAATTATGGCTCTGAACCAGGGCTGAACTATCCTTTCTTCGCCAGTCCAGAGAGTGGGGATTACCGTTTGCGAAGCCAGTCTGCTATGGTGGATGCTGGTGTAGCTAATCCTGAACTGCCAGTGCAAGATCTC
>JAEEGG010002241.1_pt1 | contig 50430 bp, 37 predicted proteins | sample 9134161 | NCBI WGS metagenome assembly JAEEGG01 (sample SAMN16246543, study PRJNA631951) | gut metagenome | biome: gut microbiome; feature: rumen; material: CR-attached | host: Bos | place: Iran: Karaj | collected 2018-10
AATATTCCCTACTGCTGCCTCCCGTAGGAGTCTGGACCGTGTCTCAGTTCCAGTGTGGGGGTTAATCCTCTCAGAACCCCTAATCATCGTCGGCTTGGTGGGCCGTTACCCCACCAACTACCTAATAATACGCATGCCCATCCCCGACCAATGAATCTTTATACAAAGGAGGATGCCCTCCTCGGTAACCATGGGATATTAGCAGCCGTTTCCAGCTGTTTTGTCCCGGTCAGGGGCAGGTTGCATACGCGTTACGCACCCGTGCGCCACTCGTGTACCTCGTGTATTGCTACACTCGGCCTTACCGTTCGACTTGCATGTATTAAGCCTGCCGCCAGCGTTCATCCTGAGCCAGGATCAAACTCTCCATCCTAATTAATCTCTTTCTTTTTTCGTTTTGTCTGTCCCGACTTCATCGCTTGCGAATTCTCAAAAAAATCCTTGAGTATTTGCTACATCTTTCCATTCTTTCAATGAACATCCCCAACCGTTTCCTTCTCTCTTTTTCTCCCGCGGGACTCGTCCCGTTTCCCTCTCAATTGGGACCGCAAAAATACACTTTTTGAAATACACCGCAATGGCTCTAACGTACTTTTTTTCATTTTTTTATTAACTTATTGATACTCAGCGAGAAAAAATTTTATTTTTTTGTTTTTTCTTGCTTTTTGACCCCAAAAACAGGCCTTTTCGGGGCCTTTTTGGGCACTTTTTTGGGGTGTCTTCAGGGGTCATTTCGGAACTTTTTCGGAAATCGTTGCAAAAACCCGCAAAATCGACACCCCGGAGAGGGGTGATTTTTGGCGATGTATGGGGTTCGATTTGCGAGGTACGATGTGCGAGGTTCCTCCTCACGGCATCACACTGCGCTCCTTCGTCGCTTGTGCGGGGTTACTGGGATGGTGTCCTTTCAGGACACGGCCCCACATCATTTCCCGTCTCCAGTCTCCAGTCTAGTTTAATATATATACAATAATATAATTTTAAATAACAGCCTATCCGCGACCCTTGTCCACTTCCTTAAAAAGCCAATCGCAAACTGCCATATCTGAAAATTATGTACCTTTGCACCGTTAAACCTATCGTCTTATGAAAAAAACCATCCTTTTCCTGACCATACTGAGCCTTGCCAGCGCGATTTCGGCCCAATCGGTGCTGTGGCGCGTGAGCGGGCGCGACCTGAAGGCGCCCTCATACCTCTATGGCACCATCCATATCCAGGACAGCCGCGTGTTTGCCTTCGACAGCACCGTGTGGCACTGCTTCAACAGCTGCGAGGCCCTCGCCGTGGAGGTACTGCTCGACCGACTCGACTATAGTGTCGTGCGGGAACAGATGATGATGCCCAAGGGACAGTCGATTGCCAAAATGCTCTCCAAAGAGGATTTTGCCATGCTCGACAGCCTGTGCAAGGCCAAGATGGGCGTGGGCGCCCTCTTCCTGAGCAATATGAAGCCCTTCTTCCTGTCGAGTGCGCTGCAGCAGGCCGACCTGCCCAAGGAGGAGCCGCTCGCCCTGGACCTCTTCTTCCTCAAACAGGCCCGCAACCGCGGGATGTACTGCTACGGGCTGGAAGAGTATATGGACCAGATCAAGGCCTGCGACGCCATCTCGATAGACGACCAGCTGAAAATCCTGCGCCAGACACTGCACGAGACCGCCGACGTGGCCGCCAGCTTCGACAGCCTGGTGCTTGCCCACCTCGCCTTCGATATGGATGTCCTCACCCAGATGCTGGCCGACACCACCCTGCCCGACAACTTCGACAAGGTGCTTGTTGAAAAACGCAACAAGACGATGTACAAGGGGTTTCGCAAGCTGGCCAAGAAGCAGCGCGTGTTCTGCGCCGTGGGCACGGCCCACCTGCCCGGTGACAAGGGGCTGATCGGTCTCCTGCGCAAGAAGGGCTACACCGTGGAGCCTGTGAAGTTCGAGTGGAAAACGAAGTGACGTTATCCTGGTATCATTTCCTGAATCTCAATACTGATGAAAAAGATCCTTATCTGCCTGTTTTTACTTCTGACAGGCCTCTTTTGCCTTGTGGCTTATGGCGCTTCCGAACGGAAAGTTCCGATAAAGTCGCCCATAAAAGGACCGGAAGGCGCCATTTACTACAAAATCACGCTGCCCAAAGGGTTTGATCCGACCAAAGACCACTGTCCAATGGTAATCCTGATGCACGGAATCTTCGCCAACCAGAGCATCAACCCAATGCCGGCGCTCGCGAGAAAACTGGCTGACGCGGGCATCGCCTCCATCCGCTTCGACTTCGACGGGCACGGCAAGAGCGACGGGCGGATGCAGGATATGACCATCGAGAAGGAGCTCGCCGACGCGCGCGCCGTCTGGAACTACGTCAGTCGCCTGCCTTACGTGGACGGCATCGGCCTCCTGGGGCACTCGCAGGGCGGGGTGGTCGCCTCTATGACGGCGGGACGATTAGCAGCCAACGGCATCACGCCCGACGGGGTGGTGCTCATCGCCCCGGGCTCAGTCGTCAAAAACGCTTGCCAAGCCGGCAAGTTCTTCAACGCACGCTTTGACCCCGCCAATCCGCCGGAGTTCGTCCGCTGCCTGGTTTTCATGAAGTTAGGCCGTGAATACCTGCTGACTACACAGCAATTGGACATCTACGGGACGGCGGCCGCCTACCAAGGACCTGTCCTCCTGTTGCACGGCAGCCGCGACGGCACCGTGCCGATGTGGTGCAGCGAAAAATTCCTGGAGGCGTACGGCAACCACGCGACCCTGCAGGTGGTGGAGGGCGAGAACCACACCATCACGCGCCACCGGAAAGAGGTGGTAGCAAGCACGGTGGGGTTTTTCAAGAAGGTTTTCGGGAAATTATAGTATCTTTGTCGCAAAATCATAGACAATGAGCGAGATCACAGCTTCTCAAACAACCCATTGGCTGAACCATTTCCGTATGGCTTTGGCGGTTCTGCTGCCGCTTTCCGCATTAGTGACGCCCAAGGATCCTTCAGTTTATCTGTCAAAATGGGGTGTTGCCGCCGTGACATTATACACATTGGGCTGTTTGAGCATCCTTTGCGGAGACTTTTTGCGAACAAAATGGAAACTCGTTGACGATAACACCATCAAGGAGAATAATATAGCCAATTGGTTGTTTGCTGCGGGGATTATCGGGTACCTTGTTGTATGCAGTTTAGTGAAAGACCATTATTTGTCACAGATGGTGCTTGGGGAAACTTGGTGGGAAGGTGGAGTGGCTTTTGCTTTCATATTGCTCATCCGGTATATTACACGAGCCATTTGCGAAGCACGATGGGGCCGATTCACCGGAATACACACCGTGTTGAACAAAATAGCCGGATACTCTTTACTGTTTTACATTCCTCTAAAAACATTAGCAATACAAGCATTCCGGATCAACAACTCCACCTCATTCGAGAATTGGTTTCAATATTCAATGGATATGGGCCTTATCGGCACCTATTGGCTCATCTACCTCGTCGCGTCTGTTGAGGAATTGATTATCGCTGTCATTATGAAAGATCGGTTCAATCCGTTCCGGAAAAGTATATTCCAGAAAAGGCAATAAATTGTTGGGTATCGACATATTATTATTGGGTTTATGAAAAAATTATTATTCCTGCTGCCATTGTTCTGTATCCTGCAAGTGCCCTTGATGGCACAGCAGAAAACGGAGTATATCTGCCAAGAACCTTACCAAGAGTTCCAATTTTTCTATAGCGAATACAAGCATTTGAACATTTCGCTGAACGGCGCTGTCAAGTCAGTGGTGCAAACCAGGGTGCTGAAACACGGCAATCATCCCAAGGACCTTTGGGCTAAACAGCAGACGTGGGATTTTTTGCCCAATGGACATTTGTTCCGGGGTCTGGTATGGCAGATTTTCCTTAAGGATTCCTTGGTTTATGATCTTAACGAAGCCCGTCCTTTGTCTGAGGAGGATTATGATTCCACTGCATTTGCGGACTATTACATCTTTGATGGTTCCGGGCGGCTAAGTCAAGTAATGAGAGAATCTGTCGGCAGAAATATTCATTTTGAATATGATCAATATGGGCATCTGATCAAGAAATCAACCTATTATCGAAAATTTGATGCCTTGAGTGAAAAGGTGATCACGTTAAACGAAAAGGGAAAACCTGTGCGAGTGGAGGATCTTATCTATAAGGATGAATTGAAAAGCAGAAAATGTCCATCCGACCTTGGACCCAGCGGAAAAAAGAGTGTCGGCATTATCGAATGCTTTTGCTATGATGAGCGGGGCAATCTGGTGGCACATCAGATGAACAATGGCAAAATCTCCAAAATGTACAAGTACGTTTATGACAGCTTGGACAATATGATTCTCGAAGGCAGTTGTAATGGCTATAACGGCAATTACAAAACTTGTAAATGCAAGGATTTTAGCGCATACGAAGGATTTGAATATGACGACCGGCATAATTTGATCCGCGATTATTCCATCGGGGAGTGGCAGCCGGAAGGGAAGGACAATTATTACCAATATGACAATGCGGGCCGGGTGATTGATTACCGGCATTACGCTGTCCGCGGCACACATCGGAGATTCACGGACCACATTCAAACCTCCTATGATTCCGCGGGCAGAATAGTGAGAAAGGAGGCTTGGTTAGGGGAGTTTAGTATTAACGAGTCCATTTTCGACTTCATTATGGCCGATTTGGAAGAATGGACGTACGATGAGCACGGCAATCTTGTGGAGCATATCGGATATAAGACAAAAGTCAAACCATACAAAATTGTCCGCTACCAATACGAATACGACCAACAAGGGAATTGGGTGAAACGCGTGCGGTATGAGGGAACTAGCGATGCCTCGATGACCGCAACGGAAGTTATAGAGCGGAAAATTGAGTATTACGAGTAGCGTGTTTTCAACACGCAGCCACGCGCCGCACATCGCATACCCCACACTGCGAGTGTGGGGTTAATAAGATATCGTGCCTCCGGCACGCTGATTGGAGGCTATAGCAAAACTACAATCCACGGGATTCAAGTCATAACACGGAATTTCGTATTTTTGCCGCCTCAATTTTTGAAGCTTTGTGGAAGTATTAGACAAGACAAAAGAACTGGAAACCAAAGATATAGGGAGTCTGTTATGGATATATGCCCTACCCTCCGTCATCAGCCAGATCATCGCATCCGTCTATAATATCGTGGACCGGATCTTCATCGGGCACGGCGTGGGCGCTATGGCCATTGCCGGCCTCGCCATCACGATGCCCGTTATGAACATCGTGCACGCATTCGGCTCGCTCATCGGCGTGGGCTCCTCTGCCCGTATGTCGATCGTGCTGGGGCGCAAGGACGTGAACTGGGCCGAGAAAATCCTGGGCAACAGTATGATATTCACCATTGTGCTGGGCGTGCTGTTCGTGTCGTGCGGCTACCTGTTTATGGACCGCATCCTGACCAGCTTCGGCGCCACAGAGCAGACCCTCTCCTACGCTCGCGAGTATTTGCTCATCGTGCTGCCGGGAATGTTCTTCACCACGATGACCTTCAACCTCACCGGTCTGATCCGCGCCTCAGGCTATCCGATGAAGTCGATGTTCATTATGGTGGGCGGCGCGGTGCTGAATATGATTCTGGACCCCATCTTCATTTTCGGAATGCACTTGGGCATCGCCGGCGCGGCCTGGGCCACCACCATCTCGATGACCACCACCGCTATCATTGCCGTGCTGCACTTTGTACAGCCCTCCTCGTTCATCCGCTTCAAAGCCCACGGATGGCAGCCTAAAGGATACATTTTCAAGAATATAACCCTCATCGGAATGAGTCCCTTCCTGATGAACGTGTGCGCCTCCTTCGTGGTGGCGATGCTCAACAACCAGCTGCTGCATTACGGCGGCGACTTCGCGGTGGGCACCTACGGCATCGTGAACACCTTCGGCAGTCTGATGGTGATGCTCATCCTCGGCATCTGCCAGGGTATGCAGCCCATCGCCGGCTACAACTACGGCGCCGGCCACGCCGACCGACTGAAGCACGTCTATATGCTGACAATGAAAGTCTGCGTCCTCGTCGGGCTAGTTGGGAGCGTTCTCTCCTGCCTCTTCCCGGTCACGATGGTCAAAATCTTCACCACCGATGCCGAGCTCATCCGCATCGGCAAGCCCGCAATGCGCTTCCTGATGGTGATGTTCCCGCTCATCGGCTTCACCATCGTGAACTCCAACTTCTTCCAGTCCATCGACAAGCCCTGGATCGCCATCGTCACCAGCCTGTCGCGGCAACTCATCTTCCTGCTGCCGTTAGCCTACATCGTGCCGGTGCTGTTCACCAATGCCGGACTGAACGGGCTCACAGGCATCTGGGCCGCCTGCACCATCTCCGATGTGATGGGCGCGGTGCTCGCCGCCATCCTGCTCTTCTCGCAGCGGAAGATCTTCACCGATGTCACCCCGCACGAACGCAAAGTGCGGAAAGAGGCGGGACCGGAGAATTGAGAATTGAGAATGGAGAATGGAGAATTACCTTGAGCAGCCCCGAAGGGGCAAAATTCTGGTAACCCCGCACAAGCGACGAAGGAGCGCAGTGTGGTGCCGTGATGAGGAGACATATACCTTGAGCAGCCCCGAAGGGGCAAAATCCTGGTAACCCCGCACAAGCGACGAAGGAGCGCAGTGTGGTGCCCTGAGGAGGAGCCTGTGGTGCCGTGAGGAGGAGCCCCCCCCCGCAAATCGCAAAACCGTAAAACCGCAAAAAATATGAAAAAGAAAACAATCATCGCAATGTTGGTAATCGCTGGATTATCGTTCATTTCCTGCAACAAGAAATACACCAAGCCCTTGAATGGAGTTTTGGATTTCGTTTTCAAGTCTGAAGTTCCTGAAAAAGTAAATAAAATCAAAGAAGAATTCGGGGTTGATGAAAATTATGAGAAACTTTTGGACGAAAAGAAAGACGGTGTAGGGGTTTACAGCGTTTATGGGTTCAAAGACGGCACCTCCTCTGAGGGTTATGGGATTGTGGTACACAAAGATGGAGTCTGGTCGGCTTTCCCGGAGATTTGTCACGGCAAGAACCCTTTGGCAAGATACGACAAGAAGCGCAATTCCCTTTGGCTGACCGGCGGCGTGATGGAAGGCACCGGGGTTTTTGTGGAAAAATTATATCATATCAAATTTAATGAGGGTGGGAAAGCCCACCTTGCAGGAACTATCGACCCTTATATTATGCAAGAAGAACTATGCAAAAAGTTCAGCTATTCTATAAAAAATGATAAGATTACATTTTACGCGAGTGAGAGCAAACCTGAGAGGCACCTGACAAATCCAAGGCGTTGGTTTGATAAGATTACTTCTTCAGAAGTGAGAGAACTCTGTGTCCGTGAGAACAAAGTGAAGGATATGGGCGGCTTCGACGAGGATGCGATTTGGATCGGCGAACAGCTGTTCTACGACATCAGCGGCGACGACCTCTACGTTTATTTTGTGCCCGGCGTGAAATTTGTGACCGGTCTGGTGCTTCATTATGAGAATATGCCCACCTTGACGGCCAGAATTACGATAGATAAAGATGGCAAATTCACTCTTTCGGATGAAAATTCAGTTATTTGGCCCTTTGAAGGAAGCTTTGTGGATGAGGATTACGGGGAACCGAACCTGGAGATTTCCTATCGCAGAAATGACGGAAAATACAATGTCCTGATCGGCATCCCGCGGCTCACCCTGCTCGATGACGGCCTCGCGGTGATGGGTGACAACGGACTGGAATTCACCGCCACCGACGCTGCCGGCAACCCTATCGGCGGGGAGATAATCTTGAAAGGCGACACCGCAGTGGTGACGTTTACCTCCTCCACCTGGCCGCTGCTGGAACAGGGCACGTCGTTCAGATACATTCGGTCGGGAAATTGAGACTTTAGACATTAGACCTTAGACTTGAAACTTTAGATCGTAAATCGCAAATCGCACAAAAAAGTGTACTTTTGCAGCCTTAATTAAAAAACACGATAAATATGAATAATCCTAAACGATACACGATTACATCTGCCCTTCCCTACGCCAACGGCCCCGTTCACATCGGCCACCTCGCCGGCGTCTATATCCCTGCCGACATCTACGCGCGCTACCTACGCAACAACGGCAAGGAGGTGCTCTTCATCGGCGGCTCCGACGAGCACGGCGTGCCCATCACCATCAAGGCCCGCAAGGAGGGCGTGACCCCGCAAGATATCGTGGACCGTTACCATAACATCATCAAGCAATCGTTCGAGGACCTCGGCATCTCCTTCGACATCTACTCCCGAACCTCGAACCCCACCCATCACGAGACCGCCGCCGCCTACTTCAAGAAGCTGTACGACGAGGGCAAGCTCATCGAGAAGACCTCGATGCAGTACTACGACGAGGAGGCCAAGCAGTTCCTCGCCGACCGTTATATCACCGGCACGTGCCCGCACTGCAAGAACGAGCACGCCTACGGTGACCAGTGCGAGGTGTGCGGCACCTCGCTCAACGCCACCGACCTCATCGACCCTAAGTCGGCACTCAGCGGCAACACCCCCGTGCTGAAGGAAACCAAGCACTGGTATCTCCCCTTGGACCAGTACGATCCGTGGCTCCGCGAGTGGATCCTCAAGGGGCACAAGGACGACTGGCGTCCCACGGTGTATGGCCAGTGCAAGTCGTGGATCGACCAGGGCCTGCAGCCCCGCGCCGTCACCCGCGACCTCAACTGGGGCGTGAAGGTCCCCCTCGCTGACGCCGAGGGCAAGGTGCTCTACGTCTGGTTCGACGCCCCCATCGGCTACATCTCCGCCACCAAGGAGTGGGCCGAGGCACACCACACCGACTGGCAGCCCTGGTGGAAAGACCAGGAGACCAAGCTGGTGCACTTCATCGGCAAGGACAACATCGTGTTCCACTGCATCATCTTCCCCTGTATGCTCAAGGCCGACGGCTCCTACATACTGCCCGACAACGTGCCCGCCAACGAGTTCCTGAACCTCGAGGGCGACAAGATCTCCACCTCCCGCAACTGGGCCGTGTGGGCGCACGAGTACCTCCAGGACTTCCCTGGCAAGCAGGACGTGCTGCGCTACACGCTCACCGCCATCGCGCCGGAGACCAAGGACGCCGACTTCACCTGGGCCGACTACCAGGCGCGCAACAACAACGAGCTGCTGGCCATCTTCGGCAACTTCGTGAACCGCACCGTGGTGCTCACCCACAAATACTACGGAGGCATTGTGCCCGCCCCGGGCGAGTACTCCGACTACGAGAAGGAAATCGTGGCCAAGATGGCCGAGTTCCCCAAGACCATCGGCGACTCGATTGAGCATTACCGTTTCCGCGAGGCGCTGCAGGAGTTTATGAACCTGGCCCGCATCGGGAACAAGTACCTCACCGACACCGAGCCGTGGAAGAAGCAGAAGGAGGACCCCGAGGCCGTGAAGACCATCCTGCACCTCTCGCTGCAGATCTGCGCCGCGCTCTCCGTGTTGTGCGAGCCGTTTTTGCCCTTCACCGCCAAGAAGTTGCAACATATCCTCAACATCGACAACAAGAACTGGCAAGACGGCGCCCGTGCCGACCTGCTGAAGGTAGGCGCGCAGCTCAACCCCGCCGAGTACCTGTTCGAGAAGATTGACGACGAGACCATCGCCCGCCAGATCCAGAAGTTGGAGGACACCAAGAAGGCCAACGAAATCGCCACTGCCGAGGCCGTCGCCGCCAAGGAGGACATCTCCTTCGACGACTTCCAGAAGATGGACCTGCGCGTGGTCACCGTGTTGGAGGCCGAGAAGGTGGCCAAGACCAAGAAGCTGTTGAAGTTGAAGGTGAACACCGGCGTCGATGTGCGCGAGATTGTGTCGGGCATTGCCGAGTACTACGAGCCGCAGGACCTTGTGGGCAAGCAGGTGCTGATGCTCATCAACCTGGCCCCGAAGAACATCAAGGGTGTGGAGTCGCACGGAATGGTATTGATGGCCGAGCACGCCGACGGCACCCTGAGCCTGATGCAACCGCAGAAGGCGGTGAAAGAGGGGAGCACGGTGAAATAGAGTTGAGAATTGAGAGTTGAGAATTGAGAATTGTAGACTTTAGACTTAAGACTTAAGACTTTTGGTCTTTGGTCTTTGTTCTTTGTTCTTTGGTCTCCGGTCTTTGGTCTTCAGTCTTACGTCTTCAGTTTCACGTCTTCAGTCTCACGTCTTACGTCTTAAATCTTACGTCTCCAGTCTTCGGGCCGAGGGCCCGGGGATTGGTGTGTGATTTCAAAGCCCCGGAAGGGGCTGAAGCCCGGTAAAAACGCTTTGATCCGTTGCCATTCCCTCGCGGCGCGGGGAAAGTGTGCCACGAAGCCACGCCCGTTCTCGCCGCGAAAGGGTGTCCCATTGCCGTTCCCGAGGAAGAGATGGGAAAATGAATATGATTCTAGAAAATTATCCGGCCGTTTGAAGAGTTTTCTTATCTTTGCGGCTGAATTTTTTATTAAGGACAAACATCACTTCACGACACAAAATGAAAAAACAAGAACTTTTTGATAGATATATCCAAAACGGCACACCAGAGCAAAAGGAATGTGCACAAAACTGGAGCATCGCAATTGGATTGCAAGCAGTGGATGGTTTGCAGGTTTCAGACTATCTTATTGAACTGGCTGAAAAGAATATCAAGGGAGAGTTGACTTCAGACGAGGTCAGTGAACTGCTAAATGAACATTATGCTCCACCAAAGGAATACAACACCTACACTCGGATTGATCACGAGCCCGATTCAACAGAAGCAAAAAGAGGAAGGCCCATTTAACCGGGGGACCTATTCTGTCATACGACCACAGCGAATACCAACTGATACAGACAAGCATTGATGTGAAATGAAAATGTAAAGAAATAAAAATATGGGGGAATCTGATACAAAAGGGAAAGTTCTAAAAAAAGCGGTAGTATGGAAGAATTTGTATTTCTACCGCAAAAGTGATACTTTATACCAACTTACCGCAGAGTTTTGTCATCGTTATCTTCCGGCTTACGGAGACCGTACTGTAGATCAGATGGTGCAAGCGGCACGCTCTGGCAAACAAAATATAATAGAGGGTAGTGAGGATGGACAGACTAGCTCGGAAATGGAAATAAGACTGCTGAATGTCGCCCGAGGCAGCCTTCAGGAATTACGCGCCGATTACATCGACTATCTCAATACACGTCATCTTTCAATTTGGCCTGCAAATAATGAGCGTTTGCAAAAAATGCGCAAATTTTGCCACTCACACAACGACTACAGCGACTACGAACCTTTACTCAGCCGAATGAACGATGAAGAAATTGCCAATCTTGCCCTCACCCTCTGCCACCAAACAGACAAAATGATGTGCGCCTATTTAGAGAAACTGGAGCGCGACTTTGTGACCAACGGTGGAATAAAAGAGCGTATGCATGCCGCCCGCACAGGCTACCGTCAAGAACAAGATGCACGGTTGAAAGCCTTAGAAACAGAAAACCTTCAACTGAAAAAGAGAATAAAAGAACTGGAAGCTATAATTAATAAAATAGGTTATCCTACGAATTCCTAGGCTTTCAATAATAGATTTGAGAAACAAATCTAATTTCGCCACACGACCACAGCGAAGACCAACTGATACAGCGCAGCACCGGCAAGTTTCAGGAAAAGAAATTGGGCAGGGAAATCGTGCCACAATGCCACGCCCGTTCTCGCCGCGAAAAGGAGGTCCGTTGCTGTTATCGGGGGCGGAAAGGGACGTGCGGGAAAGTGGTAAAAACCGTGCTGAAAATCGGCAGATTCTTATATATTTTTGTTATTTTTGCGGCTGTAATTGTAAAAAGCTATTTTTTATGACCAAAGAGCCGCAAGAGGGATATGTGTATATCCTTACAAATCCGAGTTTTAAAGAGGATTGGGTGAAGATTGGCAAGAGTTCCCGGCCGGTGGATGTCCGCTCGAAAGAATTGGACAACACGGCTGTGCCTCTTCCGTTTGATATTTATGCCACAATGAGAACTGTTAAATATGGAGAGGTGGAGAAATTGGTGCATAAAACGATAGACCGTCTCACTGATTTGCGCATCCGCCAGAACAGGGAATTTTTCAATGTTGACCCACAGGTGGCGCTTGACATTTTTATGGATATAGCTTGTGCTATTGAGGATGCCGTCATTATGCGGTATGATGCGGATAAGCCGTATCTGATTTATCCAATTGTGGAAGGTCAAAAAATCAAAGAGAAAATAGAAAAGAAAGAAATACGCAAAGCATTTGATTTCGGAATGATTGGCCTGAATGTGGGTGACACCGTCATATTCGACGCACTGAACCTCCCTGTGAAAGTAGCAGGCAAGAACAAAGTTGAGTATGAAGGCCGTCTTTGGAGCCTCTCCGCTTTCTGCGGCACCTATCTGCCCGAAGAGATGCACAACAAGAGCGAATCCTACCAGGGCCCGAAGTATTTCAGCTATCAAGGGAAGACGTTGTGGGAGATTAGATTGGAGAGGGAAAAAGAATGATTTTATTTAATCAACTACTCATCCCGAACTGATCTGACTTTCGGATGAATAAACGCCGTTCCTATGCTAGAACTATTAAACAGATATTGTTTAGATAACACGAAAAATACTGGCTTGTTGCTGTTGGATATGCCCACAGGAACAGGCAAGACGTATAATGTTCTTCGGTTTATTAAAAGTTACCTTCGACAAAATCATGATAAAAAGATATTCTTCGTCACAACTTTAAAGAAGAACTTGGATGATCCCTATAATGAACTATTGGATGATTTGAATGAAGAACCAGATCTGCGTGATACAGTATTTAGGGTCCTCTCAAATAAAGAGCATGCTATAAAAAAGTTTGGAGAAACAAAGAAAAATATAAGAATCAAAGAAATACGTTTTTCAGAAGAATTTAAAAGTTTTGATGCGTTAATTTCAGCGGGCGTTAATAATCCTGATGCCTATGTTGATATTGAAGGAAAATTTCGATATTTAATCAGGAAAACTCTTTCTCGCAAATTCAGAACAAAACAAGAAAAATTGAATGCCATCAAAAATGATAAAGATTGGAAGTGGGTTGGAGAATTGTATCCCGTGGTTTTTTCGGAAGAAAAAAGGGTTTTCTTCATTACAATGAAGAAACTGATATATCCATTTGATACAATTATCGAAAAAAGTGTCAGGCTTTACGAAACCATTTTTTTCAAGAATTCAATCGTTTTTATGGACGAATTTGATGCAACGAAGAAGGATGTACAAGATATGATAGTCCAGAATGGATTGAGCAAGGGCATTGACTATATAGATCTCTTTAGAAACATCAAAATTTGTCTTGACCACCATGATTCAATACCTTCCAATATTTGGGATAACGTTGAAAATAAACCAAGCCATAAGCATGCATTAGAAAAAAACATAGAAATCTTTAATAATATCACAAAAGAACACCATCTATTACAGCATCATAAATCTTCGGGGTTTGAAGAGAATAGGGTTGTGTTGTTTTCCGACTTTACCCATAGTAACTATACCACTGGGGAAAAAGATGTCTCGGTTAAATTTGATAAGAGTAAGAACATTAACACATTATATCTTACTCCTAAAGGTCAAACTGACGACTCGTTGTACGATGCATTAAACAAAATAAAAGGTGCCATCTCCCATTTTGCACGCTTTGTTTCTATACTGGCATGGAGCTACCGAAAAAACAAACTTCAGAATAAAGAAGAAGGAAAGTCATACGGTGAATTTACCGAATATCATGCCATTGATACAGTCCTTGACTCTTTGCATTTACAAGGAGAAAGCTATCGGATAATCCGAGATATGGCACAGACTTATAGCAATCAGTTTACTATAAAATCAAACAAATCCGTCGATTTAAATGATGACTTTTCATTTTATGTAAGCGGTTTTAGCCATTATGATTTCTGTGACGATTATTCCCACGACAATACAACCATAATAAGGAAGTTCGTCTTTGAAGAGACCCCCGAAAGTATCCTATATACCATTTGTTCTCTCTCCAAAGTAGTAGGCATATCTGCTACTGCGACATTCAAGACAGTATTAGGCAATTATGACATTGACTATCTGGAATGGAAGTTGGGGGAGAATTTTGTAAAACCATCTAATGATGACAAAAAAAGACTTAAAACGAATTTTGAGAATCAAACAAAAGGTTTTGAAAAGGTTGATTTTGTTGTAGAATTAACAAACACTCCTGTAGGTGAGGCTCCGGACTGGTCAAAAATATATAAGGATAGCGAGGTAATTAATTTTGCTCATAATAAGACATCTTCAAATGATGATAAAAACCATTACAAGGAAGTAAGATACTATAAAGCTGTATTAGCATTCAAACAGTTTCTGGACAATAAAGTCCAATCATATTTAGCCTTGTTTTCTAAAGCACTAAAAGTAAACGACCCTGATTTTGACCAAAACATTTTGTTTGAATTGTTTAAATATCTCTCTGAGGAAAACAAAATTCCTTTTGAAAAAGAATTGTGTTCGATCCTTGACTCTAATAATTTTGAAGAGAAGAAAAAGGATTTAATATGTTCATTAAGTAAAGGGGAAAAACGTTTCGTTATTTCAACGTATGCAACAATTGGTGCCGGGCAGAACTTGCAATATAGTATTCCTGACAATAGAAAGAATGAGGTTGTAAAAATAAATGATGCCAGAAATAGCAAAAAGAAGCCAGAAATGGACTTTGAGGGCATCTATTTAGATAAACCAACCTGGCTCGTAAATCTTTTAAGTGGAGATGAAGAGACCGCCATCAATAGAGTGTTTCAAATGGAATACTTGTTTCAGAATAAGGCCATTTCGTATTCTGAAAAGATGGAAGAGATAAAAAAGACATATCGTTGTATTAACAAGGATAAAGAGGAACTCAAATGGAAAGAGAAGTCTTTCTCTACACTTAGAGATGTGAAAATCTATGCAACAAAGACCATTGTTCAAGCGATGGGTAGAAAATGCCGCACCAATTATAGAGGAAAAAAAGTCTGTATTCTTGTGGATTCTGAACTTGGCGAGGCATTGGACAAAGTCACTCTGTATTCTGAAAACAGAATGTTTAACCGGGAAATGATAGAGCTGGCTAATCAATTCAATCTCAATGAAGAGTTTATCGATAATCGATATGCTGAGGATGCAATAAACACAGCAATTTCATCTAATAAAAGAATCCACCAACTTCTCACAAGGTGTTTTGAAAACAGGTGGAACGATGATGAAATTCAGAAGTGGAGAAACATGCGAGAATATGTTCTAAAGCATCCAACACTATCAGAAGAAGAGTGGAAAAGGAGTCCTTTGCGGCAATATTATATAGCATTTGAGCAGCCGACAAACAAGTATTATTATCAGCAAAGTGGTGACTTTGATAAAATTGAACGAATTTCAGAAGAACGGTTTGAGGGAGCCTGTTCTGTTTCGCAAGAAGATGCTGATTTAGCCAATCTTTTTAAGACATGGCCTCAACTAAAAGAAATGTTTGGTGAAAAGGGCTATGCGAGAGGATTTAAAGAGAACGATTATATAATGTCGCCACCGCTCTATCAGAATATTTATAAGGGGGCTTTAGGAGAAGTGTGTGGGAAAGAAATCTTTAAGCATTATGGAATCATATTGGAGGAATTAAATGAGGATGAACACGAACTATTTGACTTCAAAGTGAAAGGAAAACCAATATATGTTGACTTTAAATATTGGAAAAGAACCTCCCATTTCAACGCAAAAGAATATCACCAAAAGATTATTGAAAAAACTAAAGGTTGCGACGGAGCAAAGACTATTGTTATTGCGAATGTCAGAGATACAGAATTTGATGAACCTACAACTACACTGATTGACAATGTCAAAATTATTGAACTGTCGCTTATTAGTGATTTGAAATTGTCTAAAAAAGCAGCTAATTATTTAATTACGGAATTGAAGGATGAATAGAATACAGACAAACAGATTAGTTGTCAACCTTAACACAAAGTTATTGGCTGAAACGTACGAAGTGTTTAATGTAAAGACTTCCGACACGCATTTTGGGAAAGGAAACAATGCGGCGAAGCTGGTGGATGACTTCACAAATGAAGAGTTTGTATTGTCAGTGGTTTATGAGCGAGGTAACTCCTTTTTTCTATTGCTCAAGAGATCAATAGAAAACAAAAGAAACATCAATAATGCGCTCAACAAACTTTCTGGGACAGAAAAAATAACGGTTGAAGAAATCTCAATGGGAATGGTTCCACAAGACATTGTGGTACAATTACTGATGAACTCCTTGGGCACATATGAGGGTAAAATTCTTGGATTCCATAATGTTACTGGACATTTCTATATACATCATCCTGCTTGGATGAAATCAAAAGGCAAACAACTCGTCACTTTGGAATTAAGAGTAACGAAAGACTTGCTATTGGATTGGAATGTCAGAACATTTACATCCATTTCACAACAAAAATTCATCAAATTTGGAAAGAAAAAATTCAATGAATACCCTGAATATGTTCTTGGCAAAGACAACATTCTAAAACGAATTGAAAAAGGAAAGGACAAAAACGCTTATATATTACGACAAATAGCAGATAGAAAATCAAACATCAAATTCCTCGAGATTGATACTTTAGAAAAGTATCAAAAAACCAAAATTGGAGTTATATGCAACTGTATCAACAATTTTAATACAACTTTCAACAATTTGGCTCATCTCGAATTTGACTCGTTCTGCGATTATCAATATGTCCAAGTATCACGTGCAAAGGTGAACGAAATGGAGCATAGGTTTAAAGAGATTGCTTCATCGCACAAAATTGTGCTGGTTGATAAGGTCTTGGATTCCACATCTCCTCTGTGTATTGACACTCTTAAACAAAGATTAATTGATCAATATAGTTGTAATGTATCAGTTCTTAAAAGGCCCAAAGCAGATGCTATCAACATCATACTTATTTATGAAGATGAATTCTATAAGGAAAAGTATGATCCGCACGACATTGTTTATAAAAATTGTGCTGTTCAACACATCACTATTGAAACCATAGCACATCTAATGTATTCTGAAACTGACAGAGATGCAGGATGGAAATCTGTTTTGGACTGCATTATGCAAGAAGCACTAATCAAAGAAGATATTGCATCAAAACACATTTCAATGGTAAATTGGCCTGATTATAATTTTGCTGATGATTTGATTTTTGGAATTTGCCATAAGGACGAAGAGAACAACAAACACTTTTATTTTATGACCATCACACCTAATGGTGGTTTTGAAATGTCAGAAAAAGAGAATTTGCTATTTGACCAAGACGAATATCAAGATTGCATTGATATTTTTGATCAGGACGATGTTGTTGGTGTGGTGAAAAAAGGAGATGATATTAATGTCATTTATAACACCAGATTGAGAACAATTCCTGAAATTGAATTGATTAAAGACAGATTGCAGAATGGGGATAACAAAATGCGAAATGAGTTAAGTCGAGAGGAGTTATTCCCGGCTATAACTGACATTAAATGCTTTGCAAAAGATGAACATTCTTTGTACTACTTTTCAGGAATCATAGGAGCGGGTATGCGACAGGTGATACCAACAGCTGCCAACATTAGAAAAGTGAAAACTTTCAAATCAAGCAATTTGTTTTTCTACAAACTCTTACCTCTTATGGGTGTTACTTTCGTTAGAAACGGGCAACTGACTGTGGTTCCGTTCCCATTTAAGTATTTGAGAGAATATGTATCAACTATAAACAAAGTAATGAGAAATAATTAAGGGAATTCTCTGCTTTTCTTCCCAACACAACCTTTCCATTTGACAACAGAAGAAATAAAAACAAACTTTACTCTTCATCTTTGCAGATTGTTTTTCACTTCGTTTTTTTTGTAACTTTGCCGCATCGACCGTTTCAGACTCGTCAAACGGCCTTCGCAAGTCTGAAAAAAGTAAAATAATAGAAGTCCGCTGAAATTAAATGAAGAATTTTTTATACATAATAGCTATTATCCTAATTGTTGTTGCCAGTGGTTGTGCAACTGGAACAGCATTAGTGACAGGAATACAAAGACCAGCTACAGACCCTAAAAGTGTTGTTTTATATACAGATATTCCAAATTGTGAATATGAAGTCATAGGGATTGTAACTGCTTCAAGTGATGCAGGTTTGACAGAACAGGAAGATTTAAACTATGCCGTAGAAGAATTGAAAAATCAGGCCGCCAAAATTGGAGCGAATGGAATCATTCTTGAAAATGTTAGTACTTCTAATAGTGGCGGTGTTTTTTGTTACGGTGTTTTTATCCCTACAACTTCAAAGAATCTTTCAGGAAAAGCTATATATATTCAACGATAAATGATAATTGACAATATGATATAAATACCATACAGCTGCTATCCGCCTTTCTTACTACGACAAGGCCAATTCCGAGAAGGTCCGCAATGCCGCGATGGATGATTTGTAGAAATCTCCTGGCTTTAATCCACGGTTGAGTTTTTTGCCTTACCGTCAAATCGTTTATACTCTCGAATGAATATCTGTCACCAATGGGTCCTCTAATCCTCTTTATACTGGCCGGTTTTGCCATAGTTGCCTTTGTTCTCCTGTTTCGGCTTCTTCCGTCCAAAGGTGAAGTGGGCGAGATGCGCGTCTCCAAAATATTGTCAAAACTGCCCCAAGAAAAATACCAGACAATCAACGACCTGCTCATACATCATAATAATGGGCACACCTCTCAAATCGACCACGTGGTAGTGTCCGAATATGGCATTTTCGTGATTGAGACCAAAAACTATTCGGGCTGGATCTACGGCAGTGCCGACAGCGACCAGTGGACCCAAAACATCTATGGCGACAAATACCAACTGTACAATCCCATCCTCCAGAACCAAGGCCATATCAGGGCTCTTAGAAATCTGCTCAAAGACATTCCCTCTGGTTTTTTCATCTCTATTGTAGCCTTTTCCAGAAATGCCACACTCAAAAACCAATACCTGAACAATGTGGTTTATTGGAACCAGATCAACGACTTGATACGCTCATACGAGCAAAAACGACTCTCTTCAGAACAGGTGCAACGTGTTTACAACACCTTGCTAAGTGCCAATATCGACTCTAAAGACGCCCGAAAGCAGCATATCCAGAATGTCCGCGGACAGATTTACAGGAATGATGTGTCCGTGGCCCACAACCGCTGTCCCCGTTGCGGAGGAAGATTGGTGCTTCGGGATGGGAAATACGGGGATTTCTACGGCTGCAGCAATTATCCGCGCTGCAGGTTCACCAGACAACCCTGACGTCCAAGGCTCACCCCTCCCCTTCCGCGGCGAGCCATCCACAACCTCTTGGCAGGCCATCCCCGCGCCGCGGCGGATGCCCCCGGTCATTGCATATCTACCGAGCTTCAACCCCTGCCGGGGTTCCGCCGGGCGACGTTCTCCCGCACATCCCCTACCGAGCCCCGCAGCCCGATGGGCTGCGACGGCGGCGCACTCAATCGCGAATATGTTGATTTCCCACACAGGCTGTGTCCCAAAGGGTCACCATCCTTGTAGAGACGTCACATTGTGGCGTCTCTACTGCAAAGGCAGGCCTTTAGGTCTGCCGGGCTCGGTAGGAACGTGCCGCCTGGAAGAACCCGCCGCAGGCCGTAGGTCTGCGGGCAAAAAAAATAGAGACACCGGACAAAATAGAGACGCCGGGGTAAAAAAATAGAGACGCCACAATGTGACGTCTCTACGTGTGTTGTGCGTATGAATGCTATTTTTTCTTGATCAGCGAGATGACCCACAAAAGCAGGCAAGCGCCGATGACGCCGACGATGATCTGCCAGACAATGCCACCACCCGTGTTGATGTGAAGCAGATTCATCACAAAGCTGCCGATGAAACTGCCGATGATACCGATGATGATGTTCCAAATCAGTCCGAGACCACCACCGCGCATAATGTTGCCGGCCAACCAGCCGATCACTGCACCTAACAATAAGGAAACAATAATACCAATCATAATTTTAAAGTTTAGGTTAATAATTTATTTGAACGTGCAAACGTAAGAAAAATATCGCCACAAAAGGTCGTTCGGCAAAAAAATTCTACTTCTTCACAAAAGGTTTCGTCACCAAACCGCCATCCGTCACAATCCGCACATAATATACCCCGCTCGCGAGACCGGAAATGTTGATACGTTGTGGGGACGCAGGGCCCTGCGTCCCTACATTAATTAATTGCCCGTACACATTGTATATCTCCACACCGGTGATGCGGATGCTGGCATCGCTCACGGACACATTGAGGGTGTTGGTCGCTGGGTTCGGGTAGAGCGTCACACTCTTGGCAAGATAGTCCTCTATGCCAGCACCTTGCGCCACCGCCACCAGCACGTTGGACCAGTCGCTGACTATCCCGTCACCGCAGACCGCCTGCACCCGCAACTCGTACGTCGCATAGGCTTCCAAATCTTCCATAATGTCCACTTCCGTGGTGTTCACCACTATGGTGCTCCAATCTTCCGTACCCTGGATTCTGTATTGCAAATTCCACTGGCTGGCACCGGCATTGTCGGTCCACCGCACAAAGAGGTAACCGGGTGCCTTGTCGATAATAACACCCGTTTCCTCCAAATTGGTCGGGGCGGGGCACAGGATACTGTCCGTGGTGAAAGCAACCTCATCCCCATAGATAACCTCTCCGTCCGCCTCAACAAAGGCTCTGTAGGTATAACCCGTGGCGGGGGCGAGACCGGACAGTGTGTGCGTGAACGTATCGCTTTGTGAGGTTACGTTCACCACTGAATAGGTGCCGCCGACAGTCCGTTTCCACTCAAAACCCCGGGCCGTAATGGCCATATTGTCAGGGTTGATGACGATACCCTCCAGCGTGGCGGAGTTGTCACTAATCTGGCTCGCAGGCTGCGTCTGCACAGTAGGCGGAGTGAGAATCACCGCAGTATCGGTGGTGAAGGTTCTGGTAATCCACACGCTGGTGTCAGAGAGGCAGTCCGTGGCCACCCGCACCTTGTAGGTTGTGGAGGGGTTGAGGTTCTGCAGGGTGAGCGAGGTCGTACCCTCGTAAAGGGAAACCACCGAAGGATGACTCCACGGCAGGCTGGACTCCACATACTCCACCAGGTAACTCGACACATGGGCCGTGTCGGTCCACGCCAGGTCGGCGGTGTTCGCCTGGATGTTGGAGACGGTCAGGGTAGTGGGCGCGGCGCAGGTGTAGGGCTTGACCATCAGGTTGGTGATGACCGCACCGGGCTGGGTGCCTCCGCTGACATCGTTGCGCCAGCCAAACACTAATTTGGCCACCGAAGAGGCGTCCGGATTCTGCACCGGATTATCCATTATCAGATCCAGATGCAGGGTCCCGTTCACGAGATTGATAATGTAAGGATAGGATGACGAGGTGCCCGTCTGGGTGATGTATTGCGTCAGGTTGGCCGCGTAATTGGCGTTGGCTTTGTCGGCCCACCCGGTGACAGTGCTGGCCGTGGAGGGCGCATACTCCTCCGACATCGGCGCCAGAAAGATCTTCAGATAGTCATAACTGCCCTCGCCGCCGCACCTCAGGTCAAACGACACCATAAACCTGGGCGCGTCGCCGATCTGGAAAAACTTCTCTGCGGCCACGGAAGAGGTACCCGACACATTGTAGGAGGCGGTGTGGCCGTCGGCCGTCACAAACAGCGCTTGCTCGCCGTTGTGCATCCCCTTCACCCAATAGTTGGAGCAGGTCCCCCGATTTACCAGCCAACCGTCAGCGGCCCCGAAGTCGGCCATATAAGGCAGTGTGTGGGCAGACAGCAGGGTGGTGAAATGCGCCACCGCGGTGTGACTGGTGTCGTTGGCACATAATGTGTTCACCGTCAGGGTGTAATCGGCACCCTGATAGAGATTGGTGAAGGTATAGAACGTGTCCGTGGTCGTGAAGGTCTGGCCATTGAGATTCAGCAGATACTGGATGCCCTGGGCAACTCCATTCCAAGAGACCGTGGCGGACTCATACTGGACATCCTCCACCGTGACATTGCCCACGGCAGGGCATTGGTCGTAGCCCACCTCCACATTGTCCACGAACCAGTACCACAAGATGGATTCGGCGCGATGGCGGAAGGCGATGCGGGCGTTGGCCGGGGCCGTCGTGAAGTTCACATATTTCAGCTGGTAAGCATCATTGAAATCGCGATAGGAGTAGGTCTCCACCGGCACAAAGGAGGCCGTGTCGGCCAAGTCGGTCACATACCCCACGTCAAACGCGCCCGCCGAGGCGGAAGTGCCCTCGGGACGGGTCATAAACTGGAGGTAGAGGTTCTGTATGGGAGCGGGGAAGTTAGGCAATACCGCGATGTTGTTGGTGGCAGAACCGGTGAACCGCAAGCTGACGACATCATACAGATAAGAACCACTGTTGACATAGAGCAAAGAGCCGGCGCCCATCTTATTCCAACCCGGCGGTATCGCGCCGGAAGAGTAGAGTGTGTTGAAATTCTGGTAATAGGGCAGCGTGTCGCAAGGGGAGGTGAAGTGTGCCGACGCATAGCCGCTGTTGACGCTGCCGCACAGCGAGCGCACCCTTGCCGTATAATCCGTGAACTCCGGCAAACCCTGCACCGTGTAAGAGTTGCCCATAACCGCCAGCGTGTCCACTCCTTCCAGCATAAACTCATAGCCGGCAACTCCCGGCACGGAGTCCCAGGAGAAAGTGATGGCGCCGTGCCCTATCGGTGTGACCGTCAGGGTGGAGGGTCTGGAGCAGTTGTCTTCGCGCACGACAATGTCGTCCACGCAGATGAAGGCGGCGTTGCCTGTGGCGCGGGCGCGGAGGGCGATGTAGGTGCCCTGGCCCGTATAGGACGCGAACGACACCTCAAACTCCTCCCACGTGGAGAGAAGCGGCGGCACGCACGTCTGTATCAGCTCAAAGGTGTTGGTATCAGCGGGATTGGTCATCACGCCCACATCGATGAGTGGGGAGTTGGTTTGGCGATAGACCCAAATGTCAATCATCAGGTCGTGGATGTCCTGCATCTGCGGAAGGATGGCATACTGCGTCTGCCCGCCCGTGCCCGGGTAATAGTAGAAGGTGTTGCCCACCCCGGGAATGCGGTTATAATTGTTTCTGGGATAGGGCCCCACCGGATATTGCGGGTTATAGCTGAGACGGTGCCAACAAGGATTGATGGCGGCATTGGCGTTATAGGCATAGAGGTCGAAGGTCTCCTCAAACGGCAAGTCGTTGTGTGTCAGCATCGCGCAGGAGGTGCTGAACGTAGTGGTGGCCGCGGAGGTGACCGATCCGTTGCAGAGAGAGCTGACAGCCACATCATACACCGTGCCTACCCGCAGTCCCGTGAGGGTGGCCGTGGTGCCTTGCACCACCACAGTGTCCTGGGAATAGACAGAGGTATAGACCACTTGATAGTTGCCAGAGTTGGCGGAATCGTTAATGTGGAGTTGCGCCGAGTTGGTGGTCACATTCTCCACCGCCACGCTGTTGGGACGGTCGCAGCCGGCGTGGACGCTGACGGTGATGTCGTCCAACTGGGTATAGAGTCCGCTGACATTGTTATGGGCGCGGAAGGCGATATAGTTGCCCGTTCCGGGGTAACCGCTGAGCGGCACCTCGAAGTTGGACCAGTCGCTGGTGCCCGTCACCGACCCATACGTGCCTATGAGGTAGAAGGAGGCGGTGTCGTAGGGGTTGTCCATCACACCCAGATCCAGTGTCACATTGTTGCTGCCGCGCTTGGTGTAGAAGTTCACCGTAAGGGCGCTCACATTCTGTATGCCCGGTAGCACGAGGTACTGCTGCTCGCCGTCGGAGTTGGGCAGGAAGAAGATGGTCTTGGCCGTGATGCCATTCCAGTTCGTGCCCGAATAGACTTTCGGATAATCTGGGTCCAGGGAGAGGCGGGTGAAACAAGTGTTCAGGTCCGCCGTGGTGGCACAGGAGTCAAAGGTCTCCACAAACGGAAGGTCCTGGTGGGAAATCAGATTGCACAACGTGTGGAAAGTAGATACCGAGCTCTCCTTGAGCGTGTCGCCGCAACGCGCCGCCACATACCACATATAGTCCGTGTTCTCCGTGAGGTTGGTGAGCTGATAGGGGTTCTGCACATTCTGGACCACCGTGTAGCCAGGGGCCGACGGAAGTTTGTAATAGAGATTGAAACTGGAGGCCGTGGAGAACCACTCGAGCGTGGCCTGGTCTATTTCCGGGATGGCTTTCAAACGGGCGGGCTTGGAACACGCCGAGAGCGGTCCCAACGTCAGATTGTCCAGCCTGATAATATCCAAAGTCACATTCCTGAAGGCGATGTAGGTGCCCGAACCCAGATAGTCGGCCAACGGAACCTCGTACAGCTGGTACTGGTCGGTCAGCACAAGACTGGAGACCACTTCAAAGGTGGCGGCGTCCTCGGGATCGGTCATCACGCCCACCTGCAGCACGGCTCCGCTGTAGTTGGCCTTGGCGTAGAAGGAGAGCTCGCTGTTCTGCAGGTTGATATAATCAGGGTCTATGGGCGGCATCGCCACATAGTTGGGCTGGAAGAAATAGAGTGCCTTGCCACCGGCGTAGGCCTCGCTGGAGGTGCTGTTTACGTAGGGATACGTTTGTACAGACCCTCTTATCCAGCCCGCTGGGAGGGGGTTGTTGTCCGACGGGACCGTCTCGAAATCGCAGAAGAAGGGCAGTTGCGTCAAGGCGGTGTGGAAGGTAAGCTTCCTCCAGAAGCTCTTGACCCCGCCGCATACCGACCGCACATAGACGTTGGTCAGGGTGGCCGGCGTCAAATTCGACAGCAGCTGGAAGGTGTCAGTGGCGGTGTAGGTGGGCGTGGTCGAGGCGGTGGGCGCGGTGGAGGAGGTGGTGACATAGACCTCCCAGGCACTTGGTCCGGGGTCCGACGACCACGTCACCAGCGCCGTGGTGGCGGTGACATCCCTGACGTGCATATCCGTGACGTTCGGGCAGCCGTTCCCCGGCGCCGTGAACAGATAATAACGGTTGGCGGCGGGCCAGTTTCCGGAAGCAATGGTGGTGGTGGTTCCGGCAGTATAGTGCGTTGCCGTGTTGTTGGCCTTCACCAGCCAGATGTCGGAACTGTTCACACACATTCCCTGCTGGCGGGTAGTGGAGGGACCTGTCGCCGGCACCGTGGAAGGATAGACAATCTGGATGTTGTTGCTCTCCTCGAACAGCTGCACCTGCCAACGATACAATATGCCATGCGTGGCCGTGGAGGAAGAGGAGTATGTTGTCGATGTGGCAAACTCAAACACGCAGATACGGTTCGGTTCCACACCTACAATCTCTTTGCGGACATAACCGCTGTCCGTGGCATCGCCGTTCGCTCCGAAAAAATTGATTTTCGGATTGTTGGCATTTGAATTGTTCGGGCTGAAGGGGGTGGAATAATTCGCAAAGCCCGTAGCCGTGGTACCGAAACGGAGGTTGCCGTCCGAGTTCACCGAAAACTTCGTGTACTGTTCAGACCCGAAGGTAAACGTGAAGCCGATGTCCAACACGGTAGAACGTCTGCTGTCGTATGGATGAGTAGTACTGCCACTCCCGACAGTCAATAAATTCGTGGTAGTGGTCAACGGTATCCATTTTGTGGCGTCTATACCCGTTGAGAAGGTGTAATTGCCCAGCGTCTGCGCCGAAAGCATTTGAACACCAGTCCATAAAATCAAAAAGAAAAGGGTGAATTTTATTCTCATAACAGCGGTATTTTTTGCAAGAAAAACATCGCTGCAAATCTACATATATTTTCAATACCCCACTCTACCCTTCTGCCAAATCAGCACTATAAAAAAAGACCTTCCGCATACCCGGTTTTTGTTACTGGCTATGGTGGCCGGGGTCCGCGGAAGGCGCTTAGTTTGCTCTGTATAATTCTATCAATTTCAAGTAAAAAAGAAACTCGTACTGTGCTTGCGCGCAGTTGGAGGAGGCCTGCATATAGTTCTGTTTGGCCTCGTTGAACTCTGTAATGTTGGCCTTGCCGTTCTCATACCGGGCAGTGACCACATTGAAGGCTTCACGAGCGCTCTCTTCTGCGGCACGGCTGCTCACATATTTGTCGCGCGCGGCCACGGCACCGTAGTAGGCCTGTTGTACCTCTTTGTAAAGCGTTTTCTTAACAGTCTCAAGCTGCAGTTCTTGCGAACTCTGCTGCAGGCGGGCAATGCGCACGTTGTCGCGCGTGGCCAGCCGGTCGAAGATGGGCACATTGAGTGACAAGCCCACGTATGGACTGAAGTTATTCTTAAGTTGCTCGCCAAAACCGCGCCCTGTGCGCCCCAGGAGGGCATAGTAGTCGGTGGAAAGGCCGCCGCTCAGCGAAAGGGAAGGATACCAGCCACTTTGGGCAAGGGTGATGTTCTTTTGGGCGACATCCACGCGCAACGACTCCGCCTGCACCGAGGGCATAGTGCGCAATGCGTCGGCATAGACCGCCTCGGCGGCAGGGATGGCGGCACCCTCTATGGAAGAGGCCTCCGGCATCACCACGGCAAACCCCTCCGGAGAGGACAACTCCAAGAGCTGGCTCAACTCCAAGAGCGAGATTTTCAGATTGTTGGCGGCTTGCGTGCAGGCCAGACGGCTCTGGGCCAGCGCGGAACGCTGGGCATAAACCTCAGCGGAACTCGCCCGCCCCGCCTGCGCCAAGGCCTCCATACGCGCCACTTGCACCGAGTCGATCGCAATTTGCGCCAAGGCCACTTCGTGAATGCGCATATTGTAGAGCACCTGCACGTAAGCCTGCGTCACCGCAACGCGCACGTCATGGCGCGCCCGCTCCAAATCGGCGGTGGCCACTTCCAAGTTGAGCTTGCCCATATCAATGCGGCTCTTCGTCCGCAAACCCGTGAACAAATCGACACTGGCACCCAACCCGAACGAGGTGTTCGCCGTGTTGGAACTCACATACGTGTTGTCTTCGGAGATGCCGCGCCCAAACGACAGACTCTGTGTGGCACTCGCGCTGACAGCCGGCCATACGGCATTGCGCGCCGTACTCAAGTTCACCTGCTGTTGCTGCACATTCAGGTCACCCTGTTTTACACTAAGATTGTGGTCCAAAGCATATTGTATGCACCGGTCCAGCGTCCACGCCCCCTCCTGAGCCATAGCAAAGAGAGGGAAACATATCATTAGGGACAGTATTATCTTGCGCATAACCTTTTTATTATTAAGTTATTAAGATTTTAAATAATCTTGTTTCCTCTCACCTTCTCGCCTTTTTTGAGGCCCTCTTTGATTTCGATGTTGAGGCCGTCGCTGAGGCCGGTAGTCACCTTGCGGCGTTCATAGTTGCCCTCTTCGCCGGTCTTGACATAGACAAACGTGTCGTCGCCCTCGTACTCCAAAGCGCTTTCGGGAACGGAGAGCACATCCTCGACGCGTTGCAGCACGATGCGGGCATTGGCGCTGTAGCCGGAGCGGATGGTCTTGTCGCTGGAGGCCTTCACTGCCGCACGAATCTCGAACTGGTTGGCACCGTTGCTCTCCACGGCTTTGGGCGCGACATATTCGAGGGTGGCGTCAAAGGTGTAGTCCTGCAACGCCCCGATAGTGATGGTCACAGGCATACCCTCCTTCAAGTTTCCCACGGAGGTTTCGTCCACCTTGCCCGTGAAGATGAGGTCGTTCATATTGGCGATGGTGGCCACGGTGGTGCCGTCGTTGAAGGTGTTGGCCTGAATGACGGAGTTGCCCACCTTGACGGGCACGTCGAGGATAAGACCGGAGATGGTGGCGCGCACCAGCGTGGAAGAGGATTTGGAGTTGGAGGACGAGACACCGTCGCGCACCACTTCCAATGCCTCTTGGGCAGCACTGCGTTCCTCACGCGCCTGGTTGTAAAGCTGCAACGCATTCTCGTACTCTTCATCACTGATGAGACGCTGGTCGTGCAGTTCCTTCTCGCGCTCGTAGTTGGTCTTGACCTGCTTGAGGTTGATTTCGGCCAGACGCAGGCGGCTCTGCGCCGCACTGAGCTGCCCCATATCGGGAATGACTTTCAGCTTCGCGATGACATCGTTCGCCTTCACCTCCTGCCCCGCCTCCTTGTAGAGTTCGGAGATGATACCGTTGATCTGCGGCTTGACAGCCACTTCGTCCCGCGGCCCGATTTTGCCCGTAATCAACGACGTGCGCTCAATATCCCGGGTAACCACCTCGATTTCCTCGAACTTCTCCTTTTCAGGCTTCGATTTTTTGAAAAGGAACATAAACGTGCCGATAAACACAATGGCAATCAAGGCAAAAACGATGTATTTCAAAATCTTTTTCATATTATAGATGTTTTATTTCATTTCTAACAAACTCAAAATTAAAAAATCACTCATCCCTCATAGCATCCACGGGCTTGATGCGCATAGCACGCAGGGCCGGGGGCAGTCCGGCGAGCACGCCGAGCAGCACCAGAAGCAGCTCTACAAGGATGGCGGTGGTGAAACTGATTTGGAACGAAGGATGCATATCCTGCATATTGATCTTTTCAAAGATGTTCAGCACAAAGACGGAAAAGACGATGCCGAAAGTGCCGGCGGTCAGCGTCAGGGCGCTGCTTTCCATCATAATCTGGACGAGAATGTCGCGAGGCGTGGCCCCGATAGCCCGCCGGATGCCAATTTCCGTGGTGCGCTCACGCACGGTGACCATCATAATGTTGCTCACCCCAATGGAGCCGGCCAGCAACGTGCCGATGCCGATGAGCCAAATGAAGAAGTTCAGTCCGCGGAACAGGGTGTCCACGATGTTGAAAATCTGCTCGCTGTTGAAGATTTCCAGGGCATCGTCGTCGGTGGGATCGAAGATGTGCTCGCGTGCCAGAATGCTGCGAAGGCGTTTTTCCAAAGCAACCATCTTAACCCCCTCTTTTCCGACCATATATATCAATTCAACCTCCTCTCCGAAATTGTAGAGCCGCTGGGACACCGTGATGGGCACGCAAATGTTGTCTTGCGCATTGCCCGTGATGTTGACGTTGGAGACGCAGTAGTCCACCCCCACAATCTGGAAGAAGATGTCGCCGATCTGGATGAATTGCCCGCAGGGATTGCCTCCGCCGGGGAAGAGTTGCTGATAGATGCGCTTGCCGATGACGCAGACTTTGCGTTCCTGCCGCACATCCTCCTCGGTGATGTAACGGCCATACCGTATGTCGGGGGTTTGTATCTGCGCATATACGGCTTCGCGCCCGCTAACTTGACAGTTCGCCGTTCGGGAGCCCACCGTGGCGGTCTGGCCCCACCTGGACACTTCCGGCGTGACCGTTGCCAACTCCGGTATCATCGACTTGAGCCGTTGCACGTCCTTGGTTGTCAACACAATGTCGCGACCCTCCTGGAATCCCTTGTAGGGCTTGGTGGTGCGGTCGGCATAGACAATCATAGAGTTGGTGGCAAAGCCCTCGAAGTTCTGTTCCAGCATCCCCTTCACGCCTTTGCCGCCGCCCACCAGGAAGAGCAGCATAAAGAGGCCCCAGAAGATGCCGAAGCCCGTGAGGAGACTGCGCCGCTTGTTGCGCGTCAGCGAGTCTGTAATCTCTTGGAAAAAGTCAATATCCAGTCTCATCCCTTGCCCTCCCGCAATGCTTCAATAGGTCTGACTTTAGCGGCCTTCGTGGCAGGTGAGAGGCCCGCGATGGTACCGGCGACAATCAGGACGATGGTGGCTTCAATGGCCACGCCCCATCCCACGCGGGGGTTGTCAAGCAACTTGACGGACTCGCCGAAGATGTCCATAGAGGTGCTGCCGATGGTGGCGTTCATCACCTCGCAAGCCCCCAGGCCGAGCAACATACCGAAAATGCCGAACAGCGCCGTTATGGTGATACTTTCCGCCAAGATCAGCTTGGTGATGTCCTTGGGCTTGGCCCCGATGGCCTTGCGGATGCCGAACTCGTGGGTGCGCTCCTTGACGGTGATGAGCATAATGTTGGAAACGCCAACAATGCCGCCCAAGAGCGTGAAGATGCCGACCACCCAAAGCGCTTTGGTCAGAATGTCGGTGCCCCGGTTCATCTGCATATTCTGCGTGAATCGGTTCCAGACATAGAGTGCGCCCTCGTCGTCAGGGGCGGCACGGTGCGCCCGGTTCAAGACCGTCCGCACACGCTTTTCAAAGGCCTCGTTCTCCTTCTGGGTGCGAAGACCGTGGAAGGTGAACGTGATCTTGTCCACGAGGTTGTCGTAGGCAAATATCAGTTTGTAGGTTGAAAAGGGCACGTGAATGCGCGTGTCACGCCACTGCCGGTCGCTGCGGCGCACGCCCACCACCGTGAACACTTGGTCATCCACGGTGATGGCCCGCCCCAAGATGGCTTTATAGTTGTCGCGCCCGGCCATCAAATCCTCGGCCTGCACATCGGAGATGACGGCCACCTTGCGGCGTTCGTTGAGGTCATTCTCGTTGATGTAGCGCCCCGCCAAAATCTTCACCCCATTCATTTCCTTGTTGGCAGGATAAACACCGTACAATGTCACTGTGTAAGTTCGTGTGCCGTCAATCAATTTATTAACGCCGTCGGCGGAAACGGAAGCGGAGACTTTGTCGATATGATCAGAGAAGAGCGGGCCTTGAAGGACTTTGACATCCTGGTCGGTCAGCGGCACCCAGCGGCCTTGTTGCAACCCGTCGTAGGGTTTGGTCGTCAAACCGCCGTACAGTTCCATAGTGTTGGTGGCAAAATCGTGCGATTGTTTTATAAAAGCGTTCATCAGGCCGTTGCCCGCCCCCAACAACAGGATAATGATGAAAATACCCCACGACACGGCCAATCCCGTCAGGATGGTGCGCAGCTTGTTACGGCGTACGGAAGACCATATTTCGGTGAAAAGATCGTGCATAAGGAGTATTTGTTGTCGAATAGTATGTTATTTGATGTTGTTTTTATCGAATGTTGAGGCGTGGTGTTGGCTGTTGAGTTCGATTTCGCCGATGAGGCCGTCCTTGATGTGGACGATCTTGTTGGCGCAATTGGCCACGCCGCTCTCGTGGGTGACCACGATGATGGTGACTTTCTCTTCGCGGTTGAGTTGGCCGAGGAGGTCCATCACCTCAACGGAGGTCTTGGAGTCGAGGGCACCGGTGGGCTCGTCGGCGAGGATGATGCGCGGGTGGGTGATGAGCGCCCGCGCGATGGCGACACGCTGCTTCTGGCCACCCGACATCTCGTTGGGGTAATGCTTCGCCCAGTTGGCCAGCCCGAGCTTGTCGAGCAGCTGCATAGCCGCCTCGCGACGCTTTGTGCGCGACACACCCTGATAGAACAAGGGCAACTCCACGTTCTCCACCGCCGTCTTGAAGGGTATCAGGTTAAATGACTGAAAGACAAACCCAATGGTGCGGTTGCGGTAGTCCGCCGCCTCGCGCTCCTTCAGTCCCTTGATGAGGTGACCGTCAAGATGGTACTCACCCTCATCATAGTTGTCGAGAATGCCCAAAATGTTGAGCAACGTGGACTTCCCCGACCCGGAAGAGCCCATAATCGACACAAACTCGCCATTGTCAATGCTGAGGTCAATGCCCTTCAGCACGTGCAACGGCTGCCCGTTGTCGTATGTTTTGTGAATGCCTTTCAGTTCGATTAACATATTATCTCAGCATCTTAACTTTGTTCAACACTCTGTAAACGTAATCCATCAAGCTGACGTCGTCGTTGTGTTGCATCACAACCGTGGGGGGAAGATATACCGTGGTGACCACTTTGCAGTTATGCTCGTTGTAGCGGCCTTGGCTCATAAACACCCGCAGCCTCGGGGTGGAGTTCGCCTCGTTGACGGCTTCCGCCAGCACATACCCGGCCCGCGCCTTGGCATCCTCCACCGTCTTCCCGTAACCAGTCACCTTGACCTCACAACGAATCTGCTGGTCGGGACTCCCCTTTATCACCACCTTGCCCACGCCGTTCAACTGGAACTCGTTGTTCACATTACGGAAGTTATAGCTTAAGGTCTTCTCATACTTCACGCGGGAATCCTGCTGGGCACTCGCCCCCGACACCGCCAGTATGAGCACCAGAATGATGATAGCTGTGATTTTTTTCATCTTTTCATCATTTTAGGTTAGAAAATCTGAATACCCACCTCCCATTTGGGCAGGTCCACGCCGTTTTTGAGAATCGGGGTGATACGATACTGACCGTAAAGAGCACAGTACTTGGTGAAGCCGATGCGCACACGCACGCCGCAGTCCAGCTTGTTCAAGCCTTCGCGGAAATAATGCCGCTCCACGAAGCTGTTTCTCCGATTGTCTATCTCAGTCTTGGTCTTCAGACGGCTGCCCGTGATCCAGTCACCGAACACACCCGTCTCCAAATAGAGCTTGCTCGATGAGACATTGGCCAAAATGAAACGCTGATATATCTCCAGGTCAAACTGCGAAGTCTTGAGGTTGTGCTTTTTGATGTACACATCCATATCCGAATTGGGATCGGGACCCCACGGTAAAACCGGGGTCCCGTACTTGGGGTCGGTGTAGTCCTGCAACGCATACCAGGAGGAGCCGAACCCAATTCTGAATCCTAACCCGTACACTTTGGCCAGCTGCCAGTTGTTGACATAGCTGAACGAGAACGAACGCGACACCCTTTGTGCCTGGTGGATGTTGCCCGTAGGCGTCCACATAGAGGGAACCATAAAGGAGGCGTTGAGCACCAAGTTGCCGGAATATTTCTTTTTCTTTTGGGTGTAAATGGTGTTGGAGGGTTTCTTGTTCGCAGAGCCGCAGCCGAAATCGTACTTCACATCCGGCACGTTGGCCATCACAACGGAATCGGCAGCCGCAACCTTGTCCTTGCCCACCACATATTTCGCATACTGGTCGTTGTACCAGATGTTTACCGTCTGGCCATTCTCCAAATCGCTTTTGTTGATTCGGAACGAGGATTTGGAGGTGACAATCTTATCCGTGAGGAACTTCTTGACAAAATAATCGTTTATGCTACCGTCACCGTTCTGGTAATTGTAGAAGACCTTCAGATTCTCGTAAGGGTTCACGGGCATGATGTAAAGATAGTTCTCGTCCTCCATCAGGTCGAAGGAGTGCTTGGCCTCCTTGGGGCCGTCGGTGAAGTAGCCGGCCTGGGGCACGCCATAGCCGAAGGCATAGTCATAGTAGGGGTAGTGGTTGGCCGACTTCTCGATCTCCTCTAAGAGCTGCGTGGCGGTCCACTCGGGGTGCATCTGCTTCACGCAGGCGGCGAAGCCCGACGTCATCGGGGTGGCGAAGGAGGTGCCCTGCGCGTAGGTGAAGTTGCCCTTGCCGGAGGCCACCATATCGTTGCCGCAAGCCACCACATTGGGTTTGCGACGGCCGTCGGCGGTGGGACCGAACGAGCTGTAGGACTCCATCGTCTCCAGGGAGCGCACCGCGCCCACGGAGAGCACGCCATCCACATCTGCCGGCGTGACCATCATCTTCCAATCGCCGTCGCTGCCCTCGTTGCCCATAGCGGTGCAGACGAGGATGCCCTTGGAGGCAGCCATACTGGCGCCCTTGGCCACGATGGAGGTCTTGCCGTCCATATCCTTGAGGTCGTGCAGGTCGATGCCGTAGCCGAGCGAGCTGCTCACAATGTGGGCACCGTTTTGGTCGGCCCACTCCAGGGCCTGCACCCACCAGACTTCCTCTTTTTTCTTCTCAGCCTCCACTTCGGTGCGGGCCAGCAGGAACTCCGCGCCCGGGGCCAGACCCAGCATCGTGGTGTCGTTCATAATGCCGGCAATGCAGCTCAGCACCATACGGCCGTGGGAGTTGAAACCATACACATTCTCTTTTTTGTTGGCGAAGTTCCAGGTTTTCACAATCTGGTGGTTGTCGCGCAGATGCTTGAAGGCGGGATGCGTGTCCACCTCGGGGAAGCCGCCGTCAAAGACCGCAATGCGCACACCCTTGCCGTTGATGTTGCGGGTCTGGAACTTCTCGCCCTGCATCAAAGAGACCTGGTTGAGGGTGGCGTCCATAGCGGCAACGCTGTACTCGTCATCCTGCTGCGGGGCCTCCGCCAGGGCGGCCTCCGTGGCAATGAGTTGCACACCCGCCACAAATGGCAGTTGCTTGACGGCATCGATCTGAGCCTCGGAAGCCATCACCGCCTGGGCGTTCAGCCAACGCGACTCGCCCACATTCTCCTGCGTCAGGGCGTTCACAGCGTCCATATACTGCCCATTGACCGGATAGTTGCTGATATCGTAAAGGTTTGCATTGTTCAGCTGGTAACGCTCAATGGCCTTGGCGTCAAAATATTGGTAGGGATCAAACGTGGTGTTGTTCTTGTCGGTGAAAAACACCCAATAGCAATTCTGGGCGAAAAGGGTCGTCCCAAAAGCTATACAAAAAATGATTGTTATCAGTTTTTTCATAACCTTCTCTTTTTAAAACTATTATTGAATGCTGATATCCATAGGCATACGGGCCTGAACGCCGTTGCATTCCATCACATTCTGAAAACCTTCGTACATATAATACAGGTCGCCGAACTTGGCACGCAGCATCATCTCGGTCTCCTCTTCCTTGTTGAAGAGTTTCTCGAAGAAGGACTTCTGTTGCGGGTAATAGATAACATTTTCGTGCGGTACCGGCACCTTGGCCAACTCACCAGCCTTGTTGATGGCATCCGACAGGGAGCCGAGCTCGTCCACCAGACCGATGGCGAGGGCGTCCTTGCCAGCCCACACACGGCCCTGGCCAATGCTGTCCACAGAGGCCACCGTCATCTTGCGACCGTCGGCCACGCGCTTGGTGAAGAGGGCGTAGGTCTGCTCCACATTCTGCTGCATCACCTCAATCTCGGTGGCATCCATTGCACCGTAACCCGAGAGGAAAGTGGAGTGTTCGTTGGACTTCACACCGTCGATGGTGATACCCAGCTTGTTCTTCAGGGCCTTCTGGATGGAGGGAATCATCCCGAACACGCCGATGGAACCCGTGAGGGTATTGGGCTGTGCGAAGATGTAATCGGAATTGCAGGAGATGTAGTAACCACCCGAGGCGGCGTAGTCGCCCATAGAGGTGACCACCTTCTTGCCAGCCTTCTTGGCCAGTTCAATCTCGCGCCAAATCACCTCAGATGCCAAAGCACTGCCACCAGGCGAGTTGACTCTCAGCACGATGGCCTTCACATCCTTGTTCTGGTAAGCCTTGCGGAACTCCTTGACGAAACTGTCGGAGAAGATGCCCTGGTCGTTGTCGCCCTTGCCGTCGCGAATCTCACCCACGGCATACACCACAGCGATTTTATCGCCGGTTTTGGCGATCTTGTGGATGGACTTGGCGTAGCTCCTGAGGGAAACCACATTCATCTTGGCGTCTTCGCCCACACCCATCTTCGATTTCAGCATCTTTTCCATATCGCTGGCGTAGGCCAGCTTGTCCACGAGCTTCATCTGCAGGGCGGAGTCAGGATTGAAGCAGGAGAGGTTGTCCACAATCTGGTTGAGACGGTCCACGGAGATGCCGCGGGCGGCGGCGATGTCATTGGCCGTGCACTCCCACAGCGTGTTGACCAGGACGGTCATCTGCTTGGTGTTGGCCTCGCTCATCTTGTCGAGGATATAGGGCTCCACAGCGCTCTTGAACTGGCCGTGGCGGATCACTTGCACATCCACATCCAGCTTGTCCAACAATCCCTTATAGAACATAATCTGGAAGGCATAGCCCTTGAGCATCAGGTTGCCAGTAGGGTTCATCACCACCTTGTCGGCGACGGAGGCCAGATAGTAGCCGCTCTGGGAATAGGCGTCGCTGTAAGCGTAGATGAACTTTTTGTACTCCTTGAACTGGAGCAGGGCGTCGTGAATCTCCTTCAGGGTGGCGGGCGATGCGGCCACGTTGGAGAGGTTCAGGTAGATGCCCTTGATCTTCGGGTCGCCGCCGGCCTCCTTGATGGCGGCCAAAATGTCGTTCAACCCCATCGGGGTTTCATAGCCGGCAAAATCGTCGAACGGTGTGGAAACGGAGCGCTCGCTGACGGCCTGCGCCAAGTCGATTTTCAGCAAACTGTTGTCCTTCACCTGAACCGTGTCGGTCGAGGACTTGGAGAGGGTGGCAATCATCCCTATCATCATAAAGAGATAGAGGAACGACACCAATATGGTGGAGAGGAAGAATCCCAGCATTGAGCCGAAGACGACACGCCAGAATTTGCGGGCCCGGGTTTCGGGCTTTTTGGTTTTTTGTTCGTTTAATTCATTCATTGTTTTATGCTTTTAAAAGATTAATAATTTCATTCACATCGATGTCGAGTAATTTCACATTCTTGATGAAAACCGGCACCTCTTCCTCCATAAACTCCCGTTTGCGGAGGACTTTTATTTTCTCCACGGCATCATCGGTCACAAAGAAGCCGATGCCGCGCTTGTTGAGAAAGATCTCGTTGTTCTGCAGATAGTCGTAGGAGCGCATCACCGTGTTGGGGTTCACCTCGAACATCACGGCCAGCTCGCGCACCGACTTGGCCTTGTCGCCGGGTTTCCAGGCAGCGGTCAAGATCTGCTCGAAAACCCAATCGACAATCTGCATATAAATCGTCTGGGTGTTGTTGAAATCTATAGCCATCTTAAGCCTCCGTTTCTCTTAAGCGAAGAAAACTCAACGCATAGAAATAGACAATCATCACACCCATCAACACATATAACAGAGTCTCCTCCACTTTTTCCGAAATATCTACCGAGTAGTCTAAACTCCACACATAGTCGTGGAATGCTGCGCCCTTCGGCACCAACATCATCCCGTTCACCCAAAGGATCAAGGAGAACAATATGCTAAAAATCAAGCCTATCAGCAAACTGACTCCGAAGGTGGACAAGGTTGTCCGCTTGCGGAAATAGATGCTTCCGAAGAAGAAAAAAGACAGCATCGTATAGATGAGCAGCGCTCCGCTGGAATAGATATGGGGACCGAGAAAAGCCGCGCCTTCAAAGCCGCGCATCACCCAATACAGATAGGCCAGGCCATATCCCACCGCACACGCCAGCACCACCACCGCAACCATATAGATATTGGCCAACAACATATTGACCAGCACCTTCTCGCCCGTGGAGGCAGGGATGGAGAGATAGTGAATCTTGGAAGAGGCGCCGTGCAGGTTGCGGAACAGGCGCTCCGGATATATCATCAGAAAAATGCTTGAGACCACCACCGGGACATTATTATCGTTTCCACCTAAATTGGACGTAAGCAAGCCAAACAAAACAATGGCGACCAAAATGCCGAACTGGAACAAATCGGTTTTCCAGTTTTCAATAAAATAGGCATTAAAGAGATTTTTTATATTCTTGATATTCATAATAGCAGATTTTGAGGTTATTGTTCATTTTCATTTTCCGTTTCCTTATCCATCACCACCACACTGTCGGAATAAATAATGATTTTTTCCGCATTCTTATGCTGCTCCTGTATCTCTTTCACGGTCTTGATTTCACCGTTGTGAAAAGATTTTCTGATTATTACCGAACCAGAGATTATCATAATGAGCGCCACCAAGATGAGGGTGACTATTAATATTTTATTGGTGTACTTTTTCATAACGTCCATTATTTAAAAAGGTTAGCAATCTCGTTCTTTTTCATCATCGCGGCGTTGAAGAGCAACTCCAGGTCCAAGTTAGAATCCAGACCGTTCACATTCTCCTTCACCTGATAGTTGCCGCGCGGGGTCTCCTCCGTATAGAAGACCTTGCCCTCGGCGCTCTTGGTGTCGTCCACATCAAAGAGCAGCTTCTGGGTAATCTCATAGGTGGAGGCGTTGAGCAGCATATGGCCGTTGTCGAGAATGGCCACCATATCGATGAGGCTGTGCAGGTCGCGCACCTGGTGCGTGGAGATGAGCACCAGACGGGAGTCGTCGGCCGCGGAAGCCATCAGCTTGCGGAAGGTGCTCTTGGAGGGGATGTCAAGGCCGTTGGTGGGCTCGTCCATAATGAGGATCTGCGTGTTGGTGGCCAATGCGAAGGCAATCAGCGCTTTCTTCTTCTGGCCGTGCGAAAGTTTGTCCAGATAGTTGGGCGCCCCCGCGAGCTCGAATTCCGACAGATAGTACTCGAACTGCTCGTGGCTGAAGTTGGGATAGAAGGGAGCGTAGGCCGCTTCGAACTGCGCTATTTTGAGGTGCGGCACGTACATCTCCTCCTGGAGGAAATAGAGGTTCTGGAGCGCGTCGGCCTTGCGCAGGGAGGCGTTCTCGCTCAAGATGGTGGCCTTGCCCGCATTGGGGAAGAGCAACCCCGTCATAATCTTCAATAAAGTGGTCTTGCCGGCACCATTCTTGCCCAAAAGGCCGTAGATGTGCCCCGGCTCCATCGTGAGGGTCACGTCGTCGAAAAGACGCTTGCCCTTGGAATAGCCGAACTGGATGTTTTCTAAACGTATCATACAATAATATATTTAAGTGTTTTACTTTGCTGGTGTATTAGTGAACTAATACGCTGCAAAACTAATACACTTTTTTCATTTGTCAATAGGAAAATGAAAATTTTTTCTTATTGAATATCAATACGTTACAGTAATTATAATTTTTTTCCAGAAAAAAACGGGGTGATTTTTGGAGGAAAATTAGGGGGGAGGGGGAAAAAATCTAATATAAGAAATGAATTTCTAACACTCTCAACTTCAACTGTCCGCACAGAAGTGCGGACGTTCTAAAACTCCCCTTCTATTGTAGAAGGGGTGGCCGTAGGCCGGGGTAGTAATATAAAGAATATAAACACCTTGGCAAGAATAATATGACAATCAACCACAATTCTTGAAACAAGGATATCCTGTCCGCAACCTTTCTATAAATAAGGAATTATAATCCATATTAACTACCCCGCCCTTCGGGCACCCCTTCTGAAAATCAGAAGGGGAACTGGCGCCTCGCGGCACTTCGTGCCACGAATATTATTGGCAAGGGAAAGCCAGTTTCATTTTCACGGCAGTTCAACATCTATATTGTTGCTTTGGGGAAAACACAAGTCCAACATCCAATTATAAAGAATCTTTAATAACGATACTAACCGTACAGATACTACTAAAATTGTGTTTTTTACAAAAACGTCTATTGTGTCTGATATTTGATTATCTTTGCTGCCGAGATTGTTGTTCTAATTATTTGTCATTCATTAATAGAAATCGTTAAGTATTATGAGAAAATTTTTTGGTCTATGCATAGTGTTGTCGCTCATATTTGGATCATGCGCGACAGTTCATCAAGGAATTGAGGCTGATATCGCTGGATTTAGCGATGGCGTATATGGGAGGATTGATGTAAAGAATTACAAAAAGAAAGGTAGAAGGATGGTACCTCCGTTTACCATTAGCAGTACAATTGGCCGTGAACAAATGACCAACACTGTGGATATGATGAAACCGCAAGACGTGAATACATCTTTATATTTTGCCAAGGATTTTGCAAGAAGACGTGTTAAATTTGTACGTAAAAACATACTTAAACGCGACCCCGATGCTAGAATATATATGCTGATTATGACAGATGGTTTGGAGAACACATCTCTACAAGCAGCTAAGAATAATCACTTTGGAAGATATCGAAACATTAAGAAATATCAGCAAGCGGTAAAAAGAAAAACAAAAAAAGCGATGGGAAAACACAATTTCTGGCAAGTGTATCCCATTGTTTTCATCGGACAAGATCTTGTTAATAGTTTTGAATCCAATGGCATTAAAGATGAGCAAAGTCGGCAAGAATTTATCAAGCGAGAGTTTGAACCGATGAGAGGTGCAAAAGGGGCACCTCTTAGAAAAACAGATAATGTTAGTCCCGAAGTTATTGCGAGTGCAGATGTTAAACAACTGGCAGAACGTTTCAGGGAAGAATTTATCGCTGCCTCATTCGGTTTCCATATTCCGAAAGGATACGTAGGTCAAAAAGTCAAAATGCAATTGTTTACAAATGGAGACCAACCTGTAGGGGAATTTGTCGGCATCTATAAAAAGAAAGGTTCAAAATATGTTTTTCAAATCACAGACAAATCAGATGGTCTGACTTTTTTATCACCAAACAAAAAAAACATATTAAAATCTACCAACAAGAAAAAAAGCGACCTTATCTCCAAGTTTCAAATTAACAGACTTCGAGTAAATGGAAGTTTTGTGGCAATTCCCAAAGACACGGATAATAATAACGTCAAGCAGTTTGTCCAAAAATGCGATTATAAAAAAACAAAAAAAACAGAAGGCAATCGGGGACTTTGGATTTGGAATTCAGAATATGACGCCCAAGCAGGAACGACAACTAATGCTTACATTATTACGTTGTTAGATGGCAGCAAGTCTATTTTAAAGGAAAGTGCCACATCAGAAGAAGAAAAGTTGGAAGTATATAGACAAATGCAAGATGCAATGAAACAAATGATATATATTGCTACAGGAACAAAAACAAACAAAGAATAAGGTAATGATATAGAAATTGACCTGATAAAAGCAAAGACAATCATTCTCCCATAGTTTACAATGCCCGTGGCACGGTAGTGCCGCGAGGCGCAAACTCCCCTTCTGATTCTCAGAAGGGGTGCCCGAAGGGCGGGGTAGTTAATATGGATTTTTATTCCTTAATTGCCGATGTATTATGGCCGGGGAAGTCCTGTTATTCCTGTTATTAATGACATTGATATTGTCAAATTCCTCTTAATAAGGTATTCCTATTCTTTATATTACTACCCTGGCCTACGGCCACCCCTTCTACAATAGAAGGGGAGTTTTGTGCGTCCGCACTTTAGTGCGGACAAAGAAATGTGAATTACGATGGGTCAACAACTATATCATTGCCAAGAATAAAGAAGCCCTATTTATTCAATTTTTATCATCTTCCAATACAGATGGTCGAACGCTATCACGTTGCGGTCGGTGACGCCAAAGCCCAGGCGGGTGTAGATACGTTGTCCTTTTTCGTTGTCGGGGTCCACGAGGAGGGAGATTTTCAGGTCGGGGCACTGCTGCTCCGCCCAGGCGATGCGCGTGCGCATCAGGGCGGTGCCCACCCCAAGACAGCGGTACTGCGGCAGCACGGCCAAGGTGTCAATATAGTACTCGCCGGCGCCGGCCTCATCGGGCATTGCATCCAGGTCGAGCTCGCGGAAATGGGGCAGCTCGCGGAAGGTGATGTGGCGCAACGAGTGGTATTGCTCGCCAGGATAGGAGATGAGCGCACCGGCCACATTGCCCTCTACCTCGGCCACCAGGGCGTGACGGTAGCTGTAGAGCGTGTCTTCCCGCGCCGCCAATGGCTCCAAACCGGCCGCCACCTGCGTGTTGAATTCGGTTTCCTGCTCAAAAATCTCAAAACCGATGCCTTCGCACACACACCGCGCCAGGAAGGCGGCGTCGGCGGGAGTGGCCGGGCGAATATGAAACGTGTTGGCTTCCACAAGCATCAACTGGACTATTTTCTTCTGAAATAGATCTCCATCGGGACGCCGCTGAAATCCCAGTTTTTGCGGATTTGGTTCTCCAAGAAGCGCTTGTAGGGGTCCACCACATATTGCGGGAGGTTGCAGAAGAAGGCGAAAGTGGGGTACGCCACCGGCAACTGCGTCACATACTTGATGCGGATGACTTTGTCCTTGTTCATCGGCGGGGGCGTCTGCTGGATAATCGGCAGCATCACGTCGTTCAGCTCCGACGTAGAGACCTTGCGCGTGCGGTTCTTGCACACCGCGATGGCCGTTTCCAGCACCTTGTAGATGCGCTGCTTCTCCAGCACGGAGGTGAAGATGATGGGCACATCGTTGAACGGGGCGATGCGGCTCTTGATGAGGTCCTCGTACTGCTTGTGCGTATGGTTGTCCTTCTCGATGAGGTCCCACTTGTTCATCACCACCACCACACCTTTGTGGTTGCGGGCGGCAAGACCGAAGATGTTGAGATCCTGCTGGTCGAAGCCCTGCGAAGCGTCGGCCATCACGATGCAGACGTCCGAGTTCTCGATGGAGCGCACAGCGCGCATCACAGAATAGAACTCAAGGTCCTCCTCCACCTTTTTCTTCTTGCGCAGGCCGGCGGTGTCGATGAGATAGAAGTCGAAACCGAAGCTGCGGTAGCGGGTGAAGATGGTGTCGCGGGTGGTGCCGGCCAGCGGGGTGACGATATGGCGGTCCTCACCCAGGAAAGCATTGATGATGGAGGACTTGCCCACGTTGGGCTTGCCCACGATGGCGATGCGGGGCAGGTCGTCGGGGGCGTGCTCCACCTCTTTGGAGAAGTGCTTCACCACCTCGTCGAGCAGCTCACCCGTGCCACTGCCGGTGGCAGCCGAAATGGGGAACACCTGCTCCACGCCCAGGGCATAGAACTCCGCGTAGTCCAAATAGTTGCTCGGACTGTCGATCTTGTTCACCGCCAGATAATAGGGCTTCTTGCAACGGCGCAAAATCTGCGCCACCTCCTCATCAAGCGGGGTGAGGCCCTCGCGACCATCGACCATAAAGACAATCACATCGGACTCCTCAATGGCGAGTTGCGCCTGCTTGCGGATCTCCGACTCGAAAATATCGTCGGAGCCCACCACATAGCCACCCGTGTCGATGACGGAAAACTCGTAGCCGTTCCAGTCGGATTTGCCATAATGGCGGTCGCGAGTCACGCCAGCCACGGAATCCACAATGGCCTCGCGCGCCTTGATAAGTCTGTTGAACAAGGTTGATTTGCCCACATTGGGCCGACCGATAAGGGAGAGTATGTTGGTCATCTTAATTTCTTAACTTCTTAATTTCTTAACTATAAAATGTTGGCCAGTTGCTCTTTGAGTTTTTCCAGCTCGTCTTTCATCCGGACGACAATCTGCTGGATGTCGAAGTCGTTGCTTTTGGAGCCGAGGGTATTGATTTCACGGCCGCACTCCTGTACGATGAAGCCGAGTTTCTTGCCATTGGCCTGCGGTTCCTCCATTGTCTCGAGGAAGTAGTTGCAGTGCTTGCGCAGGCGGACCTTCTCCTCGGTAATGTCGAGTTTTTCGATGTAGTAGAAAATCTCCTGCTCAAGGCGGCTGGGATCGTACTGGGTCTTGGTGGCCAGCTCGGCGAGCGATTTCTCGAACTTGGCGCGCAGGTTGACAATACGGTTCTCCTCAAAGGGCGTCACCTCGTCGATGGTGTCGCGGATGAGGCAGATGCGCTTTTCAAAATCCTTGGCCAGCACCGCGCCCTCGGTCGCGCGGAACTCGTTGACCTTAGTGCAGGTGTCGAGGATGGCCTGGCGCACATTCGCCCACAGCTCGTCGGAGAGCTCCTCCTGCGGGGTGGAGATAACGTCGGGCATCCGCAATGCCTGCAGGAAGATGTCGCTGTTGACAGGATTGCCCAGCGACTGGGAGAGTTGCGTCAGCGTGTCGTAATACGACTTGGCCAGGGCCTCGTTGATGGAGACTGTGGCGGTGGCGTTGCGGTCGAGGGTAAGGCTGAAGTCGATTTTGCCGCGCTCAAGCTCGCGGGCGAGGATGGTGCGGATCTCGTTCTCGTTGTTGCGAAACAGGGGGGCGATACGCGTGTTCACATCGAGTTGCTTGCTGTTCAGCGTGCGCACTTCGATGGTAATCGACTTGCCTTCAGTCTCTATGGTGGTGCGGCCGAAACCGGTCATTGATTTAATCATAGTACAGGATTTTAAAAAGCGTGCAAATGTACATAAATTTTGAATATACACTGACACAATGTTATTGTCGTACGTAGAGACGGGGCGTGCCCCGTCTTAGCAAATAACAGAGGAAGGATCCAAAAAAAAGAGGATGGTTTCCGCAACCATCCTCTAATATAGTAATGTATATGAAAGTCTGTTATTTCGTCACTCTTTCGAGCCACTTCACCATACCGAGCATAATGGCCATAGAGAGGAAGCAGACGATGGCGAACACGAGCCAGCAGTACTCGATGGGCCAATGGTTGTACATCACCGGTCCGAGCCAGATGAGCAGGTTGCCGATAGCGGTAGCGCCGAGCCAGAGGCCCTGGCACAAGCCCACCATATGGCGCGGAGCCACCTTGGAGACGAAGGAGAGTCCCAGCGGGGAGATGAACAACTCAGCCACAGTCAGGAAGAAATAGGTGACGAGCAGCACCCACGGGGCAGACTTGGAAAGACCGGCGGCAGCCATTTGGGCGGCATCCAGCAGACGGAATTCCGTACCGGAAGGATAATTATTGACGATGGAGATAATCATCAGGAAGAGGTACGCACAACCGGCGATAGCCATACCGATGGCAATCTTGCGAGGCGTGGAGATGGGTTTGCCTCTGCGAGCCAAAGCGCCGAAGATGACCATAATGATCGGAGTGAGCACAATCACGAAGAAGGGGTTCAGGGCCTGCCAGATTTCGGGGGCAATCTTCTCGGTCTGCACGAAGTCACGGGCAAACACGGAGAGCGACTGGCCATTCTGGTGGAAGGAGAACCAGAAGAAGACGGCGATGCCGAGCACAGCAAACAGCGCATAGAGACGTTGTTTGATCTCCTTTGCCATAGCCTGCTTCTCTTCGGCGGTGTATTCCACCACTTCGGTCTGCTGTTTCTTGGCCGGCTGCGGGAGTTTGTACTTGTTGGTCAGGAAGATAACCAGGGAGATGGCCATTGCCAGCACAGAAGCGATGAAGGAGAAGTGCACACCCTGGTTGAACACGGTGATGTAGTCGGAGCAGAAAGCGGCCGTGTCGGTGAAGTTGTAACCGCTTTGAAGCACGCTCTGCATCGTCTCCGTGAACTTTTGGGTTTGCTCACCGTTGGCGAGGAACTGGTGGCAGAGGCCGGACATATCGGCATTATAGACCAGGTGGTGGGCTTTGAGCCACCATTCGCGGAGGAACGGGGCGATGAACGGGGCGAAGAAGCCGCCGATGTTGATGAAGACGTAGAAGATCTGGAAACCGGAGTCGCGGCGATCCTTGGCCTCAGCGAGAGCCTCGGGGCCCTTCTTGGCGGCCTCAGCCTCGAACTCGTCGTACAGTTTGCCGACGATAGCCTGGAGGTTGCCTTTGAACAGACCGTTACCGAAGGCAATGAACAACAGGGCCATACAGGTGATGATGAGGATGGTCGTCCAGCCAGCACCACTGTCAAGGATAGCACCTTCGGCCGTCTTGCTGAACAAGGGGATAGCCATCACCACATAGCCGATAGCCATAATGATGAGACCCCACTGGATGGTCTTGTTGTAGTTTTGGGTTCTGTCGGCGATGATACCGCCCACCAAACTCAGCACATAGATGCCGAAGTAGAAGACGGAGTAGATGACGCCGGCGGTGCCGTCGGGCAGACCGAACTTGGAGACGAGGAAGAGCAGCAGCACGGCGTTCATAATATAGTAGCCGAAGCGCTCGCCCATATTGCTCAAAGCGGCGGCAATCAGCCCTTTCGGGTGATGCAGTCTGGCCTCACGCACATAATAAATCAAAAACGGTATGATAACAATCGTACCGATAATGCAAATTAGTAAAGCAGTACTCATATTTTAAGAATTAAAGATTAGATTTTACAGATACTGGTTGATCTTTTCGACGATGAGGTCCTTGGGAACGAGGCCCACGAGGCTGTCCACCACCTCTTTGTTCTTGATGAAGACAAGCATCGGGATGTTCATCACGCCGAACTGCATCGCGATGTCGTTGTTCTCGTCGGTGTCGCACTTGCCGATGACGGCTTTGCCCTCATACTCGGCGGCGATTTCTTCGACGACGGGAGCCAGGTGGCGGCAGGGACCGCACCACGGAGCCCAGAAATCAATCACGACCAGCTTGTCACCATTGACAAGGGTCTCGAAATTGGAAGAGTCAATTGCTAATGCCATAGTGTATTTCTTTGTATAATAAATAAATGGGCTTCATTTGTCTTTATTTGTATCGCAACTTCCAAGCCGTGCGAAGCCCATTGTACACGGTTTGAAAATTACGGCTGCAAAAATATGGATTATTTTAATATGAAGTATTTTTTTTGCCTCTCATCTTTTCACTTTTTCATAAAAAAAGAGATTTTGCGTGCCTCGAAAAAAATAGTATCTTTGCACCCCATTTTCAGGAATATTATTATTAACAAATAACTTAAAAAATATGCCGCAAATATCCAAAAAGGGGCAAACGATGCCCTCCTCCCCCATCCGTAAACTGGTCCCTTTCTCTGACGCTGCCAAGCTGCGCGGGATCCACGTGTATCACTTGAACATCGGCCAGCCCGACATCGAGACGCCGAAGGGCGCCCGCGAGGCCGTCAAGAACGCCGACGTTCCCGTCATCGCCTACACCCACTCGGCCGGCAACCTCAGCTACCGCAAGAAACTGGTGGAATACTACCACAGCGTGGGCATTGACATCACCCCCGACGAGATCCTCATCACCACCGGCGGCAGCGAAGGCCTCCTTTTCGCCTTCAACAGCTGTATGGACCCGGGCGACGAGATCATCATCCCCGAACCCTTCTACGCCAACTACAACGGCTTCGCCGTCACCTGCGGCGTCGTGGTGAAACCCATCGTCTCCACCATCGACAACGGCTTCGCACTGCCCTCCATCGAGGAGTTCGAGAAGCTCATCACCCCGAAGACCAAGGCCATTATGGTGTGCAACCCCAACAACCCGACGGGCTACCTCTACACCGAAGAGGAGATTCGCCAACTGGGCGAAATCGCCAAGAAACACGACCTCTTCCTCTTTGCCGACGAGGTCTATCGCGAGTTCTGCTACGATGGTGTCAAGCACTTCTCCGTGATGCAACTTGAAGGTTTGGAGCAGAATGTGGTGCTCTTGGACTCCGTTTCCAAGCGCTACAGCGCCTGCGGCGTGCGTACCGGCGCCCTCATCACCCACAACAAGGATGTCTATAACACCGCAATGAAGTTCGCCCAGGCCCGTCTGAGCCCCCCGACCTACGGCCAGATCCTCGGCGAGGCTGCCGTTGATACCCCGAAGGAGTACTTCGATGCCGTCATCACCGACTATGTGGCCCGCCGCAATACCGTGGTGAACGGCGTCAACGCCATCCCCGGCTGCTTCGTGCCGATGCCCAAGGGCGCCTTCTACTGTGTGGCCCGCCTGCCCATCGACGACTCCGACCGCTTCTGCCGCTGGATGCTCGAAGAGTTCAACTACAATGGCGAAACCACAATGATGGCCCCCGCCACCGGCTTCTACTCCACCCCCGGCAAGGGCAAGAACGAGGTGCGCATCAGCTACTGCCTCAAGGTTGAAGACCTCCAGAAGGCCGTCAAATGCCTCGAAGAAGCCCTCAAGGTTTATCCCGGAAAAACGAACTAGTTTAGAATTAGGAATGGAGAATTGAGAATGGAGAATGGAGAATTAATAGTTGAAGACCCTTAATTCCTTAGTTTCTTAGTTTCTTAGTTTCTTAATTCCCTTGTTTTCCGGTTATTAATATCAAATAAAAAAAGAAAAAAGATATATGGAACGTTTATCAAAAAGAGTCACTTCTATGGCTGCGTCGGAGACGCTGGCTATGACTGCATTGGCCCGCGACCTCAAGGAGAAGGGCAAGGATGTCATCAGCTTGAGCATCGGTGAACCCGACTTCAACACCCCCGAAACGGTCAAGGAGTATGCCAAGAAGGCCATCGACGACAATTTTACCCACTATCCTCCTGTTCCCGGTTATGCTGACCTGCTGAAAGCCATCAGCAACAAGTTCAAGAGAGACAACAACTTGGACTACGCGCCCAACCAGATCGTGGTCTCCACGGGCGGCAAGCAGTCCATCTACCAAGTGGTGATGGCATTGGTGAACCCCGGCGACGAGGTCATCATCCCCACCCCTTATTGGGTCTCCTACCGCGCCATCGTGGAGATGGCCGAGGGCAAATGCGTCTATGTGCCTGCCAAGTTGGAGAACGACTTCAAGATCACGCCCGAGCAGCTCGAAGCCGCCATCACGCCGAAGACCAAGCTGATGATGTTCAGCAGTCCCTCCAACCCGACGGGTATGGTGTACAGCAAGGAGGAGTTGCGCGCCCTCGCCGAGGTGATTGCCAAGCATCCGCAGATGATGGTGATGGCCGACGAGATTTACGAGCATATCAACTTCGTGGGCCGTCACGAGAGCATCGCCCAGTTCAACTTCATCAAGGACCAGGTGGTCACGGTGAACGGTGTGGCGAAGGGCTTCGCGATGACGGGCTGGCGTATCGGTTTCATCGGCGCTCCTGTCGATGTGGCCAAGGCTTGCGGCAAGATGCAGGGCCAGATCACGTCGGCTACCGGCTCTATTTCCCAACGCGCCGCCCTGCGCGCAATGGAGATGGATCCCGCCACTTCCGAGGACATCCTCCAGATGCGCGCCACCTTCCAGAAGCGCCGCGACCTCGTCTATGACCTGCTCCAGCAGATCCCCGGCTTCGAAGTGCGCCTGCCTCAGGGTGCCTTCTACTTCTTCCCGAAGGTGAAATCCCTTTACGGCAAAAATGTGCCCGCCGACTCCGAGTTCGCCAAGGAGTATGGCAAAACCGTCATCGAAAATTCCAAGGACCTCGCCTTCTACATCCTGTTGGACGCCAACGTCTCCACCGTGCAGGGCAGCGCCTTTGGCGATGATGACTGCATCCGCCTCTCCTACGCTACCTCCGAAGACAAGCTCAAGGAGGCCTGCCGCCGTATCAAGGCCGCCGTGGAAGCGATGAAATAACAACACTCCTCTTCATACTGAAAAGGCCCGACATTGCGTCGGGCCTTTTTGTTATCCCCTTTGCGAGGTGCGATGTGCGATTTACGATTTGCGATTTGCGATGTACGACTGGAGACATTAGAATAGAGAATTTTGGACTTAACACTTGAAACTTAAAACTTGAAACCATAGACCTTAGATCGCAAACCGTAAATCGTACCTCGTAAATCGCAAGTTAACACCATATGCAGTGTGGTGGTGGGGCGCCTGTATGCCACCCAGCATTGAGAAAAAATTTGTATCTTTGTCACCAAAAAACGGAATCCAAAAGACACATTAAACCATACAAACATCATAGGATAATGAAAAAGAAAATTTTATACTTGACAGTATTAATGTTGCTGCTGTGTTGCAGTGGCGGAATGGCGTTGGGGCAGAATGACACTGAGACTCGCCGAGCTTCCGCCAAGAATGACGAAAGGTACATGCCTATACTGACCGACGACACAGTCACGTTCAGCATAGCCTTCCAAATCACTATGAAAGACTATAATCCCTATTTTTTGGGAGGTGAGTCCGATTTTTACTCTAGCGGCCCATCTGACACTGTATATTTCAACAACAAAAAATACAGGGAATTTCGTCTTTACGATAATTATTATTTGCGTGAAGACACTTTGACAGGACAACTTTTCCGATATTATCCTCAATTGGACACTGAAGTGGTGACTTGCGATATGTCCCTGCTGGAAGGTGACACATTCCATCTTCCCCACAGCCTTGATGACAATTTTTATTACGTTGAACTCACGCAAGAATATTGGATAGTGGACTCCGTGACATACAGCAACGGAAGAAAAGTGATTTGGTTCCCCTATGTGACGGCCTCGGGAGGTAGTTTCTTTGCTCACAACTGGAATGGCTATCAGCCATACTTTATGGAAGGTATTGGTCCAGCATACGGTCCATTTGGAATGTTACCGATTTCAGCGGAGCCTTATTTAGGGTTCCTGCTGTGCGTCCATCATAACGACTCGCTCATCTATATGACAGACACCGTCTTGGGATGTGAGCAGGCTGTAGTATCTGTCCCCGAATATTCCGATGTGTCGATGAAACTCTACCCAAACCCTGCCACCAACATCCTCCACGTGGAGTTCGAGGGCACGGACGACACGCAGGGCACGCTGATGGTGACCGACATCACCGGTGTAGCGGTGCTCACCCGCGAATGCCACGCCCCTGTTACCCATCTCGACGTCTCCCACCTCACCCCGGGCCTCTATGTGGTCAGCTTCCGCAACGCCCAGGGCGTGGTGGTGAGGAAATTGGTGAAAATGTAAGGGAATCCGTAGAGCCGTCACGCAGTAGAGCCGTCACAATGTGACGGCTCTACTGCGTTCGCAGCTGCCGAGGTCCTGCCTAGAATGCAGGGGGTTCCGCTGCTCACTACGTTCGCAGCGGAATGGTGGGGGCCGCCGGAGGGAACAGGGGGGAGATGGGCGGCGAGGGAAAAGACTCCAGCAACGGCACACCCCAGCCCGCCGCCCATCTCCCCCTTCTTCTCCCCGCTTGTGGCGCACCATTCCGCATTATAGGTTAAAACCAAACATATTTTATTAAAAGTTATCAACATTTCCCACATCCTCGTTTGTTGTTGTGTTTGCTTTCAAGATATTGTCATCCAATCCGTTATAGCCTGTATGTGACCTTGATGGGCTATAGAGTCCTCTGTTCGTCCAGTTCCTTCCTCTTCGGAGGCTCCTCCGAAGAGGAAGGAACTGGATTCCCAAGACAAACGAGTGCGTGCTGCTTTGAGAGAATGCTCTTTGTTCCATCACGAAGCGAAT